>QMCD01001353.1_pt1 | contig 15036 bp, 13 predicted proteins | sample 1821841 | NCBI WGS metagenome assembly QMCD01 (sample SAMN01991225, study PRJNA193472) | Termite gut metagenome, whole genome shotgun sequencing project. | isolation source: worker | host: Macrotermes natalensis | reverse complement strand
GGCGCGTTAACCCTCGACGCGCGGCAATGCCGCCTTAGCTTTCAAAAGGAATCGCTTTCGCTCTCTAAAAAGGAAGCCGCTTTGCTCGAATTTTTCTTTGAAAATCCCAATAGCGTGCTTTCCCGCGCGCAAATCCTCTCGCGCGTTTGGGGCGGAGACGAGCTGGTGGAAGAAGGCAACGTGAATAATTATATCTATTTCGTCCGCAGGCGCTTGAAAGCGCTCGGCGAGCCCGCTTCCATCAAGACCGTTCACGGGGTGGGTTACGCTTTAGTTGAGAGTTGAGATTGATGGAAAAACGGCTTAGAGCAAGGCTTATAAAGATCTATATCGTTTCGGCGGCGCTTATTATGGCCGCCGTACTCGCCGTGGTTATGATTATGACGACCAGGGAGACGCGCAGAGCCCAGGCGGAGCGGCTGACGGAGCTGATGACCTCCGTCGCCGAAAATCTGCAAACGGAATCCACCGTCGAGCACAGCGCTCTGCGCCAGTTCGAAAAGGACAACGCGCTTTTTATCAAGATTATCGACAACGGAAGCGCGCTTTTCTATAATGGCGGCGACAGCGGGCAAATCGCGGCGCTGTTCGATATGGCCGCGGAGCTGGCGCGAGACGGCGGCTTAGATGTTATGGCAGTGTCGCTCTATTCACAGCGGCGTTCGAGCCCGGCAATGCGTTTTGCGCACGCTGGCGCGGCGTATTACGGAATCGTCAGCGTGATCCCCGTCGAAGCAGGATATAGGGCGCTCATCATGGTTCAGCTCGCCGCGTCTTCCTGGGAAGCGCTGGATCTGGCGGCGTACCTTGGCGGCTATGCATTGAGCGTACTTTTATTGGGCCTTGTCGGTATAAAGTTAATCGAGCGGGCGCTACTGCCCGCGCTCGAAAGCCGGGCGCGGCAGACGGAGTTTATCGCCGCCGCGTCGCACGAGCTGCGCACGCCGCTTGCCGTCATACGCGCGCACACGACGACTGTTCAAAATATGCCCGACGAGGCGCAAAACGCGGCTTCCGCCATTGAATCCGAGAGCGCGCGCATGTCCCGGCTTATCGACGATATGCTCTTATTGGCCTCCGCCGACGCGAAAAGCTGGCCTATTCACCTCGAACCGCTCGACGCGGATACGCTGCTGCTGAACGCGTATGAAGTTTATGGTACGGTTTGCGCCAAGCGCGGTTATCAGCTCTCTTTAAAGCTGCCCGACGCGCCGTTGCCAAGGGTAAAAGGCGACGGGCAGCGGCTTTTGCAGGTGCTGGGCATTTTAATCGAAAACGCGCTGGACTACGCAAACGCAACGCCCTCGAACGCGGGAGGCGTATCCGCGCGCTATGAAGCAAACGAACAAAACGAATCGCCCGAATGCGGCATCCAAGCTGACCGCAACAAAATAGAGCTCGCCGCGCATTCCGCCAAAGGGCAGGTAGCGATCGAAATAGTCGACCACGGCGTTGGTATAGCGAACGAGCACAAGCCGCTCGTATTCGAGCGCTTTCACCGGGGCGACCAAGCGCGCCGCGCCCGCGAACATTTCGGCCTAGGCCTCTCTATCGCGAGCGAGCTCGTAAAGCTGCACGGCGGCGAGCTGTCGCTTCGCGATACGCCGGGCGGCGGTTGTACTTTTCGCATTCTGCTTAGTTGATAGTGGATAATTGACAGTGTCAATTATCCACTATCAACTATCCACTAAAAGAATTAGAGGATTTTTAGAACTTTTCCTGTTACGCTCATGTATACGATAACATGGAGGCGGTCTTTCTATGACTACAATCATCAAACGCGTGTTAGCGGCGCTGTTGGCGGCGCTGATTCTATTTATATTTGTTGGCTGTTCGCCGCGGACACAAGAGCAGGCTGGCGCGAATACGCCCGGCGTGGCCGTTTCGCCCGGATTTTTCATTTCGCCCGGGCTGGATGTTATTGAACCCGGCGCCGCGAAGGGGCGCTATATGGAGAACCCCTTCGAGCTGGATCTGCCGCCGGGCGTGAATGAGCTGAACGTTATTGGCATCAGCGCGATTGATAGCGCCGTCGAAATATTCAGCGTGAACCTCGACTCTTTGAAAACGGAAAACCACGTTTACTACCGCCATACGCTTGCGGCGGACGGAACGCAGACCTTTCGGGAAGAGCCGTGGCTAAATGAGCATATGAAGCCGGGCAGTCAAATGCTGGTCGTCCGCGGAGGCGACGGCGCGCTGTATGCGACGTACGAAGAATACGACGAGGAATACAAAATGTACGCGCATATTATCGTCAGCCGCGACGACGGCGCAACCGGGAAGAAACTCACCGGCGGCGGCATCGAGCCGCTGGAGATGATTATGGAACTGGCAGTGCTTGCTGACGGGCGCATAGCGGCTAAGGCCTGGAGCCAAAGCGCGCTGACTATTTTAGACGCCGAGGGAAATCGCCTTGCGGAGCTCGAAACCGGATGGGTCATCGGAACCGACTGCGGCGTCACGGCCAGCGGCGATCTTCTCGCGGCGCTCGCGCCGGACGGCAAAGGCGTGCGCGTATACGATATGCAAGCGAACACGCATGAGGACTGGCCCTTCGGATTCGGAGAAGCGGGAGCAAGCCTCGCTTTTTCGCCGGACGGCGCTTTGTACCTGGCCGACGCCACGGGCATATACCGCCACGCGCAAGGCGGCACGCTTTGGGAATGCGTCGTGGACGGTTCGACGGCGACCATCGGCCTGCCGGATCATTCCGCATCCCATATGGCCGTGCTCGGCGGCGGGCGGGACGCCGTATATTTACGCGTCGGTTCGGCGGACGGCGGCATGCTGTTCCGTTACGCCTTCGATCCGGGAGCGTCACAGTCGATTGATGAGCAGATCAATATTTTCTCGCTCTACGAGAGCGAAGCCGTGCAGCGCGCGGTCGTTGCGTTCAATAGGCTTCGCAGCGACGTGAAGGTAAACTACACCGTCGCGATGGAGATGAACGGCGGCGGCACGGAGGCGGACTACATAAAGTCGCTCAATACCGAGCTTTTAGCCGGTACTGGTCCGGATATCATCCTTTTAGACGGATTGCCCATGGATTCTTATATCGAAAAGGGCGTTTTGGCCGATTTGACCGCAATCGTTAATGGCGCGGATCCGATACTGCCCAGCGTGCGCGCGGCGTACGATATGGGCGGCAAGCTCTACGGCGTTCCGCTGGCGATGAACGTTCCTCTGACGCTTTCAAGGAGCGGCTCTTACGCCACGCTGGATAGTTTGGAAGCATCCGCCGCGCTGCTCTCCAAAACCACGTTTACGCCCAAGACGCTTTCAAGCCTGCTTCTAAGCTTCTACGGAGAGGAGTTCTACGGCGTTCCCGACGAGGCCGCCGCTGTCGAGCTATTGGCCCAGGCAAAGCGCATCGCTGAGGCTATAGGTGTAAACGCCGATTCGCCGGAACAGCAGATGAATAGCTTGGGCATGAGCCAGAATGGGGCGATAGAGGACTTAAGCGACGAGCGCAGCGACTCCAGTCAGATCCGCGTGTATATCAAAGGAGAATCCGACGCGATTTTGGGTAAGACGCTTAACATGAGAGATTTTATGATGTTAGCGGGCGCGATGGAGCAATTTGGCGGAGAGTTATCCTCATTGAACGGCAAGATGGAACCGCTAGGAATCGTCGGGCTAAACAGCGCGTCTGCGCACACCGATACGGCGGCGCAATTCATCCAGACGCTGCTTAGCGAGCACGTGCAAGACGGCGGTGCGACGCAGAGTAACTTCCCCGTCAACGCCGCCGCGCTGGATAACCTGCTCGCCAGCGAAGTGAATAACATAGGAGTAAGCTTCTACTTTAGCGATGATGGGCCTATGTTCCAAGCGGGCTGGCCGTCCGCCGCCGTGCGCGAGAAGCTCGGAACGATAATAAAGAGCCTGAACGCGCCGCTAAAGAGCGACGCCACGCTGGACGCCATGATCGAGCCGGAGCTAATCGCCCTGTTCGAGGGCGCTGAAACGCCCGAATCGGCGGCAGCCAAGCTTTTCAGCAAGCTATCGGCATACCGCTCGGAATAAAGCGATGCGTGGTGGTAAACGGGCGATTTTTAATGCGAAATTATGTAGGGGCAGAGCTTGTCTCTGCCCTAAAATCGGGCAAACACAAGGTTTGCCCCGACATTATCATCATCGTCACAGGAAGTTTATAAGCAGAGAGGCGAGGACAGCCATGTGCTTCCTCGCCCCAAGCCTCATCGGCTTGTCGGCTACGCTGCTTCTACCCAGGGCAGACGTAATCCGCCGCTCGTTTCTTTCCCCTATGGGGAACGCTTTCGCGGGGCTATCCAACTACGCCGCCCTGCTTGAAAACGTATCCTTTCGCCTCGCGCTTAAAAATACCGGGCGCTTCATCGCCGTCTGCATACCGCTTTTGCTCGCGCTTTCGCTAAGCGTAGCTCTGATGTTATATAGGCTGAAATGGTGCAGAAATCTCCTGAAAACCACGTATCTTTTGCCGCTGGCAATCCCGGTGACCAGCGTTGTCCTGATCATACAGGCCGTGTTCCATAGAAACGGGCTGCTGAGCGCGCTCGTCGTCCTCTTTGGCGGACAGGGCACGGATTGGCTCAACAGCGAGTACGCATTCGACGTGCTGGTCATATGCTATCTTTGGAAGAACCTCGGATACAACGTCGTGCTGTGGCTCGCGGGGCTATCCGGCATCCCCGAAGCTTTCTATGGGGTTTGTTCTCCCTCGCTGCTACTATATTGCTCCGGCCACTCTATGGGCGATAAGGTATATTGGAGGTAACTCTAAGCTTTTAACTCCACACTCTTTATATGCTTCGCTATCTTCTTGTCCTCCTTCAGAATGTGGTTGATCAGCCACGACACTAAAACCCGGTTTACGTCGCTCGAAAGCTCCGACGGCGAGTCGCTCGCCTCGTAGCGCTTTACAAGCTCCACAACCTGCGCCGTAAGAGAGTCGTGCATCCTCTTGTGCTTTTTATATTCGGGAAAATTGTATTGCATCTGTAGAAGCTCTTCGTCCGTGAAGTGTCGAATCGCGTAATCCACCAGAAAATCGAGCGTTTCCCTTAGCCTTTTTGCGTCGCTCCCGTCGGCGCACGCCTTGATTAAATCGTTTAAAAGAGCAAATATCTTGCGATGCTGTTCGTCCACCCGCTCGTCGCCCGTCTCCAACTCCGGCGTCCACGCGATGCCCAGCGCTCCCGACATTTTACAAGACCTCTCTTCCTTTTTAATAAATATCTAATACAATAAACAAGATAAATTTCGACTATTATTAATTATATTATTACATGTCTTTTATAATATTTCAAGCAAACAAAATAATCCACATTAATTCTAAAATAGCATGGCAGACAGCAAAAATATATTTTTATAAAAGCTAATGCTAAAGAAGTTTATTGCTTCCCCCTAAAGCAGCTTATCGCGGCCCATTCGCCCTCGATAAATGTTTCCTTCCCGATAAACCCGGCCTCCGAAAGCGCCATGCGCACCTCGCCCGCGCGCCCTTTTGTAATGCCTGACGATATGAATACGCCGCCTAGCTTCAACGCGCGCGCCGCCGCCGGAGCCATAGCGATAATCACGTCGGATATGATGTTCGCGACGATCAAATCCGTTTCTTCATAGCCGCCGTCCAAAAGATTGCCAAGGCGTACGTCTATAGCGCCGGAAAGGCCGTTGCGCGCGGCGTTTTCCTTCGCGGAAGCGACGCATACCGGATCGAGATCGATAGCCGTTACGCGCGCGCCGAGCTTCGCGGCAGCAATCGAGAGGATTCCGGAGCCGCAGCCGACGTCGAGTACGGACGCGCCGCTAAGCCCTTTGGCGAAGTGTTCCAGACGCTCCATGCACAGGCGCGTCGTCTCGTGCGTACCCGTGCCGAAAGCCATACCGGGGTCGAGCTCGATAATAAGCTCGTCCCCGGTTTTTTCGTATGGTTCCCATGTCGGCTTTACCAAGAAGCGCCCGACGCGAAGCGGCTTGAAGTATTTCTTCCATTCGTTCGCCCAGTCCGCCTCGTCGACGCGCGAGATGTCGATCTCACACGTTCCGAACCCGGTTCCGGCGCGAGCCTTCATCACGGCTATGCGCTCCTTTAACGCGGCGATAGAATCCGCAAGCCGCCCGTCCGCAGGCAAATAGCCCGATACGCGTACGTCGCCTTGGGGCATGGCGTCGAATACCTTTTGCTCTATGCCGTCAAAAAGCGCGAAATCGCGCTCAATAGTCAATAAGTCCGCAGCGTCCTCTATAACGGCGCCGCCCGCGCCCGCCTCCGCCAGCAGATCCCCAAGCACCTCCGCGCCCGCCGTAGTGGTATGAACCGTAATCTTAGCGTATTCCATATGCGCTCCGTTCGTTTTTATTGCTATATCTTATACGAAATTTCGCGTCTTGACCAGCGCAGCGAACCGCAAGCATTCCTATGCGCAGCTCTTCAAACCGCAAACATTCCTATTTGCTCAAACACCATTCGAAGCCCAAAGGGGCGAAGCCTCTTTGGGCTCCATAAAACTAATAACGCTTTCCCGGCTGCGCCGGGAAAGCGTTATAGTAGAATAGATTATATTCGTGATTCTCTTTATAGCTAGTTCATCAATGCTATTGCGTAATTCAGCGCCAGCGAGAAAATAAGCCAAAGCAGATACGGTAGCAGCAAAAGCGCCTGAACGCCCGAGCTTTTATCCAGGCGGCGTATCAGATGCATCGTCGAGAAGATAAGCGCGATCATGACGAAAATGGCCGAAACCATCCTATGGCGCTCGAAAAACACATAGGTCCAAAACATATTCAAAACGCCGTTTACGGCGTAGCAGTTCAGCGCGTCCTTTATAAGCGCCTTATCCCCGCTTTTCATCACGAGTACGGCCGATACCGCTATCAAGATATAGATTGCGCCCCAAACGTACGAAAACACGGCGTCTGGCGGCATGATCTCGGGCTTAATAAGGCTTTGATACCAGAGCTGCTCCGTATCGGTAAACGCCATGCCCACAAATGCGATCAACGCCGCAAAGCACACCGGGAACACGACGCGCCGCCATGTACTATTAAACATTTATGCTTCACCTCGCTCGCTTTTGCGGGCTCGTAATACGCCCCTACAGCAAGGAGTATGAACTATCATTGCCGTCTATGCATATACGCTGTCAAATATGGCATATACGCGCACAAACTTCCAAATTAACTTTTCATCGCAACCATCTTTACGCCACATTCTATTGTAATAATAGACACACAAAGATGAACAAGCCCCTAACGCCGAAAAGGCGATCAGATAGATTTCCCACCCTCCTGCAACAAGTTGCCAAAAAGCCGCTCCGGATATTCCGAAGCGGCTTTTGGTGTAAGAAATCTTACTTTACCGCCCTCTTTGCCCAAAGGTAATTCTTGTGGTAATAGGTCTTTTCGCCTTTGGAATTATAGTCGAACATCGGCGTAATCGTAACGCCGCTGTCCGGCTCGGCGTGCAGGAACGTACCGTCGCCGAGGTATACGCCCGCGTGCCCGACTGTAACCCCGCGCCCGCTCGTATGGAACAGCACGATATCGCCGCGCCGAAGCTCCGATGTATTCGTAATCGTCGGCCATGCGGCGTAATCCGAAATATCCTGTGCGGAGCCGGGCTTTTTGTAGCCGAATTGCCCGAATATGTAGCATATGAAGCCGGAACAATCGAACGAATCGGGCCCACGCCCGCCGTTTTTATAGGGCATGCCGCGCAGCGACATACCGAACTGTATCACGCTTTCGATATCGCCCGAAGCGGCGGTCGTTAGGCTCGTTGCCGGCGTGGTTGGCGTCCAAAGGGACGTCGCCTGGCCGCTTTGCCCCCAGTCTATCGTAAAGCCTTGCTGTGTCAGGCTTTGCTGCGCTAGGCTTTGGCCTGTCGAAGATTGATAGAGCCCTGAATTGTTCTTCAAAATATTCGGATCGTTCATAAGCTCGGGATGCGCGCTTAGATAGGCGGGGTCGTTCGTCAGGACGATGCTGGTATCCACATATGGAACCGCAGGCGCGGCGGCTTCGCCGGAATCGTCGTCCTTCGGCTGCTCGACAGGCGCCTTTGCCTTTTTCGCGTTCTTGCTGTAAACGGCGTCTTCCGTGTCCTCGTCGAGAATGCCTGTAACCTTCAGTCCGTTGCGCTCCTGGAACGCTTTAACGCCCTTTTTCGTCAGCGGGCCGAACGATTTTGTTGTTTCCGTATCCTCGGGAAGATAATTCAGCTCGATCAGACGAAGCTGGAGCTTCTTCACCGCGGAGGATCTATCGCCTTGCTTCAAATCCGCGAGAGCGGCCCCTGAAAACAGCATGGCAGCGCACATCGCCCCCGCGACCAACCTTTTTGCATATATACCCATAAGCCCTCCTACGGCCCTCGCCTTCATATCACAATCCAATATTTTGATATGTATGTATTCCAGGTTCAGACACTATAATCAATAAATCGACAGACATCAATGAAATGTCTGCCGAATTTACCAAAGCTTCACAATTATAACGTCTTGGGTTGCGGAGCGCAAAAGCCCCGTAGTATACTAAACGTATAAGACGGAATAGGGTGATCATCAGTGGAAAGAATTATGACGCTCGACGAAGCCGTAGCGCTTATCAAAGACGGCGACTGTATCGGCGTGAACTCGTTTCTGGCGCTGGCGAACCCCGTACAGCTCCACGAGGGTATCGCAAAGCGCTTTAAAGAAACCGGCTCCCCGAAAGGCCTGACCGTATTTTGCAGCGCCGGTTTCGGCGATTGGGAGGCGGATTCCCCGTGCGAAGGCCATATCGCCGCCGGCGCCGTCTCCAAAGTCGTGCTCGGGCATATGGGCTCTATGCCCTGTACAACCGCAAAGATTCTTTCGGGCGAGCTCGAGGCCTATAACCTTCCGCTGGGCGTAATGTCGCACATGGTGCGCGCGGCGGCGGCGGGCATGCCGTTTTATACGACGAAAATCGGCCTAAACCTCTTTGTCGACCCGAAATACAACGGCTACCGGCTGAATGCGAGCTCGAACGAGGAATGGGTGCGCGAGGTTCGCGAAAGCGGCGAACGCTACCTACTATACAAAACGCCAAAGCTCGATATCGCCCTGATCAAGGGCACGAGCTGCGATCCCTCCGGCAACATCTCCTTTGAAAAGGAGTGCGCCACGATAGACGCGCTCGCGCTCGCGCAAGCTGTCAAGCGCCGCGGCGGCAAGGTGATAGTACAGGTCGAGCGCACGATAGAGCACCATCTGCGCCCGCGCAATGTAATCATACCGGGCATATTGGTGGACGCTGTCGTCGTTTGCCCGCAGCAAGGGCAGGTTGTCAGCGTCGCGGGCTACGAGCCAAGCTTCTCGGGCGATAAATACGTCAAACCTTGCGATATCGGGCATTGGGCGGCAGAACATGAGGCCAATTCCCCGGCCGATATCGCGCGCGCTAGTCGGTAAGCGCGCCTACCGGGAGCTAAATCGCGGCGATATCGCGAATATCGGCATAGGCATTCCGGAAAGCGTCGCTTTACTCGCCGCAAAAGAGGGCCTTTTGCAGGATATAACGCTGACGGTCGAATCGGGGGCGATGGGCGGCTTACCAGCCTTCGGGCGCTCCTTCGGCGCGACTGTGGGCGCGGATACGATCTACGACATGGCGCAGCAGTTCGACTTTTACGACGGCGGCGGGCTAAACGTATGCTTCATCGGCGCGCTGGAAATCGACGAGCGCGGCAACGTAAACGGCCACTATTCCCCTAAAAAGCTCGCCGGTATAGGCGGCTTCGCGAATATCACGCAATCCACCAAAAAGGTCGTCTTCTGCGCGACGTTTACCTCCGGCGGCCTGGAAGTAAGCCAAGACGCCGAGGGCAACGTTAAAATACTACGCGAGGGCAAATACCGCAAATTCGTAAATAGGGTCGCTTCGGTCAGCTTCAGCGCCGAGAACGCTCTGAATACCGGGCAGGAAATATTCTACGTCACCGAGCGGTGCGTGTTCAAGCTACACAAAGAGGGCGGGCTTTTGCTCGACGAGGTATCGCCCGGGGTTGACATCCGGCGCGATATTCTCGACCTGTTGCCGTTTGACGTAAGGATAGCGCGGCATTTGATATCGTAAAGTAAAAATAGAATTATTCATTGTTATATCGCGGGCGGATCGCCATCCGCCCCTACAACTGTGAAAAGAGGTTCTCTATGGAACGAAAGATAGAAATCACCCTCGAACGCAAGGACTATATCTCGCTGTTCATGATGTTAATGAACAAGAAGCTGATGCTGCTCGCGGCGATTCCGCTCATTATCGCGATACCTGCGGGAGCGTTTCTTTTGGGATATGTCGGCTCACAGTCGAACGTCTCGCTTTGGGCGCTGATGCTGCCGTACGCCGCGCTGGCCGTCATATTCGTGCTCATCTTCCTGCGCGCGCTTATTGCGCCGGCTTTGCGCCAGTTCAAAGAGGCTCAAAAGGATTTCGGCAATAAGTTTACGTTCGTTCTTAGCTCCGACGGCTTCGTCGTCAATGGAGGAGCCGGCAATAGAGCCGAATACGCCTATACGCGCCTCGACCGCGCTCTCGAAAACAATAACTATTTCTTCTTCTTCGTCACCGGAGGCCAAGCGTGCATATTTCCCAAGCGACAGCTGCACGAGCTCGACTTAGCGTTTCTCAAGAAGATTCTGCCGAAATGCGCGACTATCGGGCCAGGCGAGCTCGCGGAGGCGTTCCAGGCGAACGACGAAACCGCCAACGACGCTTCGAGCGATCCAAAAGCATGAACGTACTCACGAGCGTCAACAATCCTGCCGTCAAGGCCGCGCGCGCGCTCAAGACGCATAAGGCGCGGCAAGATAGCGGGCTGCACCTTGCCGAAGGGCCAAAGGCGCTAAGCGAGCTGCTGGCTTTTCATATCAACGTCGAACGCGCTTTTTGCGACGCGGCGTTTATATCAGAACACGCCGCAAGCATAGCGAAAACCGGCGCAGAGCTTATGTGCGTGTCAGAAAACGTTTTGGATGCGCTTTCGGATACGCGCGCGCCGCAAGGGGCGGTATTTGTCGTAAAAACGCCGGTCTGCCCGCCCGGCGCGCCGTCCGGTCTCGTGCTTGCGCTCGACGGCGTACAGGATCCCGGCAACCTTGGCACGCTTCTTCGCGCCGCGGACGCTTTCGGCGCAAGCTTCGTCTTGCTTGGCGAAGGCTGCGCAGAGCCGTTTTCGCCCAAGGCCGTACGCGCGAGCGCGTTCTCCTGCTATCATCTGCCCATACGGAAATCCGCCTCACTCCTAACCGATTTATTAGATTATAAATCGAAGGGCTTCAAGCTCTTTGCGGCGGACGTACACGGCGAAGAAGACCTGACCCGCCCCCGCCCCCCCCCCACATCTTCTCGAAAACGTCTGCGTTGTCGCCGGCAGCGAAGGCAGCGGCCTCCGGAGCGAAATCGCGAATATTTGCACGCGCGTACGTTTGCCCATGCCCGGGCGCGCGGAATCGCTCAACGTCGCGCTTGCGGCCGGGATATTTCTATATGAGATTTCACGCCGGATATAGCCTTAGCCTGATATCGCAGCCAAACCCGGCCACAGACTGTCAAAAACCATCTATATAGCATTTCTACGCATTTCGACAAAACAAGAATAATTTCAACGGTTTGTTCGGTGATATACTGTTTTTCATGCGGATTTCTCGACAATAGGATTCATAGCATTGGGTGTGTTAATATATGAGGCATTTGCGCTTTTCTTCCCTTTTCTCTTGCCTGCTTTCCTGTACCTTCGCTTTTTCTCTGCTGATTTCGATATTCTTTACTGGCGCCGGCGCAGCGCCCGGCGATGCTGTGATCATCCGCATCTTCGTGGCCTCCTATTGGTCCGCGACCGACTATCACGTCGAACCCGCCGGCTCCGATACAATAATCCCGCCCGTAGAAATAAGCGAACAGGGCGAAGCTTTCGCGCTCTATTCTTTCGCGCTTGTAGAGGGTACCGCCTACGACTTCGTCTACCTGCCGGAAAACGCCCCCGTTTTGGGCGAAAACCCCGTTCCGGTACCACTCAGATTTACTGCCAGCGCATATGCGCCCGAACACATATGTGAGGTAATTTCCCAAACGCTACAAGCGCGCCCCGCTTCATCGCCAACCGCCTCACCGGGCTCTTCCTCTACGGCCCGCCCATCGGCTACTGCCGGCCCCTCCGAAAAACTCACCATCGACGCAAGCGATGCGAACGCGATTGTACTCGCTGATACAGGCGCACCCGCGCCCGAGGGCAATCCGGGCGACGCCGTACTCATTACGCTCCCGCTCGCCGTAAACCGCGAATACTTCCCGATGGAATCTTATGCTCTTCGAAACATAACGATCGAACCCGACATTCCCGAACGGCGGCGCGGCGACGCCGATAGTATCTCCGACTGGCCTTTTGATATAGAGAAAGCGAGCTACCTGCGCACGCTAAACGACATGGGCCATAACGCCCGCATGGACGTTTCGTTTGAATTCCGCATATCGCCCGAAGCCGAGGCAGGCGCGTATCCGGTACGCTTCACGCTTAGCGCCACTGTCTGGCGCTACGATATAGCGAATGGCACTACGATCACTGAGGACGTTGAATTTACGCTTACGCAATACGTAAACGTACTCGGCTCCGGCGGCGCGCCGAGCGCGTTGACGCTCTCGGCAACATGGAAGGGCGGCTCTCTGCTCGCGCCGCGAGGCAAAGGCGGCGAACGTATCACTGTTCGCCTTCCGCTCGTTTCAAACGGCGACTTAACCGGCATTACCATCGAACCTGTCTTCTCCGCCGACGCCGACGAATGCCCTATAGTCTTCGAGGCAGTCAACTATACCCAAGCGCTCGATAATCTCGCGCAAGGCGAATCGACGCTTGTAGAATTCAACTTTAAGCTCCTTCCCGACGAAAACGGCGGCAACAAGCCGCTAACCTTTAAGGCAAAATACCGAAATGGCGGCGTAACCAGCGAGTGTCTTTTGACTACATTCCTGTATGTCGAACCCGAAGCCGCTAGCGAAGCGAGCGAAAACGTTTCTCCCGACCCGCCGGTTTTGACGCTCGAAGGCTACGCGCTCGCAGTCGGCGGACAGGCTTCCGAAAGTCTCTATGCCGGCGATACCGCGCGCCTAGCGCTCCAATTACGCAACAACGCCGCTACATCGTCCGCCTATAGGCTGCGCGTCGCTATTACGCCTGGCGATATGCTTCTGCTTGAGCCAGGCACAAGCAATACGCAATATATCGAATCGATCGCCGCAAACGAATCCGCCAGCGTTTTTTTCGACATTTCGGCGCGCGACAACGCTATGCAAGGCCCGGCCAGCATAGACATATCGCTCGAATATGAAGGCGAAGACGGCGAATCCGCCTCATTCTCCCAGTCCATATCGATATCGCTGCTCCAACGTGTACGCGTCGAGACCGAGCCTGCGATAGTTAACGGCGGAAACGTTGTAACCGCTGGCGAGCCCTTTCCCGTACGCGTAAAGCTTTTGAATCTTGGCATGGCGGAGATCCGCAATGTGCGCGCGCAAGCCGAGGGTGACGGGCTGACGACCTTCGAAAGCTATTTTAGTAGGGCGCTTTTGTCGTCGGAAAGCGTTAACGTCGAACTTCTAGTGCTAAGCGAAGAAGGCGAACATAGCGGCCATATTGTTATTACATGCGAAAGCGGCAACGGCGAAACGCACGAGCTTTCTGAGCCTATTCGCGTAACGGCAGAGGCAGCGGAAGCCATTGTAGAAACGCCTCTTGCGGAAATTGAATTACATACCGAAACGAACGATGCGCTTATGACGGCGGTCATCGCGGGTGCTTCAGCGCTCGCTATAGCGCTCGGCGCGTTAGCATATCTATTTTATAAGCGGCGCTTTCGAAAGAAATCAAACAGAACAACGCACCTTAGCTACCGGAAATAGTAGGGCCAGCGCTGTTGACACGGCCACTGCTTTCATATATGCTCTGGATATAATTGGGGGCGATATATATGATACGACGCGTATTATGCGTAGCTCTATTTATTCTTGCTTCTTCGATCCTGATATCCTGCGGACAGCATCAAAGCCCAGCGGTTCAGCCGATGAGCTCGTCGGATCAAGAAGACTACCGACGTTATTTACAGCAAGACACCATTCGGAAAGCGCTCGAAGCTATCGATAAAATAGATTCGGTCAATATTACAATGAATACGCCTTCCGAGTTAATCATCAATATCGTTCATGCGCGCGGAGTTAATTTTAAGGATAGCGAACGGCTCGCTATCGAAGAAACGGCCGCTAACGCCGCTCCGGATGTCGCGCGTGAAAATCTGCGCTTCCATTACGGGCTGCAAATGACGCTTGCGGACGTGATCGCACTTGCGCAAAAGGGCGAAGCGCTTACCATGGCCGACGTGCGCGAATACGTGGGGCATGACCCGCTTTCCGGCCTCTACGGCTGGCAGTGCGAAGTTTTCTCGAATCAAACCGACGAATCAAGCGCATTCGTTCTCAACGCTACAAGCGGCGGCCAAGACGCAACGCTGATGCACGCCTATCTCTATCGCGCTCAGATTCATGCCGCACCGCCTTCCCCATCCGCAAATGACGCCGACCCCGGCATAGATATTCGCTATTACGACGTTATGGCCTATGCCGAACGCGGCGAAAAGCTGCTCGTGCGGCCCCTGCCGACAGAGCCGCCGCCGAGCGGGGACCCTAAAATCCCTCCGCATGCGAGCGATTTATAAGAACAGCATTTTTAATCACGGACGGCCAAAGGTCATCCCTACAAGATTAATAAATCATTCCTATAGTCTTTCGCGTAGTCTTTCGCGGGGCTTTGCCCCGCGAAAGACTATAAAAAACAATATACCCATCCGGCCGCAAAGCGGCCGGATGGGTAAACATATATAATCACACGCAAAAACCCCTCGTAAGCCTAGTCGCAAACGAGGGGTTCTTGTAAAAAAAGTTCTCCGGCAGCTACCTACTCTTCCGGGAGGGCGCAATCTAGTAGTTAGGAATTAGGAACTAGGAACTAGTATCCGGCTGTGGCCGGGGTTATAGGGTCGC
>QMCD01001350.1_pt1 | contig 15041 bp, 9 predicted proteins | sample 1821841 | NCBI WGS metagenome assembly QMCD01 (sample SAMN01991225, study PRJNA193472) | Termite gut metagenome, whole genome shotgun sequencing project. | isolation source: worker | host: Macrotermes natalensis | reverse complement strand
TAATAATTATTTATATATTTTTTGTTCAAAATCAATCCTTTGGATTAATTTTATAAAATCATATTTAGCATTACACAATTTGCCGGTTTTGTCAATTAACCAATTTTCTAAAAAATAGAAATTGGTGTGGATAGGGAGATTACCGCACAATTAGGCGGCGCAAAATCCAAATACGGGTTCTATACGGTTTTGGGCAATCACGACGGCTGGTATAGTGAGGAACGTGTATATTGCAGAGAGGACTTAATGACAGGTAATTCGGAAATATCAAAGGCATTAAGCAGGACAAAACCACCTGTAAGCCTGAAATTATTTTGATTGAGTTCGAGTCAAACTGAAACTTTTGTACATATTATTAATTGTTTGTTGTATAATAGTTCCGGAGGAAAGTATGGATTGGAAATCAATATTAATAGCAACGGCAGCTGTTGGATTATTATTTGGCGGCTTGTTATTTGCCGCACAAAAAGATGCCGCGCAAAGAATTACAGCCCTAACCGGCAAGTCTTATACTCCGCTTCCGACAACTACCTCAATAAAAAATGCCGTTGATTTTCAGCAGATTGAAAACCGCATTGTTACGAAAATTACTGTTAACGGAAAAACGGGGAATTTTATAATTGATGCGAATAATCCTTCAACCGTGATTTACGAAAAATTTGCAAAGAAAAACAAAATTACATCCAAAAATAACGGTATATTTAAAGATAGGAATAATCAGGATATTTCCAAACCGATATGTCATGTTAATTTGAAATTTGCCGACAAAAATATCAACAATGTCCGCGCATTTATTCTTGAAGACAGCACAGACTTTGACGGTATTATCGGGTCAAATGTTTTGCATCATCTGAACTACGAGATTGATTACAGAAACGGGAAAATTATAATTTACGATTGAGGTTGTTATGGATTTACTAAAATTATTCAAAAGTATTAATAAAAAAACAGCGCTGAGTTTTCTCATCGTTTGTGCATATTATTCGTTTTACTTTTTAACCGAATTTGATCCGAATGCGGTTGTTTCTATATTGCAACAGGGCTATTACGGGGCGTTTGCGGGGATATTTGCAATTGCCGTTTTAAAACTTTTGGTAAGTTTTGTATTTGCCGGTTTTTACATTGAATTCATAAAAAATGAAACAGGGGACGCGCAAAATATTTTCCCGTCATTCAAAAACAATATCCTAAACTTTTTCAAAAAAGGTTTGAAAGTAACGTTATTTAATATTTTACTCGGCGCATTTTTGGGTGTATTATTAGGGATTATATTTGCCATATTCCGCACAACCCCGGTAAATATTTCTGTTTTTAATGCTGTTATTGTAACAATAATTTTAATCTTTGCGTTATTTACTGCATTGTTTAACGTATTGTTTGCACAAACCTGCGAAATTAAAAAAACATTTGCGCGCAGTAAAGAAGTTTTGTTAGTATTCAAATACGCTCCAATTGAAATAATCACAACTATCGGATTTGTCGCATTAAGCATCCTCGTTATGTTGGTAATGTTGTATTTTGTTCATTTATTGAGCTGGGTTTATATGTTTTTGTTTGGGGTTTGCATTGCATTTTTGTCGCTTTATAACACGAATTTATGGGCTCAGAGTTGGAGAATTTACCGCAAAAATTATGACATTGAAAAACAGCGTGAAGATTTTTTCAAAAATTGCGATTAATGAGTGTAATATTTTTTGCAGTTTCTAAAATCATTGGCGGCATTTTTCGGGCGCGATACAAACTATTTATAGATTCTCGATCACCTGTAAGCGCAAAATTAATTATTAAAGTATTTTTAATCGGCAAGGAATACACAAGCCCATACCTGTTTTTAAAATAATATACTTCTTGAACTATACGCATACTGTCTTGTTCAAACGTATCCCATTCAATAAATTCCGCCCCGTTGAATTTTGAGTTTTGCGCATAATTAGGCGCTTCAAAAATATCGGAATAATAATCAGAAACCGATACGGAAATTTCAGCTTTGGCAATACATTCATTTTTCCTTAATTCAGAAAGATTAGTAATATCATTTTTCATTTTCAATATAAATAAAATACCGCTTGTTTTTTTGTTGTTGACCTGTATTTGCGCATATTTCGGTATATCAAATGAAACACCGAGTATTCTGTTTTTATAAAAGTTTTTATTATAGTGTGTAAACGGTTTGTCATAATTGATTTTTTGGAATTTCTGCCCTTTATATCCTAAGCCTGTAACTTGAATGTTTTTTATATCTTTTGGAAATAGAAAACCATCCAAAGATAAATAATTTGCTTTTATCAACCCGGGGTTACTCGGATCAACTTCTATCCAAATGTTTTTTATAAAAACTTTTGCCCATGCGTGCGCTTCAAGCGAGTTGGTTTTAATCAAATAACCTCCCGTCACATCGGCAGGGATACCGATTGCTCGTGCAAAAGTAACAAATAAAGCGGCGCGTTCCGAACAATCCCCTTTTCTTGTTTCAAGCGTTTTCAAAACTTCGGTGTTAGAATCATAGGTCCAAGCAATATTTTTATCAATCCATTTCATCAATAAAAAAACTTTTTCCATATCATCTTTAGCATTTTCAGTAATTAAAGCTGCGAGAGTTTTTATTTGGTAATCGTTTTTTGGGAATTGCTCTGTTGCTTTAAGATAATCCTTTGGCTTTATTTTTTCGGGGTTGCCGGACATAGTTTCCGGTTTCAATTTTACGGACATATTGTCTATGATTTGTCTTGGGGATTTTTTAACGGCTTTGATTTGAGCTTCATTTTTGAGGGTTATTTTGAGTTCCAATTCTTCTAAATTATTTTGATTAATCAACCAAAAATTGAGCGGTACATCTCGTTGAATAACTTCTTTTTTAGGTTTACGCTCTTTTTCTGCCGGCGTATTTATATATTGTTTAATTTCCTCAGAAGAATATTGGTCAAATTTATATTCATCAACATTGTATATGCAGTATCTTTTTTCAGGACTTAGCGCTGACTGTTCAGAGGTCAATGAGATATATTCATTAATATCCGAGATATATTCACAACCTTGCGGCAGCTCAAGCATTTTGTGGATTTCTTTATCAACCACATTATTTTCATCCAAAAGATAGGCCGTTATTTTGACCCCGGTGTCTTTTCTTTGTGCAATATAAATTTTGTTTTCATGTTTAGTTTTTTCATCTGCAATTTCAAAGATAAGTTTGTTGTTTTCATCGTACAGCGCAAAAGTATACATCAAAGCAGTTTCAACACCATCCGGAGTGTTTGCATTAATTCTACCGTTATTTTGGAAAACAAAATATTTTTGTTTTTCGTGTTCAAAATTCCAAATTTCTGATACAAGATAACCATCAATCCCATGTTCGCCCGCACTATATTTAGTTTTTTTGTAATCGTTTTTGTTGTTTAGGGATTTTAAAAAAGGGTATTCAGTTTTATTAACACTGATAACAATATCGCCTAAATCCCTTGTGGGAGCAGATTCTTTATTGACCACCAAAAAGCACACACCAATCAAAACGCCCAAAATTGCGCATGAAATTATAATATTTTTTTTCATATACTCCTTACCATCTTTAACCAAAACGCTCCAAGCACAGCATTAGTAATAGCGATTTTTGCCGCACGGACAGCAGGATTTTCCTGCCTTTTTGTCTTCGCGCATTTTTTCTAATGTTTGTTTTTGCTCATCGCTCAGGTAAGATTCAAAGTTAGAGTTGTATTTAACTTTCACTTCGGATTTCTGCTCGTTTAAGGCAGCATTTTTGTCTTTTAATTTTTGGATTTGCGCAGTCTTTTTATCTTCGCTCAAATTGCTTTCTTTAATTTCAAGAATTTTCTTGTTGTTTGCTATGATTTTAGCGTTAATCGGTTTTAAGTTTTGTCCTTCTTCTTTGCGATTTGCATCAGCAAGTTCAACCTGCTGTGGCGACAAGTTCAATGTTTGTTCAAAAATCTTTTTGCACGGACAACGTTTAACCGGCGCCGCATCTTTTGCAAAACCAATATTTGCCATGCAGACCATAATCGCCAAACAAACCAATGTTAATAAACCTTTTTTATACATACCTTCGCTCCTTTTTATGTCCAAAATAATTATACCACGGTGATAAATGAAAAACTATATTTAATAGTTGTTTTAATCTTTCGCCCTGTTTAATACGCTCACAAGCATATTTTTCACAATTTCCATCTCTTGCGGTTTGCTTTCGGCAATTAAAACAGTAAGGGCAAATAACGTGCCGCTGTCAATTATCGCAGAGCCGTTATTGTACAGAATATCGTTTTTATCAGCAAAATACAAAAAGCACGCTGCGCCGATTCGCTTGTTGCCATCCGTAAACGAATGGTTTTTGACAATCAAATACAACAACATCGCGGCTTTTTCTTCTATGCTCGGGTAGCAATCCAGACCGCCCACAGTCTGATAAATTTGAGTGACCGAACTTGAAAAACTGTCATCTTTTGGTACGGCAAAAACGTCACTTGCAAACTCAGGCTTCATATCATTTATGATTTGCAAAAATTCATCGGCGCTTATTTGCACGGCCTCCCGCTCGGTTTTGCCTTTGTTGTCAAGTCGTTTATGGTCGTAATCATCCAAAAGCTGCAACCCGCAGGCAAAATCATTCAATAATGCCGTTAATTCTTTTGCCTGTTCCAATGTTTCAATTTTGTCGCTTAAACTTCTTTCAACAAGCGCGATTGCTGTTTTTAAAGATACTATTTGTTCCTGCTGAGATTTTAGCCGTTGTTCGTTTATGGCGTAGCCTTTTGTGAGGTATTTTCGTAAAACATCAGTTGCCCAAATACGAAATTGTGTAGCTGTTTTGGATTTAATTCGATAACCGACAGATAAAATCATATCCAGGTTATAATAGGTCAAATTTCTGGAAACCTCGCGGGTGCCTTCTTTGCGAACTGTTAAGAAATCCTTAATAGTTCGTTTTTTGTCAAGTTCACCTTCTTCAAAAATATTTGCGATGTGCATGCTAATATTTGGAATCGTAGTTTGAAACAGCGCAGACATCAAATCTTGTGTGAGCCAAATAGTGTCATCGGCAAAATGTGCCTGAACCTCAATTGCACCATCATCGTTTTTATATATTATTAATTGCCCTTTGTCGCTCATCTGACACCTTTCAATCCTTACAATAATTATACAACAAAAAGCAAACTTAGGGTTTATTGTTTTCCCATTCTTCCTTGGTAATGCAGGTTATATGCTGCGTTTTGAATGCGTTTATCAGCGGCCATGGTTTGTTTTCTTCTGTATGATGAAATTTAAACCCGCATTTTTCGCCGACTCTTTTGGATTTTTCGTTGCCATCAAAATATCCGCACCAGAGCGCGGAAATTCCCAAATCCTCAAATGCGTGACGCATAAGTTCTTGCACAGCTTCGGGGATATATCCTTTCCCCCAATACGGAGTCCCAATCCAATAGCCGATTTCCGCCTCGCCGGCGTTAATGTTCAAATTACTTTTGTCGCCAATCAATAAACCAACGCTTCCAATCGCCTTATCGTCGCCCTTGATTGTAACGGCGTAAGTTTCGTTGGCCGATAGGACTTCGCGAATAATTTGCCGGCTGTTTTCAACGCTTGTATGAACCGGCCAACCCGCAGCCGGCCCGACAAGCGGGTCTTTTGCGTATTCGTATAAACTTTGCGCATCCGATTCCTTCCACGGGCGTAAAATTAATCTGGTTGTATTTAACATCTATTCACCTATTGTAAACTGACACTTGTATAGAGATTGAATTGCTGTGGAAACGGGATTACCGAATTGAATTTTCACACTACTTTCTCAAACTACCTAAAAAAAAGCCCAACTGTTTGATACAGAGGGCTTAGGATTTAGAGTATAAGAGTTTATGATTTTAGAACTTCCATTGTAATCCGAATTGCAAAGCAACACCTGTTCTGCCGCCGTTGCGTAAGGTTACCTGTCCCCACGCGATTAAGCGTTCTTTAAAAGTCTTGGTACCGCCAACGCCGTATTCAAAGTATCCGTGGCGCATGCTCACTTTTGGCAAATCAAACGAACCTGCTCTGCCGCTTATCTGGTCATTAATATTGAACATGTACATTGTTGTCAGGTAAACATTCCAGTCGTCGCAGTTTCCGTAAATCAAATTCAGCCCGGGCGCTACGTTTATACCGTTTAACATGCCTGAATTCATGGATAACGCACCGAAATTTGAATGCCAGTTTTGTTTGCCGAAAACGTTGTATGAAATCATAGCGCTTGGCTGCAAAGTCCAGTGGCGGTGCGGGTGGAAGTTGTACGCTGCCTTTGCCGCAGTACCTGCAAACCAATTGCCTGTCCTGTCGGTGGTGTCTGCAACGGACATTTCGTTGGCATAACCGCCTGCATAAGCCATTATTGAACCTATGAAATCATGTTTTGCAAACGTTCCAAGAAAACCTCCCTGACCGCCGTTTTGGTACATGCTTGTGCCGTTAAATGTCTGGTGGCCGCCATTGTAAGCCAGAAACACCGTTGGAATGAACTTCCAGCCGTTACCCAGCTCCATCGGACAAAAATCCGCACCAACAATCTGGCCGTAAAGATTGTTACCAATGTCCAAACCTTGTGTCATCTGGAGTTTTTCAAAGTTCACGTATGTTTTAGCCCACAATCCGCCGTTAAGCTGGTCGAATTGATACGGCGCGAACATACCTGTTCCTACGGCGTATTGGTTTTTTCTGCCTTTGGCAACAGGTTCGTAACTGTCGATGTATACGTGGTCAAATAAGGTATTATTCATCGCAAGCTGTGAGGCGTACATAGCGGCAGTGGAAACTTGCCCTCTGAATACCTGCGGGTTATACCCGTCCATACGGAATCCGTAAACGCCGTTGTTGTACGATTGGATGTTATATATCCCCACAGGCGCTACAATTTGTGATTGAGTAGCTGTGAAAGTAGGCGCTGGCGCATCCGCCAATAGTCTTATACCGCTTGGTTTTTCCCCGTTTCTGATATTATTTGCATAAAACACCGGTATGTCAAATTCATACGCCGACGGCTGGGTGAGGAAATTAAATTCCGATACGTTAATATTCCCGTTGATTTGGTTAAATGTGAATGTATCAGATTGGAAATTTGTGCCGTTAACGTCTACGTTGAAATTTGCCATTCCCTGCGTTGAATCCAAAAGCGGGTTGGTTGAAGACGTAAGATTTCCCAATCCAAAACTGTGATTTGTCAACATCCCGTCTATTGAATTTATCAGCCCGTTGTCAACTATTACATGCGTTTGATCAGAAATGATTGTCTTGCCGCTGATATGTAAAATAGAATCTTTATTAACTGTCAAATCCCCGCCTGTAATTGAAGAATCATTACATAATGTCAGCTCGGAACCGTTTGTAATAAGGGCGTGACCTGCTGTTTGGGTGTAACAGCTCGGACCTTCATTCTTGTAATTATCAACCGTCAAATTTCCGCTGCCGGTTAGGCTTATTCTTCCGTCCCAAACGTCGCCTTCATTTATGGTAACGCTTCCGGCGTTTGAAATATTAAGCGCTGAGCCTTTTGCAAGGTTAACTTGTGCGGCGCCTTGGATTATGTCGTTTGCGTTGTTTAAATCCAGAGTTGCGAAAGTTCTATCCGCGCCGATGTTCAAAGTCCCCATATTCATTGCCAGTGAAGAAGTATTTACCTTTGAAGCCGCATCGGACATCCAGTTGAGCGTGCCGTTGTCGATTGTGCTGGCACCGCCGAAGAACTTACTTGTGCCTAGGTTTGTCGTCGTGCCCCCGGTTTGGGTGAATGTGCCGGTGCACTTAGAACTGTCAGCACCGGGCCGGAAGACAAGCGTACTGCCGGTTTTAGTGACTGTACCTGTGCCGGTGCCTGAAAACCCGCCGTCCATAGATAGTGTATTGCTCTCGCTGCCTTGTATAGTTACTGCACCGTCTGTATAAATATCATTGTTACTGCCTGCGGCTTTGTTGCCTGTAAATGTTATGTTGTCAGCCGATGTGTCAAGTATTAATTTGCCGGCGCTGTAATTATAAATTGCTCCGCCTACCACTGCGGCTGTATTTCCGGTAAATGTACCGCCCTTTATATCCATAGAGATGAAGTTGGAAATTGCTCCGCCTTCTATGTTGGACGTATTACCTGTAAAAAAGCCTTTTGTTATATCCATAGTACCAAAGTTGGCAATTGCTCCGCCTGCTTCAGTACTTGTGTTTCCCGTGAAATTGCTGTTGGCTACACTTGCAGTGCCACCATTATTGTAAATAGCGCCGCCTTGTTTAGCTGTATTACCGGACTCTGAAGATCCAAAATTGGCACCGTTTACAGTCAATTTACCGCTGTTTTGGTTAAAAATCGCTCCGCCAAATTGTGTAGCTGAATTACCCGTAAAAGAAAGGCTGTTGTTGATATTCAAATCACCATTATTATAAATAGCGCCGCCTTCATTACCGGCTGAATTGTCTGTAAATGAGGCGTTGACCATGTCTAAAGTGCCGCTGTTGTGATAAATCGCACCGCCGCCGCCTGTTGCTTTGTTGTTTTTGAAAATCACATTGGAGACATTCGCATTTGCAGCGCTATTATTCATACTCAGCGCAGCTCCGTTTGAGCCCGATGTGTCTTGTATAGTGAGATTGCGCAGTTTGAAATCAGTAGCATTTGTCATATTAAACATTGATTTTGTACCGCCGCCGGTGATAATTGAGTGTGTTGGATCGCCGTCATATCCGGTGACCGCAAAATTACCCGCTGCCATCTGGTCAAGCGATTTTTCTATTTCATAGGTTTCCCCTTGAGTAAAGAATGAGAAGTTAAACCCGCGTTCACCGTTATAGATGTTCATATTATTTAATGATTTGTTTGATGATTCCGTATGGGCTTTAAAGGTGAGTCCGGTTCCGCCGGCGTTTACGCTCGCATCGTATTCATACGCAGTAGTTGCAAGTTTACCTGTGCTGTCTGCTTTAAATTTCGCGCCTGTCAAAACATCGTCGACTACAATGTCTGTCAGCCCGTTATCCTTATCATCGAGAAGCCTCATTGTTCCAATTGAGAATTCAATATTGCCCACCGGATTGTTAATAACAAGTCTGTCTGAAGCTATAAGTCCTCCGGGATTTGCCGGGTTAGCGCTTACATCAAAGGATAATTTAGTGTTTGTTGATGCCATATTGTCAAATGTAGTCGTGTTTATTGTGTTATCCTTAGTCATATCAAGGTTGTCATTGTTGAATACATACGTAGTTTTACCGGTGTAATCCGTCGAACCCAGACCGACATTTGCGTTATTTATCGTTAGTGTATTTGCTTGTCCGTTGTCGACTTTGCTGTTAAGGTTATATTTCATCATGTCGGTCACGTCCGGTGCTCTGTCGAATGTCGCAACCGCACCTGTTCCGCTGAACACGAAATGAGTGTTGTCAATATCTGTTGGCTGGATGGATTTGCCGTAATGGTTTAAAATCCCCGCGTTGCCAAGCGTTACACCATAGTTGATTGTATCGGCGGTGACATTTAAAATACTGTTTGAAACCCTGTTGTTCGCAATTCCGCCGCCAAACATGGAGGCTCCGTATTCTATTGTTGTTGTGCCGCCGGTTTGGTTAAATACGCCTGTATAACCCGAGTTTATCGCCCCGCTTTTAGAAACAAGCAGCCCGCCGGTTTTGTTTATCGTGCCGCCGCCGCTAAATCCGCCGTCCATAGATAGTGTATGACTCGCATCACCCCTTATAACAACCATGTTGCTTGTTTGAATATCACTATTTCTGCCCGCAGCCTTGTTACCGCTGAATGTCATATCAGCACCTGTTGTATCGAGGTTTAGAGTACCGTTGTTATAAATCGCGCCGCCGGAGCTATTGACTGTATTCCCCGCAAAACTACCGCCAACTACGGTTGTAGTGGCACCACTATCGTTAAAAACCGCTCCGCCGCCGCCGTAGCCTGTTGCAGTGTTACTTGTGAAAGCGGTGTTGTTAATATTTAAAACGCTCTTGTTGCGAATTGCACCGCCGTTGTTGCCTGTGCTTCCTTTGATAGTGCTGTTGTTTACGGTTGCAGTACCGGCATTATTGTAAATCGCTCCTCCGTCGCTGCTGTTTATGTTGCCGGTGGCCGTATTTGTATCAAAAGTACTGTTATTAACGGTTAAAGCGCCTTCATTATAAATCGCGCCGCCGTTACTGCTGCCGCTGCCGGTAACTTTATTGTTTGTAAAAGTGGCATTGCCGACAGTTACATTCCTGCCGCGGGCGTTATAAATCGCGCCGCCGCTGCTTGCGGCTGTGTTGCCCGTGTATGTGCCACCGTTATTGGCAGTATAAGTACCGTTATTATAAATAGCTCCGCCGTTTGCCGCAGCTGTGTTGTTTGTGAAGGCAGAATTACCGTCGACTGTTACGGTGCCGTAATTATAAATCCCGCCGCCCTGCGCTGCTGATGTGTTACTTGCAAATGAAGTGCCGCCGTCAATGTTTATAGTAGCCGCGTTATAAATCGCGCCGCCGCCCAAACCCGTTGCAGTGGCTTTGTTACCTGTAAACGAACCGCCGGTTATTTTTATGGTTCCGCCGCCGTTATAAATCCCGCCGCCGGATGTTGCGCTGTTACCGTTATCAGCGGAGGTCCCGAAATTAACGCCGGTTAAAGTTACCTGATTGGCGCCGGAGCTGTTATTAATCGCCCCGCCGCTGCCTGCGGCTGTGTTTCCTGTAAACGAAGAATTGCCGCCAATATTGTTAATGGATAAATTACCGCTGTTATTAATCGCGCCGCCGTTGATTAAGGCAAAATTATTGCTAAAAGTAGTGCCGGCAGTTACATTTAGAGTACCGACGTTATTAATCGCCCCGGCGTTATTGTAATACGGAGAGCCGCCGCTGTCGGCTCTGTTATTTGCAAACGAGCCGCCGCTTACGTTTATGGTACCTGCGGCATTAGAAATCGCACCGGCAAGAGCGTAAGCTCTGTTTCCCGTAATAGCGGTATTGGTTATATTTATAGTACCCCCGCTGTTAAAAATTGCACCGCCGTCGCGTGAGGTTGCGCTGTTGGTAATTGAGGAGTTAGTGATGTTCAAGTTAGGACCGCCGCCTGCATAAGGGTCGCCGTTACTAATCATACCGCCCCAATAGCCGTTACCGCCTGTTAATACAATATTATTTAAGGAATTAGTTATTGCCGTGCCGCCGGCGAAAGTCATCTGACTGCCGGTAAGCGTGGCACCTGCGCCTGCACCTGTTATTGAAACAGCTTTACTAAAATAACCGCCGCCGGCTTGGGTGCCGCTGACATCAATTGTATAGGCAGGAGAGCCTGCCGCTCTTGCGTTTGCAGCCGCGACTGCCTGAGCAAATGTTCCGTTGGTCGGCACGGTGAAATCCGCCGCCAAACTAATAATGTTCATGTTCGACGCAAGCATAGCAGCTGCCATTGTAGTGCAGATTAATTTTTTAGTTGTCATATTGTATATCCTCATAGTAGTAATTAAAATTTCCATTCAAGTCCGACTTGCAGAGCCACACCTGTTCTGCCGCCGTTGCGCAGGGTTACCTGTCCCCACGCGATTAAGCGTTCTTTAAAGGTCTTGGTACCCCCGATCCCGTATTCAAAGTATCCGTGGCGCATGCTTAACTTCGGCAAATTAACGGATCCCGCCTTACCTCCGACCTGATCATTAATATTGTACATATACATTGTTGTCAGATAAACGTTCCACTCATCGCAGTTGCTGTAAATGACGTTAAGCCCGGGCGCTACGTTTATACCGTTGAGCATTCCCGCATTCATCGATAACGCGCCAAAATTCGAGTTCCATTTTTGCTCACCGAAGACGTTGTAAGAAATAAGTGCGCTTGGCTGCAATGTCCAGTGACGGTGCGGGTGGAAGTTGTAGGCAGCTTTTGCCGCGGTGCCGGCAAACCAGTTTCCCGTTTTGTCCGTTGTACCGGCTACTGACATTTCGTTGCCGTAGCCGCCGGCATACGCCATGACTGAACCTATGAAATCATGTTTTGCAAACGTTCCAAGAAAACCTCCTTGACCGCCGTTTTGGTACATGCTTACGCCGTCAAATGTCTGATGGCCGCCGTTGTATGCAATGAATGCTGTGGGGATAAATTTCCAACCTTCACCCAGTTCAATTGGACAGAAGTCTGCACCAACTATTTGGCCGTAAAGGTTATTATCAATATCAAGTCCTCTTGTCATGCTCAGTTTTTCAAAGTTTACGTATGTTTTAGCCCACAACCCGCCGTTAAGCTGGTCAAACTGGAACGGCGCAAAGATGCCTGTGCCTGCGGCGTATTGGTTTTTTCTACCGCGAGCGATGGGTTCGTAGCTGTCTATGTATACGTGGTCAAACAATGTATTATTCATTGCAAGTTGTGAAGAGTACATAGCGGCAGTTGAAACCTGACCGCGATGGACCTGCGGGTTGAATTGAGGCGGTGCAGAACCGTCGGTTATATTTTTATTCTCGGATGTATAGAAACGGTAAAAACCTTTTCCGTGTCCGCTTTCATCTGCCTGTCCTCTAACTTCAGGGTCAAGCGTTGTCACATTATACATATATATTGGTGTGGCCAGCTGAGTTACATCTGTCGTATGCATGTGTGCCGCACTACCGGTGAACACCTCCACGTCAATTACTTTGTCAGTCGGTGCGCCCATCATATTGAAATTTTTAACGTGTAATGTACCGGAACCGGAGGTTGACGCGACATTAAACCGGTCGGATTTGGCTGCCGCACCGTCAACATCAACCGTAAAATTATTTGTGCCTGTGAGATTAATCGTGCCGATGTTATAAGTATTTGTGGTATTGTTGATTGAATTAACATTGGCATTTGACAGATTGAGATTGTTTATATTAACAGTAGGCATAGAGTGGAAAAGATTTAGGTTAGAATTGTTTATATTGTTTGTGCCTGCCATGAACTTATCGGTATAAACGGTTGTTGTACCCGCGTTTTGTGTGAAAGTACCGATAAATTTTGTATTATCACTGCTTTCTTTCAGTAAAAGTGTGTTTGCACCGTTTTTATTGATACTGCCATAGCCGGCAACGCCGCCGTCCATTGATACGGTGTTTGAATCGCCGACTATGTTAACAGTGTCGCTGGTTTGAATATCCGAACCGCTGGTGGATGCTTTGTTACCAGTAAATGTTATGTCGCCTTTGGTTGTGTCAAGATTTAAATCGTAAGAGGAGTTGTAAATCGCACCGCCGTTTGCTGCGGTGTTATTGCTAAATATAGTGTTTCCCTCAACTGTGAGCACGCCCGACACTTTATTAATCGCCCCACCGCTTTGCGTTGCAGAGTTATTTGTAAATGAACTGCCGCTGCCAACGGTCAAATCCCCATATTGAACATTAATTGCCCCACCGTTTTGTGTAGCGGTGTTTTTGTCAAAATTAGCGCCGAGGATATTTGCACTACCTCCTCTTTGATTGTGGATGTAAATCGCACCGCCGCTGCTTGCGCTGGAATTTCCCGAAAATGAAACACCGTTGTTAACGGTTAAATTAGAGTTGTAGTTACCAATCGCTCCGCCGCCGCTTATTGGGTCAGTGCCGCCTTTGGCAGTATTTCCGGAAAATGTAGCGCCGCTGTTAACAACCAAAGTGCTGACAGTACCCCAACCAAACGAGTCGCCGTTGCTAATTGCACCACCGCCGTTACCTGACGTATTATTCGTAAACGATGTGTTACCGTTAATAGTTGTAGTACCGCTCCTGACTGCAACCGCTCCGCCATAGCTGCCTGCACTGTTATTCTTAAACGTAACATCTGTTATATTTAGAGCGTTAGCGCGGGAAGAAATCGCACCGCCTGCGTTACCAACAGTAGTGCTGGGAGCGCTATTCCCGTCAAAAGTGCTTCTGGTAATGTTCATATCACCGGTAGTATAAACCGCGCCGGCATCCGAGTTAGTGGTGTTACCCGTAAAAGTGCTGTCGGATATGGTCACAACGCCACTAGTGTGAATACTATGAATAGCTCCGCCCGGACCGCCTACGGCTCTGTTATTTAGGAAATTGCTCCCTGTAACGTCCATTGCGCTGATGTTATAAATCCCGCCGCCGTTGTTGGCTTGGTTTTCCGTGAATAAGGTATTAGCTATCTTCGCAGGACCGTCATTATGAAGCCCGCCGCCTGCACTGTTACCGTTGTTTCCCCTGAAAGTGCTGCCGGTTATAACTATGCTGGCATCATTATGTATACCCCCGCCGCCGCCGGCCGGTGCCGTTATACTATTATTTAAAACCGTGACATTGTTGAGGGTCAAAGTACCGGCGCTATTTAAAATTGCGCCGCCCGAAGGGGTTGCCCCGCCCGTTAAGTTCAAATTATTTAGGGTATTGGTTACCGCAGAGCCGCTAAAATTAAGCGAGCTTCCTGTAAGTGTGAGTGTAGCCCCTGCCCCTGATATTGAAGTGGACGTACTAAATGTACCTGTAACGCCGGTTTGATTGCCGCTGATGTCGATTGTATACGTAGGAGCGCCTGCCGCTCTCGCGTTTGCAGCCGTGACTGCCTGAGCAAATGTTCCGTTGGTCGGTACGGTAAAATCCGCAGCAAAAGCGGTAATGCTTATATTAGCAGCAATCGCAGCCACTACTGAACAGTAAAGTAATTTTTGAATTTTCATATCGTTTAATCCTCGTTTCGATGTGAGCTCTCTTTTTTTTTTATAACGCTGTTGTTAAATTTAATTAATTACCAATATGTATAAAATTATATTAGCCTACTAGGGGTGCCGTAAGAAAAATTTAAAATACAATGTCCAGTCGTAGCAATGGTTTTGGACTATCAAAAATGCTTTAAATATATCTTAGAATATTATTCTTTTGTAGAATATTATTCCGAAAAAATCGTATAACGGGCCGTTTAAGGTGCCGCAAAGAAAATTTTTTAAACCCGATATGCGCTCCCAAAGGGCATTTTTGTACTATTGACATTATTTGTAATATATGTTAGAATGATATTCTACATTTGAATACCATTCTGATAAATTTGATATTTATCATCAGGGATGCACAAAAATAAGTTTTTTA
>QMCD01001349.1_pt1 | contig 15048 bp, 10 predicted proteins | sample 1821841 | NCBI WGS metagenome assembly QMCD01 (sample SAMN01991225, study PRJNA193472) | Termite gut metagenome, whole genome shotgun sequencing project. | isolation source: worker | host: Macrotermes natalensis | reverse complement strand
CGCCCGCCGGTTCGGCGTGGATGTGGAGGAACGCGTGCAGGACGGCGCGACGTTGCAGGGAACCCTGCCGGAACACCTGATGAACCGGCCGGAACGCACGATAACCACGCCGTACACGAGTTTGCCGCTTGAAGACCGGCTGTGATGTGGTTGGCCGGGTAACAAAACTTCCGGGACACGGTTCCCGGATTGTGAAGAATTTTCGGCTCGCGCAGCCCTGTTATACCGTAAACGGCATGATATACTGAAGGCTGTTGACATTTCCCGAAGCCGGTCGCGAGCCGCGACGGGCGGTAGGCTCCCGGCTACGCGGTTACCGATGCAAATAGGGTCCCGGAGGGGTAAACTGGCGGAACAAACGGGCTGTGTTTACCAACGACTCAACCGGCTTCGGTATAATATCCCGTAAACGGCCTGATAATTCTCCCTCGCACCATTCCGCGCACAATCGCCAGCCGCTCGAACGAGCCGTTTACGGCATGATACAAACGGCCGTCAAGGGCGAGTGCGGCGGACTTGACCAAAGGTTCATTTTCATCGCGTTTCCAGTATGCCTTACGGGCGCGGCCCTGATTTGCCCAGCCCTTTTTTCAGCGATTGGCGAATCATATTGAGCAGGCGTTGCGGATTGATCGGTTTGACACAATAGGCGTCCATCCCGGCCTGGAGACAACGCTCTTCGTCTCCCTTGGTGGCATTGGCGGTGAGGGCGATGATCGGGAGTCGTTCGGGATATCCTTCCGGGAGCGTCTCGCGGCGTTTTTCCAGGTCGCGGATGAACCGGGTCGCTTCGAAACCGTCCATTTCCGGCATTTGGCAGTCCATCAGGACGACATCGTAACGGCTGTTCCGGACGGCTTCGCAGGCTTCGGCGCCGTCGGGAACGATGTCGAAAGTCAAGCCGGCGTTGAGGAGGATTTCCCGGACGACGATCTGGTTGATTTTATTATCTTCGGCAACCAGGACGTGAATTCCGGAAAACTCGGCGGAAACAGGCGCATTCCTCCCTTCCCGTCGGGCATCCCGTGGGGGTGTCGTACGCACGAAAGATTCCCACTGCCGTCGGAATTCCGGGTTGGAATCGTTTCGGGCCAGGATTTCGACGATGGCGTTGAAGAGCGAGGAACTGTAGACCGGCTTGTTGAGGCGTCGCGCGTTTTCCATGGCCGCGCTCACTTTTTCCTCCGCGCTCTCGGCAAGCGATTGGAGGTAGATGACCGGCGTGGAACCGATCGTGTCGGCACGATGCACTTCATCGATCAGTTCGATCCCGCCGGCATCCTCCAGCGTGCTGTCGATGATGGCCAGTTGGAACGGATTGCCTTCTTTTGCGGCTTTCTCGAACGCTTTGGCCGCATCCTTTTTCGTGGAAAAGGCGACCGCATTCATCCCCCAGGCGCGGAGCTGTTCGAAAAGCGATTGCCGCAACACGTCGTTTTCATCGACGACGATCGCGGTTTGGCCCGAGAGGTCCAGGGTTCCGTGAAAGGTTTTCGAGGCGGTCCGGGGCGGATGGTATTCCTTCTCAAACGGGATGTCGATATGGAAGACGGAACCCGTTCCCTCGTCGCTTTCGACCGAGATCCGCCCGTCCATCAAATGAATCAACTGCTGCGAAATCGCCAATCCGAGTCCCGTGCCGCCGAAGCGGCGCGAAGAGGAGGCGTCGACCTGCGAAAACGCCTTGAACAGCCGGTCCATCCTTCCCGCCGGGATGCCGATTCCCGTATCGGAAATGGCGTAATGGACGAAGACGCGGTCGTCGCCGGGCGGGGAAGGGCGGAGCACGGCGTCGATACGCACACCGCCGTGTTCCGTGAATTTGACGGCATTACCGACAAGGTTGACGAGAACCTGCCGGAGCCGTTCGCCGTCCCCTCGAACGTACCGGGGAAGATCGGCGGCGCAGAAGCCGCACAATTCGAGTCCTTTGGCGGCGGCCCGGGCGGAAAGGATGCCGAGAACCGATTCCGAGACTTCGTGCAGGTCGAACGTGTTCACGTCGATTTCCAACTTGCCCGCCTCGATTTTCGAGAAATCGAGAATATCGTTAATCAGGAAAAGGAGCGAACGTCCCGAGGCGCAAATCAATCGGACGTATTCCAGTTGTTTCGGCGTCAACGACGTCTGGAGCAGGAGGTCGGAGATGCCGATGACGCCGTTGAGGGGCGTTCGGATTTCATGGCTCATCGTCGCGAGAAAATTGCTTTTCGTCTTGCTGGCCGTCTCGGCCTGTTTGGCGAGTTCCTTCGCGTTTTCCGTGGTCCGTTCGAGATCGGTGTTGGTTTCGGCCAATTCGGCAAGCGTCGAGTGCAATTCGGCAATCGCGTTTTTTTCCACCGTGACGTCATTGCTCGTTCCGCGGACGCCCAACAGTTTTCCCTCCTCGTCGAGAATCAACTTTGCCGATGCGCGGAGCCAGGAATAATAGCCGTCGCGGTGACGACCGCGGTATTCGATCCCGTTGGCCAACCGCGAACCGTCGATCAGCAAACGTTCCATTTCCGCCTGGATCATGGGCCGGTATTCCGGGAGAACGTACTCGAAAATGGAGCGGCCGATGAAGTCCTTGGGATCGTATCCGGACATTTCGTGAAAGCGATCCGAGAGATAGGTGAAACGATAGTCCCGGTCGAACTCCCAGAGCAATTCGCCCGTGGCTTCGACGGTATCCCGGAACCGCTCTTCCGAAAGCCGGAGATCGTCGACGATTTTCCGGCGGTGAATCGCCGTCGCGATCAACAGCCCGGCGTTACGGAGAATACCCTCCTCCGGTTGCGACCAGACCCGTTCGGCGTGGCAGTCGTCGAAACCGATGAATCCCCAGAACGTGCCGTGAAACATGACAGGCGCGACAAGGATCGAGATGATTCCCTGGGGAGAAAGCTGCTTCTGTTCTTCCGGGGACAGATTGCGGACGAGATTGTTGACGCAACGCCCCGAGGAGAGTGTTTCTTTCCAGAGCGGAATCGTTTCTTCGACGCAAATGGCGGTCGTGATTTCAAGGCCCTGTTGGGGGGGGGCGCCCTCGGACCATTCGTACAGTTGCGTCGCGTAAAGCCGCTTGTCCTCGCCGGCGTGAACGTTCCAGATGTAGACCCGGTCGACCCGGGCGGCGTTCCCTAACAGGTCGAGGACCTGCCAAACCGTGTGATGGAAATCCTCCTGGTCGCCGGAGAGCAGCACCTGGGCCGCCTTGTTCGACGCGGTCAGGAGCCGTTCCTGGCGGCGCAAGGCGTTTTCGGCAAGGCGTCGCGACGAGACTTCGTTGAAAAAAATGAGGTTTTCCCCCTCGTGAATCCTGACGCCCGACATTTCGACGTAACGCTCCTGACCCGTATCGGTGTAGACCTCGACCTCCGTGGGCGGAAGCAACCCGGCTTGCCGAACCTGACGGAGGAGGTCGCAGAGGATGGCGCGTACTTCCTCGGGCTGCTTTTCCCCCAACGTATACCGGTCGCCTTTCTCAACGGTACGTCCCAAAATGCGGCAAATGGTCGGATTGACATCCTGATAAATCCCGGCGTCGTCAATGACGGCAACGCCGTAAGGAGCGTTTTCGAAATAAATTTTCAAACGTTCTTCGCTCGCCTTGACCGCTTCGGAAGCGAGATGTCGTTCCGTGATGGTACGGGAAATGCCGAGGATGCCCGGCGTACCGTTTTCATCGAAGTGGAACGGGATTTTAATGGATTCATACAACCCCGTCCGGCCGTCCAAATAACGCACCCATTCTTCGAAGACCTGTATTTTACCCGCCTTGCGAACCTCGTCGTCGTTGAGGCGGTATGATTCGGCGACTTCCCTGGAAAAAACCGAAAAATCGTCATGGCCGAGAATTTGATCGGCCGGTTTGTCGACTTTTTTGACATGGGCCGGGTTGACCAACACGTACTTTCCCGCGGCATCCTTGAGGTAGACGGCGTCCGGAAGCGACTGGAAAATCTTGTCCAACAACGTGTTACCATCATTATTCCGATGCGTGTCGTCATGATGCGACGATGGAACGGATCGTTCCGTCTCGTTTTTTTTCGGCTCAGGAAAAACAGATGTCATGATACTTTGTCGCTTGCGGACGCTTGCGGAAAAGATAAGGATAGCCACCCGGGAAAACAACCATTTTATCATCTCCCCCGTATCGCGGCGACGCCTCCGGTGGTATAATCACGGAATATTGTAGAAATCGCTTCCCGCGAACACCGTGTATTACGCCGGTTCCGGTACAATCGTCCGGTTTATTCCGGTTTTCCTCTTCTCCCCTCCCATTTCGACCGAAGCCGATTGAGTTTTCCGTTCAATCCGCCTGTTTGCCCCCAGCCGGTTTTGTTTCCCTCCAATGGACAAGGCTCCCGAAATCGACGGCTTCGGAAAGAATTTCGTCGTATACCGCAAACGGCCTGAAATCGTTCCCGCGAACAATCGCTTGTCGCTCGAACGCAACGTGCAACAGGATACTTACAAAGGTTTTATAGCAAGTGAGTGCGACAAGCAGCCTGGACTAAACAACCTGGACCAAACAACCAATTTCACCGCGTTTCCTGTATACTTCAACCGCTTTCAGCATCAAAGGAAAGGATAATGATCATGGACACACATGAATTGATCCAAAGCCTCCAGGAACAAAACGATCATAAAATCGTGATGTTGGTTGCCGACGGACTTGGTGGACTTCCGATGAAACCGGGCGGGCTGACGGAACTGGAGGTGGCGAAAACCCCGAATTTGGATGAATTGGCGAAAATAGGCGTTTCGGGCATGTCAATTCCGATCAAACCCGGTATCACCCCGGGAAGCGGGCCGGGGCATCTGGGGCTTTTCGGATACGAACCGTTGAAATTCATCATCGGGCGCGGGGCGCTTGAAGCGGCGGGAATCGGTTTCGCCCTCGGCCCGGACGACGTCGCGGTCCGGTGCAACTTCTGTACGGTCGATGACGCCGGCAATATCACCGACCGCCGTGCCGGCCGTATTCCCTCCGAGGAAAGCGCCGAAGTGGTCAACATCCTGAAAAACATCAACATCGACGGCGTCGAACTGTTCGTCGAACCGGTCAAGGAACACCGTTTCGTCGTCGTTTTTCGCGCGAAAGGACTTGCCGATAACGTCGCGGATACCGATCCGCAACGGACCGGTGTCCCGCCGCTCGATCCGGTGCCGCATGATACCGAAAGCAAGCGGACGGCCGGGATCGCGAAGGAATTTTTCACGCAGGCGAAAAAATTGCTTGCCGGTCAGCCGAAAGCCAATTGCCTTACCATGCGGGGGTTTGCGCGACGCCCGCACATGCCGAGCTACGAGGAACTTTACGGTCTCAACGCGGCCTGCATCGCGGTTTATCCGATGTACAAAGGACTTGCGTCCCTTGTCGGCATGAAGCTGGTCGGCGAACCGAAAACCCTTTCCGAAGAAATCGATACGCTTGAGAAGGCTTGGAACGATTACAACTTCTTTTTCGTTCATTTCAAATATACCGACAGCCGCGGCGAGGACGGCGACTTCGACGCCAAAGCCAAAATGATCGAGGAATTCGACGCGATCATTCCCCGCGTGATGGCGTTAAAACCGGCTTGTCTCGTCGTGACGGGCGATCACAGCACGCCGGCGAAAATGGCCTCCCACAGTTTTCATCCGGTCCCGACGCTGATCGTGTCCGATTTGGCCCGAACCGACGATTGTGCCGTTTTCGGGGAAACGGCTGCGAATCACGGCGGCTTGGGGCATTTCGAGGCAATGTACCTGATGCCGTTGGCGATGGCCCATGCCGGCCGGCTCGGTAAATTCGGTGCGTAGCGACTTCGGTCCACCCTCCTTATTCATCTTGTCGAAATTCGTTTTTTAGCCGACCGGGATTGGAATTCCCGGCTCGCGCAGAACCATGACATTAACGCCAACCCACGGATCGGCCTGTTACATGCCCACCCAGGAAGTGCTCGACGCGATTCCGCATCGTGAGCCGTTTGTTTTCGTCGATGAAATCGTCGAATGCGACGGGAAAACAAGAATCCTTTGCAGGAAAACGTTTACCGGAAACGAAACGTTTTTTCAAGGACATTACCCCGGATTTCCCATCGTGCCGGGCGTTTTGCTTTGCGAGGCGGCCCTCCAGGCGGGCGCGATCCTGCTGACCAGGATATTCGCCGACGAGGAGACCAGTATGCGCATTCCCGTCGTCGCCAAGACCGGGGAACTGCGTTTCAAGCAAATGGTGCGGCCGGGAGATACCATCCTGATCGAAGCCAAATATCGCGAGAAAATGAATGCCGTCTATTTTCTCCGCGCCAAAGTGACCGTCGACGGCAAACTGGCCCTTCAATTCGACTTCGCGTGCGCATTGACGGAAAAACCCCAATAAAGGGAGACTGGAAAAAGAGAGCGTAATTGACATCGAAGCCGGCCGGTTTCGGGAAAACCCTCGAAAAGCCCGACGGTTTTCAGGATATGTTACGGCAATACGGGTTCCGTCGTATTCGGACGGATCCCGGTTCTTTCTTTAATTCCTTCCCGGTAAAATAATATCATGTCTTTACTTCCGCAACTGATTGAACAGATCAAAGAAGAGTTCCAAAATCGTTATGAAGCCGTGCCGAGCTGGGTCGTCGCCGCCCCGGGCCGGGTCAATCTGATCGGCGAGCATACCGATTATAACGACGGTTTTGTCCTGCCGATGGCGATCGACCGCTATACGGTCATTGCCGCCGCCCCGGCCGAGGGACCGAAAGCGAACCTCTTCAGTGTCAACAAGAATGAGTCGGCGGAAATCATTATCGACGGAATCGTCAATCCGGATGAAAAGGTCGAATGGTCTTCCTACGTCCAGGGAACCGTTTCCTGCTGTCGGGAGGAGGGCTTCATTTCCCGGCCCTTCAACGCCCTGATCCATTCCACCGTACCCCTCGGCGGCGGGCTCTCCAGCAGCGCCTCGCTCGAAGTGGCGACGGCGACGCTTGTCGAGCGGATTTCCGGGAAAAAATTCGAGCCGGTCGCCAAGGCGCTTCTGTGTCAAAAAGCGGAGCATTTGTTCGCCAAAATGCCTTGCGGAATCATGGACCAGTTCATCGCGACCATGGGCGTCGAGGGGCAGGCGATGCTGCTCGATTGTCGTTCGAAAAAGATGCGGATGGTTCCGTTGACCGATGCGAACATCGCGATCCTGATCGTGAACAGCAACGTCCAACACGAGTTGACCGGGAGCAACTACGCCGAACGACGCGACCAGTGCCGCCAGGCTGCGGAAATCCTCGGCGTCCCGTCGCTGCGCGACGCCAATCTCCTCCGGCTTGAAAAAGCCAAGGACGCGCTCGGCGACGTACTGTATCGTCGCGCAAAACACGTGATCACCGAAAACTTCCGGGCCGGCGCCCTGGCCGATATGCTCGCCCTGGCCGACTGGGAATCCTGCGGTCGGCACATGTACGCCAGCCATGAATCGCTCCGCGACGATTACGAAGTCAGTTGCGACGAACTCGATTTGCTCGTCAATATCGCCAAATCGATCGGAATGGAGGAGGGCGTGTACGGTTCCCGAATGACCGGCGGCGGTTTCGGCGGCTGTACCGTTTCACTGGTTCGTGCCGGTCGGGCCGTTGCGATCGGCGAAGCGATCAAGACCCGATACATGGAGAAAACCGGCATCGAACCGACCGTTTTTTCGACCAAGCCGTCGCAGGGAGCGATGGTGATCTTGTAACGGCTTTGCCGTTACGGAGTTAAAGGTTAAAAGTTAAGAGGTTTACTTTTTAACTTTTAGTTATTAACTGAATATTGTTCTTCAGATAAAAAACGAAACGAGGGCGCACCGGACTTTTGTAAAAAGTCCCGGTAAGCCCGGACCTTCAGGCTGCAACACGGTCGCCTCATGTTCGATTTTCAGCCTGAAGACCAATAATTATCATTGTTTTTTTCTCGGAAAACCGCGTTTGCCGTCCTTTTTGCCGGCGGCTTGTTCCGCATCTTCCTCCCGGGATTCAGGAACTCCCTGCCCGGGTTGCCAGGAATGTTCACCGGGACGATAGGCGTCTTCATGCCCCAGCCTTTCTTTGATTTGGCGGGGTAGAGGCGGTAGATAGTCCGGTCGGTTGGCCATCAGTCGGGCGGCCAAATTCCGCTGTCCTTCCGAGAGCAGCGGGCGAATCGCCTCCCCCATTTTCGCGCCGGAGGCGAATATTTTTTCTTCGAACAATTTCGCCTCCTGCTTGAATTTCTCCCGGTCCTCGGGCGACATTTTATTCTCGCCCCCGGCCGCCGTCGCCTTTTCGGCAAGTTTGAGACCTTCCTCAAGCAATGCCAGACGCTCTTTTTCCGTCGCTTCGAAAATGCCGCGGGATTTCTCTTTTTGTTCTTCGGAAAGATCGAGCGCTTCGAGCAGATCGGGGCCCACGATCGGCGAATCAAGCCCTCCGACGGTCTGGAAAACAAGGGTGCGCGACTTTTTCATTTGTTCTTCGGTCGCGATTTCCCGGATTCGATCGGTGTAGGACTGGATTTCCCTGCTGATATCCTTTTCGATCGCTTCAAATTCGGCCGGCGTCATTTTCTTGAACCGAAGCGCGTACTGGGGTGTTTTGAGCAGGGCCTGCCCGTTCATTTCATCGCGAAGCCGCTTGAGCTGTTCGGTCTGTTCCTCGGAGAGCCCCAGATCCTTTCTTACCCGCTCATCACGGATGGCTGCGAGAAACGGGGCGTTGTTGGCGCCGCCGGTGGCCGCCGCTTTGACGAAACTGCGACCGATAATGCTGACGGTTCCCGCGGGAGGAGGACCGTCGCCGAACGGATTCGCAGCCCGCCGATCACGTCGTTCCGACTGTTGAGGCGCGGCAGCATCCTGCGAAGAATCCTGCGCCGCAAGGACCGTCGGGAAAATCGCGATAAAACCGGATAGTACCAGCAAACGAATGCGGTTGTGGCGAATGGAGGGATATCTCATTATTAGTGAACTGAAAGCGGTGATACTGAAAGCCATTGAAATTTCCCGAAGCCGATTCTCGGGAAGCCTGCTTTCCGAAGGTAAGCAGGCGGATAGGACGGGCTGTGGTTACCAACGACTCAACCGGCTTCGGTATATAATGTGCGGATTAAAAAAATGGACGCAACGGCGCCCGGGCGAAACGGAGCGTAGCCAAGGAAACCGCGCGGTCTTTCAACCGTACGGCGCAACGGAACAGCCGGATCAACCCGTCAAAATTGACCCGCGGGTCTAAAAACAACGGATCTAAAAACAACGATTTTGGTTCCCGGACGCTTGAAAAAGGGGCGTCGAACCATTATACTCCAAGGGTGTCGTACTCCGGTTGGCGGCATTCGGCGGCAAACGTCCCGGTTTCGGGATTTGCCCGTGACCGTCGTCTTTTTGTCATTGCTGTCTTTTCGTTGTTGCCTTTTCGTCATTGTCGTCTTTTTGTCGTAAAAAATCAAGAACCGGGCGTGTTGTTTTTCGGAAGAGCGGGCTCCTTGGAACGCGGCTTCGGAAAATTTCGATCGTGTCCGGCATAGAGAGGTTGTATGAGCGTTTTCCCTTGTTTTGGCATGTTGACCGCGGCGCATTTCCTGTCGATTCCGTCCGAAATGTTCCCCTTTTTCCTTGTCATGTCATGCGTTGCCATGTCGTGCGCCGCGCTGGGCATGGCCCGAAGCGGCGACATGCGTGACGAGGAGTCCGAAGACGGCGGGAATGATGACGGTGCGCATGATGACGAGGCGCATGATGACGAAGACCCTGATTATTCCGGCATGGAATCGCAAATCGCCGCGTTGGCCCAGGTCGCGAACCGAAGCCGTGAACAGGAGGCCGAACTGGCGAACCTGTATTTCGCACATGCCGTGAAAAAACAGGAGTACGACGAACTTGACGACGCCGTTCTTTCTTACAACAACGGGATCGCTCTCCTGGACGCGTTGTACGCTCCGGGCGGAGTGGACGACGACGGCGCCCGGCAGCTCGGACATGCGTTGCTCGGCAGGGCCGTCGCCGAAAACGACAACGGCGATACCCGACGTGCTTTGGACGATTACGACAGGGCGATCGACGTGTTGAAACCGCTTGCCGACAAGCAGGACGGCGACGCGATGTACGATATCGCGGGCATCCGGCTCAACCAGGGTACGATTTACCACCAGTTGGAGGAATACGACAAAGCGAACGAAGTGTTGGACCAATCGTTCCTCGCGTTCCGCGCCTTGGAAAAGATCAGCGACTTGGGCGACACCCGGTTTTACATGGCCAAAGTCAGCATCGCCATGGGGAGCCTTTATCGCGACACCGGGGAACCGATCGAGAAAATCATCGACGTCTACGATCGCGCGATGCGCCTGCTCGTCGAATTGATCGACATCGGGCAAATGGAGCACGAGCACGAACTGGCCGTCGTCCTGCTCGACAAATGCACCGCGTGTTACGACGCCTGCATGGAAAAGGAATTCGCGAGCGACCGGGAGCGGAACGAGGCTCTTGACGCGATCTTGCTCGATGTCGGCCGCGGCGTCGAGATACTCAAGAAAGTCGCCGAGACGGGCGACCCCGGTGCCTGCTACGATCTTTTCAGCGCCATGATCACGCAGGGGACCATGATGCTCGATCTCGACAAAAACGACGAGGCCCTTGCCGTTTTCGACGAACTGCTCGATTCCTTCAAGGAATTGGGCGAAGTCGAGGACCCGATCATCCGGCATCAGTACGCCGGATTGGAAGAAAACCGGGGAACCGCCCTGTACAATCTCGATCGTTATGAAGAAGCCCGGCAATCATTCGATTGTTCCGTGCGATTGCGGCAAGAGCTGCTCGAAAGCGACGAGATTGAAGAGGAAGACCGGATCGAGTTCACCATCGGACTTGGTTCCGCTTATATCAACAGGGCCAACGCGTTCGGGCAACTGGGGCAAATCGACAAGGCACATGCCGACTGTAAAGCCGCCAGTGCGTTGATCGAGCCTTATGCAAAAGAGTATGGAGAGGATTTCCAGGATCTTCTCGAACAGATCAACGAGATTTCCGCCGCGTTGGTGAGCTGAATGCCGGTGAACTGAATTTCTTTGTCAAAATTGACAATCGGCACGACATACCGTAAACGGCATGACAGTCCGCCTGTACACCATCGCCCGCCGCCCGAGCGATCCGTTTATGTCATGATACAGACAGAAGTTAGGGCCGCATAAGTGCGGCAGGGGGACAGGACCAAAATGTTGGTTTCATCGCGTTTCCAGTATATGTCGCATTCCCGCCGTTCTTTTTTATCCGGCCGGGCATTGGTGTCCGATATCGAAACCGCGCCGCCGCGTCCGGGTTCGGCGCCGCTACTGACGGTTACGCGGGAAGCGATGGCCGGGGAATTCGAGGTCGATCTCAACTTCGGTCAATATCCCGAAGGGGCCGAGGCGGCGCTTGCGGCGCTGGACGAAGTCACCCGGCTCGAAGAAAAGCTGTCGGTGTTCCGCCCGAAAAGCACGATATCGTACATCAACGCGGTTGCGGCCTACGAGCCGGTTCCGCTGGACGGGGAATTGTTCGAATTGTTGCGGCGCTGCTTGGAATGGGAACGGGAAACACAGGGAGCGGTCGACATCACGGCGACCCCGCTTTGGCGCGTCTGGGGGTTTGCCCGGCGTGAAGGACGCGTTCCCTCCTCTGCCGAAATCGACGACGCATTGAAGACCGTCGGCAGCCGTTTCGTCGTGCTGGAGGAAGCCGACCGAACCGTACGATTTCTCAAGCCGGGCGTGGAGTTGAATCTCGGCTGCGTCGGCAAAGGTTTCGCCCTCGATGTTGCGGCCGATCATTTGCGCCGACGCGGTATCGAAAACTTTTTGATGCACGGCGGTTTAAGCAGCGTACTTGCCGCCGGGCGGCAGGAAGGGTTGCGGCGAACAAAAACGCCGGATAACGGGAGTGTTTCCGGGGAAGGCTGGAAGGTCGGGATCGCCCATCCGATGCATCCCGGAAAACGGCTCGGGGAGTTGGCTTTACACAACCGTTCGCTCGGCACCTCCGGAACGCGGCACCAGTATTTTCGTTATCGCGGAAAACGGTACGGCCACATTCTCGATCCGCGAAACGGCCGTCCGGCGGAAGGGACGATTTCCGTCACCGTGCTTGCCGGGGAAGCGGCCACGGCCGATGCGCTTTCGACCGCTTTTTTCGTCATGACGCCGGACGAGATCGCAGCCCTTCTCGAACGGCGCCGCGAAGACGACCTCGGCGTCATCCTGGTACGGACGAGCGAAAAAGGAAACGGATATGAAATCACGCGATTCGGAAACACGTCCCTTGAAAACACGGGGCGCCGCGTGTGACGACGGTCCGGGCATGTCGCCGGGTCGCCGCCGGCCGAATCACCACAGTTTCCACCAGGGTTTTTCGCGGCGGTCGACCGGGGGCGCTTGGGAAACTTTGGCGCTGTTTTTGGTGACCAGGCCGGTAATGTACGTGCTGGTTCCGGCCGCCACCGTCCGGGAACGGATCGGGTCCTCCATGCCGACGATCATCACCTTGGAAGAGGGATGCGCAAACAGGGAGTCGGAAAATCCCATGCGACGTGAAACGCGCATCGGACCGTCCTGAAGCATTCGTTCGAAAGAAATTCCCTCTTCCTGTTCGAGCGGTTCGCCGTAATCCTCGATCACCTCGTTGTTCTGGATGTTGAGTGCCCGGATTTTATCCGGTGAAAAAAGAAAAATGCCCGCCGTCCCGGAAATGCTTTCGGCGATATACCCGAAAACACGGACTTGCAGGCGGCGCGCGCACTCGGCGCATTGCTCCTCGTTGAGGATCATATTCATCTCGCGGTCGAGAATCGCCGTCCACGTTCCGTTGAAAAGAATCGCTTTGTGAACGTGATGACGCGGTTTGCCGCGTCGCGGCCAATTCGTCAGATCCCAGATTTCCCCCAATCCTTTGGCGATTTCCGTGCTTCCCGTCACTCGCAGGTCGAAACAGTCGAAGACTTCCGGCAGCATATCGACGATATCGCCTTCGACAAGAACCAAACTATGATTCGCGCTCACGGCCAACCTCCCGATAGGGATCAAAAGCTAGAACGGACACCCACCAATCGATCCTGGAAAATTGTCGGTTCGGGAATAAATTGTATACCAAAGTCGGCCCCGTCACAGGCAAACACCGTCCGGTCAACTCGCCTGTTTATACCGCAAACGGCCTGAAACTACGGCCTGAAACGTTTTCCGCGAACAAACGCCTGTTGCTCGAACGAAACGTGCAACCCGGTATTTACACGGATGTTGTGGCGAGTGAGTGCAACAAGCGGTCGTCGCCAAACAACCAATTTCACCGCGTTTCCAGTTTATCTGCGGCTGCGTCGTTTCCGGCGGGCAGGCTCCCGAATCGTCGGTTTCGGGAAATTTCAACGACTCCGGCATGTCAAGGGAACGACAACCCCCCCACGGTCGCCATTATATAACGGTAGATTGTGGAGGGCAACCGCTTTTCTCCAAAAAAGAAAAAATTTTTTGACCCGCGAATCAATTTTGGGCCGCCGATCAAGGCGTACCCGCGCGTATCCGTCGACCGGAGCCGGCTAAGTTTTCCGATGATACCGTAAACGGCGTGATATACTGAAGGCGATTGAAATTTCCCGAAGCCGATTCTTGGGAAACCTGCCCACTGAAACGATACTGCCGCAGGTAAGCAGGCGGATAGAACGGAAAACTCAACCGGCTTCGGTATAATCCTTCCTCGCAGAATCCCGCGCATAACCGCCCGCCGCTCGAACGATCCGTTTATATCATTATACAGACGGAAGTTAGGGGCGAGCGCGGCAGACGGACTTGACTAAATGGTCGTTTTCATCGCGTTTCCGGTATGGATCACGGCTCGCTTACGACGAATTCGACCCGGCGGTTTCGCGCCCGATTTTCTTCGGTCTGATTATCGGTAAGCGGGACGGCGCCGCCGAGCCCGGCGGTTCGCAACCGGTCCGCATCGATCCGCAACCCCGTTGCCAGGTATTGGGCGATCACGGACGCTTTGTACGACGACATTTCCAGCAAATACGTCGGGTTTTGCGGGTTGGGCGACATGGTGTCGGTATGCCCCTCGATCGTGATGACGCTGTCGGGATAATTGATTCTCAATTCGCTGACGACCTTTCTCAAGACATCCTCGCCGGCCCCTTGGAGCTTGAAATGAGAACCGCTCTGAAAAAGCATGGCATCGGGCACGGAAACACGTACGGCGCAGTCGTCTCTCCGGGCTTCGACGCCGGGAATGTCGATCACGGGAACGATCAGGGGAAGCCGGTTTGCGCCGGTTGGACGCATGCTTTCCGGGGAGTCGGTCGCCAGGGAGTTGACCGTCAGCGATTTGATCGTCGCTTCCTTGCCGATCAATTCCCCTTGCAAGGCCACGATTTTCCGCTGAAGCTCCTCGATCACGGCGGCTGCATCGGTCCGTTCTTCCACCGAACGCAACAACGTTGCCGGCGTTCCCGTGGGATCGGGCGGCGTTTTCAGGACATCCGGGGTGGCGTAGGATCGGGTATCCGCCTGGACGGTCGGAACCGTCGACGCGGCATCCGTTCCTCGAATAATCGATTCGCCGATCGGTGGCGGCGCCTCTGCACGAATCAGGGCGTCCGAATCCGACCGCGACACAGCCACATCCGTCGCAGGCGCCGGAGTCAATGCCGCCGCGACACCGGACCGGGGAGAGTCGATGATGGTTTCCGTGACTGGCACCGGTTCTCCGGGGAAGGCGGGCAACCCGAACACCGGATCCGGTTCTCGTTGTTTCGTCAAGGCGCAACCGGCAAAGAGCGGTATGAGAATACCGAGCAACACGAACCGGAGAGTGCCGTCACTTGAGGATTTCATGCCCCAGCATACCTCACGGATTCGGCAAAACATCGTGAAAAGACGGTTTTGATGGTTTTTTTAACCACAGCGCGGCCAACTTGTATCGATTAGGCGGATCCGGCAAGCGTGAGTACGCCTGCGGCGACGGCGATCGCGGCGGTTTCCGTCCGCAAGACGTTCGAGGACGGCTATCGCAGGTTCGAATGGCAGCACCAGAAGTCGGACGGCACGCCGGTCCCGGCGGAGGTC
>QMCD01001766.1_pt1 | contig 15060 bp, 7 predicted proteins | sample 1821841 | NCBI WGS metagenome assembly QMCD01 (sample SAMN01991225, study PRJNA193472) | Termite gut metagenome, whole genome shotgun sequencing project. | isolation source: worker | host: Macrotermes natalensis | reverse complement strand
TCCGGCGGGGTGCCCAGGTGGGCATGTTGGAGCAGATTCCGGCCTTGTTGGCCGCCGCATCGATCTCCCTGGCCGCTTCCCTGACCACGGCGCCCGCGTTCACTCCGCGCGCGACGATTTCGTCGCCCAGAGTTATGGCGAGCGTGGGCCTGCCTTCGAACTCGATCCCGGCCACCATCACCAGCTTGCCGCTACGTCCGCGAAGCATCTGCATCAGATTCTTAACGAGTTCCGGTTTCATCTCCAACCTTTTACGGACAACTATCATGCCGTCCCGCTCGTGTTTTTCGAGTTCGGCGGTGATCCCGGCGGCCATCTGCTCGATCTTTTCGCGGTGCATGGCGGCGATCTCCCTGGCGAGCGACTCGTTCTCGGCGAACATCTTCTGCACCGCCTCCTGAACCCGCGGATTGCGCACCGTGTCGCGAATGGCGGCAAGAGTGTCCTCGGCGGCGTAAACGATGTTTTCGGCCTCGACACCCGTGACGGCCTCGATGCGCCGCACTCCGGCCGAGATGGCCCCCTCGCTCGTGATGCGGAACAGACCTATGGAACCCGTGGCCGGGGCGTGGGTGCCGCCGCAAAGTTCGACCGAGCCGCCGAAGCGGATTACGCGAACCCTGTCGCCGTATTTCTCGCCGAAAAGCATCATCGCGCCCTTCTCGCGCGCGGCCTCGATGGTGCTGTCGCGATCTTCGTCGAGCGGAAGATTGGCACGCACGGCGGCGTTGACCTTTTGTTCGACGATGCGAAGCTCTTCGGGCGTGACTTTCTGGAAGTGGGAGAAGTCGAAGCGCAGGCCGGTGGGGCCCACGAGCGAACCCTTCTGTTCGACGTGGGCGCCGAGGGTTTCTCTGAGCGCCTCGTGGAGCAGGTGGGTCGCCGAGTGGTTGGCCGCGGTTTTGGCTCGGGCTTCGGCATCCACGACCGCGGTAAACGTGGCCTTCGGGTCTTGCGGCAGGCGTGTGGTTATGTGAACAGTCTGCCCGTTCTCCTTCAACGTGTCTATAATTTCAACATGTTCTTTTGCGAGTGGGTGGTTCCCCTCCTGTGGAGGGGTGGCACGAAGTGCCGGGGTGGTCGGTACATCCTCCGCAACCTCGATATATCCTTTATCTCCGACCTGCCCGCCCGCCGCGCCGTAGAAAGGCGTGCGGTCGAAAACAAGCTGGAACAGCGTCTTTCCCTTAGTCGTCACCTGACGGTATCGCGCGATGCGCACGGTTTCGACAAGTGTGTCGTAGCCTGTGAATTCGCTCTCCTTGACGGGTATCAACTCGACCCAGTCGCCGCTTTCGACGGCCGCGGCGCCGCGCGAACGCTCTTTCTGGGCCGCGAGTTCTTTCTCGAATCCCGCCAGATCGACCCCGAGGCCCCTCTCGCGTGCGATGAGTTCGGTGAGGTCTATCGGGAAGCCGAAGGTGTCGTAGAGCTGGAACGCGTCGCCGCCGCCTATTGTCGCCTGTCCGGAGGCCTTCGCGCGCGACATCACGCCTTCGAGCAGCGAAATGCCCGTGGCGAGGGTACGCAGGAACGAAGCCTCCTCCTCCTGTATCACCTTTTCTATCAGTTCTTTCTGCTTAACGAGCTCGGGGAATTGACCTCCCATCTGCGCGGCGAGGCCGTCGACCAGCCGCCACATGAAAGGCTCGGTGAAGCCCAGATAGGTGTAGCCGTAACGAACCGCGCGGCGAAGAATGCGGCGGATCACATAGCCCGCCTTGACGTTCGACGGCAACTGACCGTCGGCGATCGAAAAAGAGATCGCGCGCAGGTGGTCGGCGATCACCCGCATCGCCACGTCGTCTGCCGCAACGGCTCCGTAAGGTTTGCCGCAAAGAGCAGCGAGGCGCTGAATGGTGGGTTGAAATATGTCGGTGTCATAGTTGGAGCGCACGCCCTGGACTATCATGCAGAGGCGTTCGAAGCCCATCCCCGTGTCGATGCACTTCATCTCGAGCGGCGTCAGGGTGCCGTCGGCCCTGCGCAGGTACTGCATGAAAACGAGGTTCCATATCTCGATCACCAGCGGATTGTCGCGGTTCACGAGCGTGGCGCCCGAAACCGCCGCGCGTTCTCCCGCCGGACGGTTGTCGAAATGTATCTCGCTGCAAGGGCCGCAGGGGCCGGTGTCGCCCATCTCCCAGAAGTTATCCTTCTTGTTGCCCCTCAGAATATGGTCTTCGGGCACGAACTGCTTCCACAGTTCCCACGCCTCGCCGTCGAAGGGTACTCCGTCGCCCTCGTCGCCCTCGAAAACGGTCACGTATATCTGTCCGGCGGGCAGTTTCAAAGTCCCCGTCAGGTACTCCCACGCCCATTCGATCGCCTCTTTCTTAAAATAGTCGCCGAACGACCAGTTGCCCAGCATCTCGAACATCGTGTGGTGGTAGGTGTCGTGGCCCACCTCCTCGAGGTCGTTGTGTTTGCCCGACACGCGCAGACATTTCTGCGTGTCGGCCACCCTCGCCGAGCGCACGGGGGCGTTGCCGAGGATCACATCCTTGAACTGGTTCATGCCCGCGTTGGTGAACATCAGGGTCGGGTCGCCCTTTACCACCATTGGCGCCGAGGGCGTTATGGCGTGTCGGCGGGAGCGGAAAAATTCGAGAAAACTCTCGCGTATGGCATTAGAGGTCATCGCTGTCGTAATAAAAATGGTGTCGTGGTCGTTATTTAAAGTGCAAAATTACGCTAATTTTATGTAATTTTGCCACATTGCGGTAGCCAATGACAAGAAAAGAACTTAAACACGCCAAACGGGAAGCTAAACGCCAGCGAGCCACATTGTCCATCCGCTACGGGATATACAATGTGTTGCGCTATGCGCTGGTGGGCTTCGTTCTGGTCTCGGTGCTCAATCTGGTCTTTACCTACGGCTTCACCACCCCGAAAATGAACAATATCTGGAGGGGAAATGCCGAGCTTGTCACCAAATACGAAATTCTGAACGAGAAGATCCGCTCGACGAACCGCACCCTCGACGAACTCAAACACCGCGACAACGCCGTCTACCGCTCTCTGTTCGGCGCCGACACGCTCGCCGTGCCGGGGATATACAACGACTATCCGGCCTCCAAGTACGCAGGTTTGGAAGGCGAACGTTTTTCGCCTCTTATGACCTCGACCTGGAAAAACCTCGACCGCATCTCCCGCCGCCTCTATCTGCAATCCCTCTCGCTCGACGATCTTCAGGCTCTGGCCGCCGACAAGGGCCAAATGGCCACGGCCATGCCCGCCATCCTTCCCGTCGACCTCAGAAAGTTCACCCACATACGATCCCTTTTCGGAATGCGCCTGCATCCGGTTTACGGCTATTACCGCCATCACGCGGGCATCGACCTGGGGGGGAGGACGGGCGACCCGATCTACGCCGCGGGCGACGGGTTCGTTTCGAGAACGGGATGGAACGGAGGTTACGGCTACAACATCGTGGTGAACCACGGTTTCGGCTATCAGACGCGCTACGCCCACCTGAGCAAGATGCTGGTCACGAACGGACAGTGGGTCAAGCGCGGCGAACTGATCGCCGAGATGGGTTCGACGGGGGTTTCGAAGGGGCCCCACCTCCACTACGAGGTGATCTACCGGGGACGGCCCGTGAACCCGATCAGCTATTTCCAGACCGACATAGACCCGGCGGAGTTCGAAAAGATAATCGACGAGGCCAACGACAACACCATATTCGATTGGGATGAGCAGTAAGCCTAAACAAAAAACCTTGAGGCGGCGGCGTTCGCCCAAAGAAATGACGCGCGGACAGAGATTCCGCCGCGCGGCGCTTCGCGGGCTTGTCCACCTGCTGGTGTGGGGGGCTATCGCCGTGAGCTACTATCTGGTCTTTTCGGTTACGTTCGACACCGGGCCCGAGATCCGTCTGAGGAGTTCGGCATACCGCGCCGAGCGGGAGTACGAACTGCTCAGCGAACGCTACGACAGCCTTATGATGGTGCTCGAAAACGTGGCCGAGCGCGACCGCAACGTCTTCCGGGTGTTGTTTGAGAGCGACCCTTACGACTTCGGCGGCATCGGACAGGACGAGGCGTGGCGTTCTTACGAGCGTCTGAACGAAACGGACAACCGATCGCTCGGCGAGGAGTTCTTCGCGCGTCTCGACACCTACTCGGACGATGTGAGCCGTCTGGACGATGTCTACAACCGCGTGCAGCAACGCATCGGCGAGTTGGGCGACGCGGTGGACCACATCCCTTCGATCCAACCCATAGTCAACAACGACCTCACGCTACTCACCGCCTCGTTCGGTCTTCGCATACATCCGTTCCTGAGGATACTCCGTCCCCACGGCGGAGTCGACTACACCGTGCCCGAGGGTACGCCCGTTTTCGCCACCGCCGACGGAACCGTCCGGGAAGTCACCACCCGCCTCACGGGATCGGGTATTTCGGTTACCATAGATCACGGCAATGGCTATCAGACCACATACAGCCACCTGGCCAGCGGATCGGTGCGGGTCAGGCGGGGCGGGAAGGTGAACCGCGGCGATGTCATCGCACGCACCGGCGACACGGGGCTTTCGCTCGCGCCCCACCTCCACTATGAGGTGCGCCACGACGGCCTCAGGGTCGATCCGATCCACTATTTCTTCATGGAGTTGTCGCCGAACGATTATCAGCGCATAGTGCGCATCGCCGGTTCCGGAATGCAGTCATTCGACTGATCGCAACGCTCTGTAATCTATTCGGCGGCGTTCTTCAGCACAATCTTCGAATTGTCGTACCGGGAGACGGTCTCGACGAAATCCCTGAACTCGCCGAACTCCTCCTTGTCCCAGGTTCCGGAACGCAGCAGGAACCGGCGCTCGATCTCGATGCCGCCGTCCACGGGCCTGCACACCATCGAATACGATCCGTACTTGCCGTCCAAAGCCACGGGGGCGGGCATAGTCTCTATTTCGAACACACCTTCCGGTAACGCGATCTCCGTCATATCGACGCTGAGGTACCCCTCCTGCACGCAAATATCCTCACGGCGGGCCGAACGGCCGAAACGCACCGAAAAGGGTTTCAGGAACGACATGGTGTTCAGGAATAATCTCCCGCCGGTGCGCGAGCCGAACAGAGGGGCCTCCATATCGTATTCGACGGTCGCCGTCGGCACGGACCCCTTATCTTCACTATACACAGGGTTGAAGATCAGGGCCATCGGAACGTTCATGCGGGAACTCAGGGTGTTGAGCCGCTCCTCGATCTTCATTTTGTCGAAAGTACGCCAACTGTCGTACATGTGAAGGCGGTTGAAGATGGAAACGTGCGCCCGGGCCCCGCCTTGGGCGTTCAATGTGACCCGCGCCCTCCTTTCCGACAGATTCAGCGAATCGGCATAGCGGGGCACGGTTATGACTTCGGCGGTCCCGTTCTTGTAGACCAGCGCGTTCTGTCCCACTATCCCGTCGTGGCGGTATCCCAACGGCAATTCGGGATTCGTACACTCCACCCAGAGCGTGTCGGAGGCGCGCGGAACCATAAGAATAGCGTGGTTGCTCATGGACGGACTTGCGAAATCGCGGGGAATGCTGCGGCGGTCGACCCCGATCTCGGCGTAATACGACTCGATACCGCACTCGGCGAGCATCATGCGCAGATAGTTCGACAGCGCCTTGCAGTCGCCGTATTTGGTTTCGTAGACCTCCCCTATCGACATCGGCTGGAATCCGCCGATACCTATCTGGATACTCACGTAGCGCGTCGTCCGGCCGAGATAGTCGTAAAGGATGCGTATCTTCTCCTCGTCGTCGTCGGCGTCTTTGGTGAGATCGGCCACAACGGTTTTCAACTCCTGCGGAACGTCGCTACTCCTGTCGAGTAGCTTCCATTGCCAACGGGCATACGCTTCCCAATCCTTCATCGAACCCGCTACACCGTCGTAGATGAACTCCTCGGGCGAGAAATAGACGACGGGCGTGGTCTCCCAACCCGGTTTCCGGTATGGTTCCGAAAATACGGGTGGCATGTTCTCCACGCTCCAGATGTGGGTCTGGATACCGTCCGAGGCGGTCGATTCGTGACAGGGTTCGATGTTGTAAGCCTTCTCTGTGAATTTCATATCGGAGGGCGCTTTCAACCGGTACACCGCCTTCTCGACACCGAACGAGCTCGATGGCCGGGGGAGGAACCACGGAAAAGCCCACACTCCGTTCTTTGTCGTTATCTCCCACTCGTATTTCACTGTGAATGGCGGATTGGGTACATTGGGTTGGCAGTAATAGATGCGGTTATCGTCGAGGAATGCCGATATGGAGTAGTCCGAATGGAGAAGTTCCGACTTTTTTATCTTCCTGAGCAACTTGCCCGAAGCGTCGTATATCTCGCCCGAAAAATCGGAGAACGAGCGGAATTTGTCGGCGCTGTCCGAAAAGTAGGCCGCACCCTCCCCGTCGCCGGTAAGCACTGTGACCACACGCACATTGCGCTCCTTCGACAGGGTGGGGCTCAGATATTCGAACTCCGTCTCCGCATGGCGTATTACCGCGTCGGCGCCTCTTTTTATCTCTGCAGGGATCGACCCGACGGGCCAGCTTTGGGCGAAAACGGAGGCGGTTACGACGACAGACGCCAACCCCGCAAGTAAAACCTTCATCATATCTTCTTAAGAATTATGCGGGAGTTGTTCTTTTCGGTCATAAGAGCGTAGAATGTGTGGAGGTCGGGATATTCGTGGACGTTGAACACGAGCCTGTTCAGGAAATAATTTACCCGTATGTTCACCGTGCCGTTCGCTTCCGCCGCCTGATATCCGTATGTCGCACCGTTCTCGCAGACGGTCATGCGGATCGGTTCGGGCAACTCCTCGACCGCGTAGCCCTCGGGGAGCTTCAGGGTGATGACGGCCGAAAATCTGGCGGGAATGGAGAATTCGACGGGCAGATTGCGCTCCTGTCGGGTGAGGGGATTGGACGACATGAACGGCATCAAGGTGGCGTCGAGGTAGATGAATTCGCCCGCGACGTCGCTCTCCATCGTAAACTCCACGCTTTCGGTTACATTGGAGGAGTCGAGTCCTTCGACGGAATATGAAGATATGGTCATTTCATTCTCGGTCTCGAGCGATTCGATATAATCCTCCTCCGAGGCGGCGTCGCCGTATTCCGATTTCAGCCTTGCGGCGATTACGTTGGTTGCGATGTTCTTGAGACTGCCCGATATCGTTCCCGAAGCGTCCATCTCACACTGCACCACAGACACCTGCTGGTTGTCGGAGAGTCGGGTAAGATCTATCCAGCCGTCGCTACTGTCGCCCTTTCCGTAAACGTGCGCACGGTCAACCATCAGCGAAACAGGTATCACATCCACATCGCTGAGGGAAGAGGTGCCGTCGAGTATATGGGTGGAACCGTCGGAGAGCGTCACCATTATAACCAGTGTGCGGATATTGTCGATCGAAGGATGGGAGAGCGGTAAACGGCCCGAGGCGCGCGGATTCAAAAGTACCGGGGTGGTGGTGAATCCGGCGTCGCGCAGGGCGCTGTTGAGAATGAAGTTTATGTCGGCGCTGCTGCCCGATCCCTCGCTCAGTCTCTGGCGCGGCGAGACGGGCAGGAGCGCCCACTTCCCGTTCCAGTTCATGCGCCCGACGACCAGGCGGTGTATTTTCCGCAGTTTGGTCATTTCGTCGTCCTGGGATGCCGTTATCAGGGCCGTCTCGTCCCTGAGGGGATTACGCATCCGCAGGTGTTCGATGTATCCGACCTCGCCAAGGGTTTTGTCGACCGCCTCCCACGAATCGGTGTAATCCTCGTGTAGGACCCCGGGAATGATGATGGAGCGCAACTCGAAAGAGACTTTCGTTCGAAAATCGTCGATGCACCACACGTGCGGCTCGGAATCGAGCGCCGGAACGTCGGTGGCCGTGTAGGTGTATACATTCAGGGTGAAGTCGGGGTTGGCTCTACTGCTTTGGTTCGTCGATATCTCGTGGTGTCCCATGGCGTTGACGTTGAACGAGAAATATTCGGGGACGGCAACCTCCGAAAAACTGTATATCACGGGATGGGCGTGCTGGATATAGAGCGGATCTATGTTGAAATTGTTGTTGGATGAGAGCTGATACTTGTATTCTATCACCGTTCCGACGCGAACCTCCGGAATGGTGAACTTGCGCACATGCAGGTTCTCCGAGACCTGCTCCGTGGTCATGTCGCCCGATTTCAACGACGTTTCGACGATCTTGCCGTTCACCCTGTTGTAGGCCGAGACCGATACTCCCGAAACATGCTCCTTCAAGGTATTAGTGAAAGTGAAGGGTATTTGGACGTCCGCCAGTGAAACCCCCTCGGGTTTCAGGATCTTGATCTTGACCGAATAGAAACGGTCTTGCCGGAACGAGCCGCTGAAACGGAATTCTATTTTCGTGTCCTCGTAGAGGTAGACCGCAACGGCCGAGGTATCGGGCGCGTAGACGGTCATATCCATCTCGTAGTCGGTGATTTTTCCGAATTTACGGCTCAGATCCTGTCCGGCCAGCGGGAGATGAAGTGCGCACAAAGAGAGCGCGAATAAGCGGAGGAGATGTTTTTTCATACGGGTCGTGTCGGTTTGGATTAAAGGTCTGTTTGCAGGTTCCAAATATACGAAAAAAACAGAAAATGAAATTGCCTTCGGATAAAAAAAAGGCAAAATAATAACGAAATCGGGCGGGTCGGTAAAATGCCGGGTTTTGTAGGAAATAATTGCCTTGTCTCACAAAAAATGTATATTATTTATCGGATACCCCCTAAAAATGAGGGGAGTGAAGAAAATAATTGTATTTTTGCGGCGTGATACCCCTAAAAACAGGGGGTATCGTAAAAAAGCATGAAAAAATGAACCTGCAAAGATTTGAAGCGCTCGGAGAAATGGACAGGCGCGAACCCCTTAAAACAGAATTCTCGAAGGAGAAGATATCGTCTTATTTCGGTTGCGACGTTTTCGGCCGCGACCAGATGCGCCAATACCTTCCGCGAACCGTTTTCGAGAGCGTGATCCTTGCCATCGAGGAGAACCGCCGCATCGACCGCCGTGTCGCCGACCAGGTGGCCGCCGGAATGAAGGCGTGGGCAATGGACAGGGGAGCAACGCATTACACCCACTGGTTCCAGCCTCTGAACGACTCCACCGCCGAGAAACACGACACCTTCTTCGAGCCGGTGTGGGGCGGGGGAGCGGTCGAGAGTTTCAGCGGCGAGATGCTCGTGCAGCAGGAACCCGACGCTTCGTCGTTTCCGACGGGAGGTCTTCGCAACACCTTCGAGGCGAGGGGTTACAGCGCGTGGGACCCTTCGTCGCCCACCTTCATAATCGACGACACGCTGTGTATCCCCAGCGTTTTCATATCGTACACCGGCGCCGCGCTCGACTTCAAAACCCCGCTGCTGCGCTCGATCGCCGCACTCGACAAGGCCGCAACAGCCGTGTGCGCGCTATTCGACAAGGATGTGACCAAAGTGGTGCCCACGCTCGGTTGGGAGCAGGAATATTTCCTTGTGGACCAGGCTCTTTATAAAGCACGTCCCGACCTCGCGCAGACCGGCCGCACGCTGATGGGCCACACCGCCGCCAAAGACCAGCAGCTCGAAGACCACTATTGGGGCGAAATACCCGACCGCGTCGTAAGTTTTATGAAGGATGTCGAGGAGAGGGCTTTCCGTCTGGGCATTCCGCTGAAAACGCGCCACAACGAGACGGCCCCCAACCAGTACGAGTGCGCCCCGATGTTCGAGGAGGCCAACATAGCCGTCGACCACAACACGCTGCTGATGACCATAATGCGCCGCGTTGCGCTCCGCCACAAGCTGCAGGTGCTGTTCCACGAAAAGCCCTTCCAGGGGGTTAACGGCTCGGGAAAACATATCAACTGGTCGCTTGCGACGGACAAGGGGCAGAACCTGCTTGCGCCGGGCAAGACGCCGAAAAGCAATATGCAGTTCCTCAGCTTCTTCGTGTGCGCCCTGAAGGCCGCCGCCGAGCACGGCAACATGATAATGGCGTCGGTCGCGACCTCGGGTAACTCCCACCGTCTGGGCGGCGGCGAGGCCCCTCCGGCGATATTTTCGGTATTCACGGGCCGGACGCTCAACGCCGTTCTGGCCGAGATCGAGGAGCGCATAAGCGAAAAAGCGCTCTCGCCCGACGAGAAGACAGGCATCAAACTCGACATAGGCAAGATACCCGAGATCATGCTCGACAACACCGACCGCAACCGCACCTCGCCGTTCGCGTTCACGGGCAACCGTTTCGAGTTGAGGGCATTGGGGGCGTCGGCCAACTGCGCCATGCCGCTCATCGTGCTGAATACCGCTATGGCCGAACAGCTCGGGGTTTTCTCCGCCGAGGTGGAACGCCTCATGGCACAAGGGGTGAAGAAAGACCTTGCCATATTGCAGACTATCAGAGGTTTCATCATAGCTTCGAAGCATATTCGCTTCGAGGGTAACGGTTACAGCGCCCAGTGGCACGCCGAGGCCGCCGGGCGCGGACTGAAAGCGATGACCTCTGTCATAGACGCGATACACGAGTATGTCGAGGCGCGCAATATCGAGTTTTTCAAGAGCCTGGGCGTATTCTCGGATGCCGAACTCGAAGCGCGGTACGAGATAAAATGCGAGACCTATCTCAAAAAGGTGCAGATCGAGGCGCGGGTGCTGGGCGATCTGGCCGTCAACCACATAATCCCCACGGCGATACGTTATCAGAACGTGCTCATAGAGAACGTGCGGGGGATCAAGGATCTGTTCAAGGCCGACGGAGTGCTGATGGCCGCGGCCGAGATGGAGACCATTCACACGATCGCCGACCATGTACGCGCCATTCGCGACCTTGTACACCGCATGGTCGAGGCGCGCAAGGTATGGAATCGAGTGGAAAATGTGCCCGAACGCGCCGACGGTTACGAGCGGGAGGTCGCGCCGTTCCTCTCCGAGATACGCTCCCACATCGACCACCTCGAACTCATCGTCGACGACCGGCTCTGGCCCCTGCCGAAATATCGGGAATTGTTTACCATTTGATAAATCCGAGGGTTTTAACCCTCCGTGGTAAGAAAATTTGTCATATTAATTATCTCCCGCGCGGGATGCCCCCGGAAGCCTTGGCTTTGGTAGCATCGCAAGAATAATATATATTCATTGGCATACGATATCGGGTGATAAACGCCTATAAATCATGCGCTTATCCCGATTAACTCATCCCGGGTAGTTGTTAATACAAATTATTACATAGTATATTGCTCATAGTCAATATGTTGCAATGCGGTCGATTAGATGAGAAAATTGATGATATTAGGTTATCCAAGCAATCTAATGTTTATTTTTGTCTCGACACTTATTAGTGTCAACATTTGTGAATAAACAACGATCTGATTATTAGTTCTATGTTATATTCATCCGTCGAGACACAGTTGTACAAATAAAACACTAATCACTAAAAAACCGTATGTATGAAAAAGTTCTTACAATTCCGTTTTTTACAAGTAGCATCATTGTCTGTAGTGTTTACTTGTTTCTGCTTTTGCGCCCAAATTGAAACCGAATCCCCTCAATCATCCGATGAACCGGATGATATTGAAGCTACGAAGACAGATCGAGGTGTAAATTATTTAGGTAGCGTTTTTTATCTGAATAGCGTCGATGATGCTAAAACGAACGCAAGTAAAACGAGAGCGGGAGTTTTCGACAGAACCTTATCTCGAAGTTTCAACGTTGAGTCCGCAACTGATAGAACCGTTTATTTAGGCGTTCATGTTATGGCCGCATATTTGGACGAAAACCGGGTATTGCAGGAAATCGGGGTTATGGTGAACGATGAATATGTGGGCGAATTGGATATACAAAAGGCCGAATGGGATTTTGTTTCCATAGGAAAAGGACAAACTATCGATTTAGTTTCCGGACTTAACAAGATCACGTTCATATCTGCCCCTCCTTATTACCCGGAGATAGATGCCATCCAAGTGGAATCTAATCCCGAGAACCTGATGAAAGAAGATCCCCAATACTCGGATTACATTTCTCAACTGAGTATGAAGCGATCCTCATCTATGGAAAAACTTGATCAGAAGGCGATAGAAAGTATCGGGGATTCCCAAAATAATTACGACAAATCAGGAACGAGGTCGGCATGGGACAGCAGTTACGATTGGCAGGTTACGCCTCAGGTTATGAGTAATCCGGATGGTAATTACAAACACATGGTAAAGGTACCCGTTACATACACGTATCACAGGAAATTGTCCCTGTCCAGGGGAAACTTTACTTTTATGACCGGACCGATTTCCGGAGATGACTACAACTCGGTCGATCCTGTTATGTACCTGTATAAAATTGACGACCCGCACAACTATTCATATTATAATGATGATTATTCAGGTATGGGTTGGCATCCGAGAATCGATGCAACAAATTTGCCGGCCGGTGATTACTACTTGGTGATACGGGCATACAGCAGTTATTATGCTTCCACTACAACAGGCCGTCAGGGCTTGGTCAACGTTTTTCAAAATGGGGCCCTTATAAATTCGTCGACTCCCGTCGGTGGTTATTCTGTTGACGTTGATTCTCCGAACACCGGTACAATCAACTATTTCACTGCATACTCGACCGGCATACCCGACTTCTTTTTGGAAGAAAAAGGATCTAATAAAGTTAAGTTTTTTGGAGAGACATATTTCTATACATCTCAAATGGAACAAATGTGGTGGGATGATGCCCGTATGAGATTGATCAAACCTTCGTCTAACGATAGATATAGAATGATTATTTCGTGTGTCGGGGCTTTCGGTGCTTACTATGGTAATTGTGATGTTTACGGTTCCTGTCAGCAAGTGGCAACCGGATCCGATATAATCAATGCTTTCCCCAACTTAAAAGTCGACGATGCAATATACAGTAGCGCATCAACGACAAATGTATATAATTGTGCGTCATGGGCCGGTGGATTGACGTATGGATGGACTTGGGGGAGAATTACTGCAACTAACTCCAGCTCTACATCTGTTGGTCCCGACTATGGTTCTCCTACTGTTTGGAGTTCCTGGGATGCGTTTTTTGCTAATAATCCTCAGAGGTATGCCGGCGCAACAGTCTATACAAGGGATGGCGCAAATTCTTCCAATGGTGAAATCGCTGTTTGGTCAAATAATGGTGCCATAAGCGGAGTAACTCATTTCTCTGTTCGCGGTACGGCGAACGGGCATCCGCACGGTTATGCATGGGAGAGCAAACCGGGTCAATTGAGACGCATCTTCCATCCTCGAGATGCTTTAAGGGGCACAGGCTATGGTAATATTTTCGCTTATTACAGAGATGTGAGTAAAGACCAATACGGATACTACAACAGAACGAGATCCGCGTATATGGAAAGTGAGAATATCTCTTTTGAAGAGTCGTTGGAAAGGGGTCTTACGGTGATCGAAGAGGTCGAGTTATCCCCGAATCAAAAAGCACTGTTCTCTTCGGGGAGAAGAACTCGTTCCGGGAAGTCCCTTGATACTTTCGAGATAGAAAAACGTTGGAAAGTTTGGGTCGATAAAATAAGTCAGCCGGAAATGTCTGTTCTTAGTGATCCTAATGCCCTCATCGACAATGACGAAGGTCGGGACTTTATTGCCTATTGCTCTAATAACAAACAGAATGCTTTGGCGTTCTTCATCGATCTGTATTTTTATCAGGAAGAAGACAGCGTCGCAAAGCAAGTATCATCCTTTATGTTCTGCGATATTTTTAGTGAGTATGCAGATATAATCGAGGGGATAAAGTCGGATTGGAAAAACAACCAGTATAATCCCAATGGAGCGTATATCGCACCATCTCCCGAGATGTTCTTGAAAAAATATGCAAGGGAATTGATCGACAAAATAATATAAGTTCGTACCTTTGTGTGTATATTAACATAAAAGTTTGTTCCTATGAAATATCTTCTGACAATACTCGTCGCCGGAATTATCCTATTCGGATGCGGGAAGCCATCGGCAAATGGTTCGCATGAATCGAAAATTGTTGCAATGGTGGGTACGGACACCAGATCCGATGATCCCGATCCGGGCTATATTAGCGATAAGTCTGTGATTTTTACAGGTAACGATATTGCTTCCTTTAATACTAAAACCCGTGAGATTACATTCAGGAACCTTGTCCCTGCACCGTTTGCAGTGCCCATACATTGCCGGATAGATATTTATGTGGATAACGAAAGGTTATTTAGTTGCGTTCACATCAATGGCTCCGACAGTGCGGTCTACAATGATTTGGTCTTATTTTATGACTTGGGCAATCAAAAATACTATCTGAATGATTATTACCCATTTAATTGGGATCCCGAGGGAGTAAAAGCGAACATCGAAACTCGAATGGCAGGCTGGAATAAATTTTTATCTCAGTTAAAACAAGAGGGGAAATTAAAACAGTAACTCACTGTCAAGATGTATTACTAAAGAATCCGTCTCAAAATATTATTGAGGCGGATTCTTTTTTTATAGATGATTTTCCTTCCCACCTGGTGTTTAGATCCTCGGGATTATCGGTCGGGTTTTGATTATCTGCGGCAGATAGTGCGGAAGTCGCACCATTGGCAGGTTTTAGTGTCGGGAGTTTGGGTGAAGGGGACGGCGCGATCGAACAACTCGGCGAGGCTGGCACGCAGTTCCTCCTCGAAATCGGCGCCCTGACGCACAGGAGGTGGCATGTAGCCGGGCTTGGACATATCCCGTACATAATAGAGGACGGGCTCGACATTTTGAGAGCCATCGCCGCCCGAGAGCATCATGGCGTAAAGTCCCATCTGCAACAGTGCCGAGGCGTTGTTTTTCGGGTTGCCGGTCTTATAGTCGACAACGCGCAGGGCGCCGCCGGGCAGGCGGTCGATGCGGTCGGCGATGCCCGCGAACAGAACCGTACCCGAGGCGAATTCCACTTCGCCGGAGACCTCTTTTTCGAGAGCCTCGATGGTGAAACCCCCGGGCCACGAGGCGTCGAAGGGCAGAATACAACGGTCGATATAGTCGGTCACCGTCTTGTGGGCCAGTATTATGGCGCCTCCCCAATCCTCGGGCCCGGCGCCCTCCTCCCATGTG
>QMCD01001347.1_pt1 | contig 15060 bp, 17 predicted proteins | sample 1821841 | NCBI WGS metagenome assembly QMCD01 (sample SAMN01991225, study PRJNA193472) | Termite gut metagenome, whole genome shotgun sequencing project. | isolation source: worker | host: Macrotermes natalensis | reverse complement strand
GCAGATGGAAGCCTATGAAAAAAGGTTCTCCGACCGTCTGCGAGGTAACATCACAATGCAATTAAGATAATGAAGTTAAACAGGGGCAGTAAACCTGCCCCACAAAACACAACGATATGAAAGGTACAAATCATTTCAAGAACGATATAAAAGCCTATTTAGACCAACGGGCAGAAACGGATGTATTATTCTCTTTTCAGTATTCCAAACCCGAAAAGAATATAGACGAATGTGTAAAATATATTCTTAACACCGTACATAAATCAGGCTGCAACGGCTTTGCAGACGAGGAAATTTTCAACATGGCAGTACACTATTATGATGAAGATAACATCGAAGTAGGCAAGGAAATCAATGCCCATGTAGTGGTAAACCATGTTGTACAACTTACTGAAGAAGAAAAAGCCGAAGCACGGCAACAGGCTATTCAGAAATTACAGAACGAAGCCTACACTAAGATGAAACAGCCCGTAAAAAAGGCTAAGAGAGTAGAATTAAATCCACAACCCAGTTTATTTGATTTTTAAACCATAGAATTATGAAACCGCAAAATAAATTCCAAGCACAAGTATTAGAAGCGAGTAAAACCCTGCCTAAAATCACTAAAGAGCAAATACAATGGGGTTATGAAAACGGTATCGACCATATCGGACACCGAACTGAAAAAGGAATGATTACCTGTACCAAATGCGGTTATTCGTGGCAGGGCGCAGGGTATCTGGTATCTATCCTCACTGATTGCACCTGCCCTGAATGCAATACCAAACTAAAGGTAGAAACCACCAAGAAAAAGAGATTTGACAGCCGTTTCTACATGACTGTAATAACAGCGCATAAAGGTTATCAGGTATTACGCACTATTGTATTGTTTTGTTCGGCAAGGTTAGGAGAAACAACGACATACGACTATTCAGAAGTTATGCAACGTTGGATTGAGCCAAGCGGAAAGAAACACTGCACATTCGCCCGTCTGCGTCAGACAATGGGAAACTGTTATATTGATTCATGGATATATGGTACTCCGTTGGAACTGCGTAACGAGAACAGCAATAATAAGTTCTATGTGAATGTATATGACAAAATTTATACAGGAGTTATATATCCCCGTCAGAAACTTATTCCTGAACTAAAAAGAGCAGGATATAAAAAAGCCTTATATGGGGTAAAACCGTTAGACCTTTTCCGCGTAATACTCAATGACAGTAGAACCGAAACATTATTGAAAGCAGGACAAACCAAGCTATTTAAACGACTGTTGGATATGGGTTTGCAAAGGAATATAGACAATTATTGGGCATCTATCCGTATCTGCATCCGCAATGGCTACAAAATCAAAGATGCAACCTTATGGTGCGATTACATAGACTTCCTATGCTTTTTTGGAAAAGACCTGCATAACGCTAAATATGTGTGCCCTGCCAACCTGAAAGCCGAGCATGACAGATATATGTTGAAAAAAGCAAAAGCCGATGCACAACAGGAAATTGAAAAGCAACTTGAAAAAGAAGCAGAATACAGGGAAGCAAAAGAAAAGTTTTTCGGACTTGTGTTTTCGGACGGACTTATCAACATACGGGTGCTTGAAAGTGTGGCTGAAATTGTGTTAGAGGGTAAGATGATGCACCACTGTGTTGGAGGGTATCATTCAAAAACCGACAGTCTGATACTTTCTGCCTGTATAGACGGGAACAGAATTGAAACAATAGAAATATCCATTTCCGGGTTACGGATTATCCAATCGAGGGGCGTATGTAACAAGAATACAAAGTATCACAATCAGATATTAGACCTTGTAAACAGGAATATCCCCTTAATTGAACAAAGATTAGCAGCATGATTACTATAACGGAATAGCATTATTGTTAAACAAAACCACGGGCGATTTATCGCCCGTTACTATTCTTATGAGATCTGCAAATTATTTGAGAGAAAATATACAAATAATTTGCAGATCAAATGACATTATTTAATTTTTAGCAAGTTTCAATATCCTAATTGCCCCTCTTATAACAATAAGGAATACAATACTACCGATAATAAGGTCGGGTATCTGATTATTCAACTGCCATACTAAGAATCCGGCAAGAATTACCCCTGCATTTATTATTACATCGTTGGATGAAAAGATGATACTTGCCTGAATATGGGCATCTTTGCTCTTCGTCCTTTGAAGTAAAAGCAAACATATAACATTAGCAATCAAAGCAAGTACGGATATACCTATCATTGTTTGAAAAACAGGCATTTCCTCTGTACCTGTAAACCGTCTGATTACCTCTATAAAACCAACGGCAGCCAAAAGTATCTGGAAATATCCGCAAATCATAGCAACACGCTTCTTACGGCTTACGGCTGCACCGACTGCAAACAAACTTAATCCATAAACAAAAGCATCAGCAAGCATATCAAGGCTATCAGCAACCAATCCCATAGATTTGGATATAATACCCGTTGACATTTCAATCAGGAAAAAGCCGAAGTTAATAGCCAGTACAATCCAAAGGACTTTACGCTGTTTGCTATTTTCCTCTGCCTGGACTTCTCCTGTTACTTCTTTACTTTCAATAAAGCGTGAACCGAGATTCAAGGTAGCAAGCTGCTTTTCGATTTCCTGATAGTCGCCTGTATGGTAAACAGTAAATATCCTGCCTTTCAGGTCAAATTCCTGCTTTGCAACACCCTCTATATTTTGGAGTTTCATCCGAATGAGGTTTTCCTCACTCGGACAATCCATTTGTTCAATTTTAAAAATTGATTTATTCATTTTACAATTTAATTATAATCCCGGTATTCAGGATGAAACCGTCCAACGGTGCATAAATGTCCCGAAATTCAGGATTAGTCATCGAACCCGTATGAATGGTATCAAACCTTGTCTGCCGTCTGTCGGTAAAGTTCTCAAAGTTAGCATATATTGAGAACTTTTCCCAAATTCGTTGCATCATTAATCCGAAGACAAGGTAATCCTTACCTGTTTTACCGTCATTCAAATTTTGTTTTCCGGTATAATAAGCTTCCAATCCGATTTTCCATTTATCTTCCACCTCATACATTAAAACAGAATTGATTTTATGTTTCGGGGTTAAGGTTTTTTGGTAGCTTCTGCCGTCTTCCTTTACATCAGCATCCGTATAGGTATATCCGAGAAATAAACCGAAATCCTTATACTTAATTTTCATATTGGTTTCAGCCCCTTTACTATCCACGTGACCGTTAATGTTATTAAACTGCCAACGATTATTTTCAGCAGCTTGCAGTTCAAGCGGATTTTTCAGGTAAGTATAAAAGAATAACTGGTTTATACTTAAAAATACTTGGTCGCCGAACAAACCCGTTTTATAAGTAAAATCCACATTTGCCCCATAACTCCTTTCCAGTTTGTTCCTGTTGTCATCTATCGGCAAGACATTCTGAAACTGGATGCGTTCGCTATCTTCCGAAAAAATGGTAGGTGCTTTATATCCGAACCCACCACCTACACGGGATGAAAATTTCTCCGTTATCTTGAAATGAGAAGATATACGGGGTAGAACTGCAAAACCGTAATCGTTAATATAATCGGTACGCAATCCGCTTTCAAGATTCATCCAGTCCGTTATTTTCGTATTGTTCTGTACAAATACGCCTACGGTAGTCATATTGTAATCACGTAAAGGAAAATCGGTCAGTTTTTCTTCGGTAAACTTATCCGTCCACACATTCGCACCCGCTACCCATTCCGTTTTTTCTTTTGTATGTATATAAGATACTTCTGAAAAAGACGATAACTGGTCGCCGTCAAATTTGAAATCGGGAATCTCAATCTTACGGCTGAAATAAGTAATGCTGTTCTTTACATTTAATCTGTTTTGTTTGTCGAAACGATGTTCAAATGTAAGTTGGCTTGAATGCCTTTGTGTCTTGTTTCTTTCAAAATAGGAATGTTCTTCGTTTCCCTTATCTTTTACATACTCCATATCACCACCCAGACGGTTTTCAATCATGGAGTTTATACCGAAATTAAAATCTGTGTTTTCAGACAGGTACAAGAATAGCTTAGGATTAAATACAAACCTGTCGAACTTTGGTATTGCCGTAAAGCCAACATCTGACGGATCATAAGCCCAGTTACGGTTATACGATGCAAAAACGGTAGTACCTACCTTGTTGAATTTCTGACCGAAAAAGCTGTTTACATCAAGCCCTTTACCTGTTGTCCCATTCAGGTGGATTGAGAAATCCCTTTCCTTTTCAGGCGTTTTCGATATAAGGTTTACCAGTCCCGCAATAGCACCGCCACCGTATAAAGTAGAAGAAGAACCTTTTATTATTTCAACCTGCTTTAAATCGAGCGGTGGTGTCTGTAATAAACCTAATCCGCTTGCTGCACCTGAAAATACGGGAAAACCGTCTTTTAGTATCTGTGTATATCTACCGTCCAAACCTTGAATGCGAATAGATGAATTACCCGATATGGCTGATGTTTGTTGTGTCATAATACCCGTGCTTTCATTCAGAAGCATACGTATATCTCCGGGTTTCATCACTCCTTTTTCGCCTAACTCTTCGGCATTTATAAATTCAATACGGGTAGGAATATCTTTAAAAGTACGTGTCCCCCTTGTTGAAGAAACAACTACTTCCTGCAATGTTTCTTCATCAGGCTCAACCCTGATAACGATAGGTTCATCCGAAGCCAACGGGAATGTAAATTCTTTTATGGTCTTTTCATATCCTACATAAGTAATTTCAAACCTCTGTTTACCGTCTGGAATATTGGAGAGTACCGCTAATCCTTCAGCATCAGAAGATGTTCCGTTCGTAGTATTTTGAAGTATAATATTAGCACCGATTAAAGGCTCTTTGTTATCACAGTCTATTAGTTTAACGTTAAGTGTATTTTGAGCGAAAATATTGGAAATGCTGAATACTAAGAATAGCATCAGTATAATTTTTGTTTTCATTTTATTTCTTGTTTTTAAATCTTCAACTATAAATGATATGAGGATTACGATATTACAAAGAATGTATTATCGTAAAAATTGCAGGGCATATTCACAACGACCTGTATAATAAAAATTAGTTTATGCTTTTGGCGGTTGCCAGATTGAAGATTTATAATCAGAGAGAGCGTTTTTTACTATATAATCTGATTTATAATCAGGTATAGAGCCTAAAATTATTATTATTGGATTATAAAAACGGGCTTCCGGAAATCCGGAACAGGTATTACAATGTAGAAAAGGGGAACAACAACTATCATCGGAACAGTCGTCACAACTATTGCCTATGTCATTGCTCGTTTCAACGGTATCTGTATATATAGCTAAACATTTATCCTCAAAACAACATGGCATTACTGATAACAGTAATACATATATGGATAATATGAGGGACAAATATTTCATGCTGCAAAGATAGCGATTATGTTTTGCAACTTAGTTGCAAGTTTCGTACTATTTTCACAGATTATCTACTGTTTAATTTACGATTCTATTTCGGCTATTGCTTTTTCAATTTCAGCAAAGGCTTCGCTCATTACTTCCTCTACCAGTCCGCCGATTTGTGCTGCCATAGCAACCGAATTCATGCGCGAAATACGGGTTATACCATCAGAAGTCTGATATATAGATATGCGACATGGAAGTAATGATGAATAAAGACGTTCCATATCATGCTCCAATATTCTGCCGGAATATTTGGGGTTGCACAATTCTATGACTTTTATCGGTAGCACTTCTTTCCCATTTTTGCGAAGCGTTTCCTGCATATCATGAATATGCTGTATTTTCCAGTTTCCGAGAGACTGGATTTTTTCGGATAGTTTATCGAAGGTTTCGTCATAACTGTAACGGCTTACGTTTTCTAAAAACATTGCGCTCTCAGGTTGTTCTGTTGATTTCATGATTCTTTTTTTATATTACTCTATGTTATTATTTAAACAATTTTCTTGCCAAAAAGGTTGCATAATACGTTTATTATCCGCTTTATTTTTACTATTTACATTGCATGAAGATACAAGCACCTTACATAATTTTATAAAGATTTTGATAGTCAATTTTTAACAGCTAAATATGCTAAAAGTCTGATTTTCTTTAAAAATGGATGTACATCATCATTAATTTAAAATAAAAAAGATTGATGAAAATCGAAGATTTTTAAAAGATCTGCAAATTATTCGTTTATTTTCTTCAGAATAATTTGCAGATCGTTCTAAATTACACTTTTTCCTTCCATTCAATAACGGCAAAGTTCCCGTCTGAAATCTCCTTCACTTTATTAATCCATTGCACTTCACTTAATGCTTTAGCTTTAAGGAATGGACTATTGGTTGAAGTCAGCAAAAGACTGGAATTAACCACCCACCATTTATTCTTAATTCTGGCACGTTGTAAGTCCTGTTGCAGTCTTTGTGCTTCAAACACAGGTGTTGTTTCCGGCAGGGTTACGATAACCACTTCCGTTTCCTTTTCGCTTCGCAAGCGAGGTAATAGGTTTTGAACCGCAGGGGTGATATTTCCCTGTGTCCGTTCTACTTCCTTATGATAACTTTGGGTTGAATCCAGCAGCAGCAACGTGTGTCCGGTTGGTGCAGTATCTATCACAACCACTTCATTATCCGCTTTGGCAACTATTTCGGCAAAGGAATTGAAAACGGCAATTTCCTGTGTGCATGGGGAACGCAGGTCTTCTTCGATATAACTTAAATCAGCATCACCCATTGTTTCCCTTGCTTTGTCAAGCACATTTTTCTGATAGGCAGCAAGCACCGCTTTTTCATCTATATGGCTTACTGTGATGCCGTCTATTTTCGTTTCGATATAAGCCAAATGGTTTGCAGGGTCAGTTGTAGTCAGATGCACTTTCACTCCTTTTTTAGCCAAACCACGAGCAATATTCCCGGCAATGGTAGTTTTGCCTACACCGCCTTTACCCATCGTGAAAATCACCCGTTTACCTGTTTTGTAGAGGTCTTCAATAACGCTGTCAATCGTATTGAAACTACGTTTCTCAATATCCGGACTTTCGTTCTTTATGGCTACATCCGCATTCAACATATTACGGATATTATCAATGCCTGTCATGTTATAAGAACGAAGCGGAACAATATAGGTGTTCAGTTTTAGCAAGGCTGCCGAACGGTTATTCAGCGCATTTTGCTGGTGTTCATAAATCTGTTTGGAAATACTATCGTCTGCATCGTAGTTTTCTAATACGCCATTTATGATTAAATGCTGTGTTTCGATACCTATATCCGACAACTCATTGGATGAACGTTCGACCTCTTTCAACGGGCTGTCTTCCGGTCGGCTGACAAGGAAGAGCGTTGTTTTAGACTTATCGGTTAGATTTTTTACCGCATGTTTATATACATCTTTGCGGTCTTCCAAACCTGATAATTGTCCTAAGCACGAAGCTCCGGTCGTATTTTCGTCAATAAAAGTATCCCACGCAGAAGGAAGTTGCAACATACGGAGTGTATGACCTGTTGGGGCTGTATCAAAAATGATATAATCATAGTTTTTGCTCTTATCTTCGTCAGTGATAAAATCAGAAAATTCATTGAACGCTGCGACCTCTACTGTGCATGAACCGGATAGTTGTTCTTCCATATTAGCAATTACACTTTCAGGTAATTTACCCCGATATGGAGCGATAACCGATTCCCTGTATTCGGCAGCCGCTTGTTCGGGGTCAAGGTTTACAACAGTCAAGCGGGGTACATCTTTAATGGGAGTACCTTTATTGTCTAACGGCATATCAAATACATCCTGTAAATTGGATGCCGGGTCGGTACTCAACAACAATACTTTTTTTCCACTATCTGCAAGACTTACAGCTGTAGCACAGGCGATAGATGTTTTGCCTACACCGCCTTTACCCGTGAAAAATATATACTGGGTAAGTTTTTCGTTTGAAGGATTATACTTTTTCATGTGGGTTATTTTTTTATTGTTAGTTCATCTTCTGAAATATCGAGCCATTCTGCAATCTGCTTATTTGATGGATACGCCTTTTTTATAGCAATTTCACCATCAACTGTGATTAGAGGAAATACGTCTGCTCCTTCTGCCATAAGGCAATCATTGACAACCTTCGTGGTTACATATACCTGAGGATGGTCTCGCAAGTTAAAACGTTCAACTATAATTCCTTTTTGTTTCAATGTTTCAACCACAACTGCTATACGCATCAACTCAGGGTCGATATTCACTCCGCACAATCCGGTAGGACAGCATAATGCAGGGTCATAAATTTTAATTGTTTTCATTTTTAATATTTTATTTGTTATTAATTCTATTTATTCAATGTTCGTAATGTAGCGAACTATTTGGTTAAAAAAATAGACGCTATCTGATTCAAAACAGCATCTATTCAATGCGTACAATTCTATCAATTACAGTAATCCATTGTTGCTGCATCACCAAAGTAACTGATTGCAGCAGTAGGGCAAAGAGGTTCGCAACCATGACAACCAGTTACACATCCATCAGGATATACAACTACTGGTTTCTCATTTTCTATCGCATAAACTCCTTTCTTGCATTTTTCAAAGCAAGCGGAACATCCTGTACATTTTTCCGAATCAATAATCGGATACCATGTGCTGCTCATAATGTGATGTTTTATAGATTCAGGGATTTCTTTATTTCTTCTTCACTCGGAACATACCCTTTCAACTTTACTTCTCCATCAACAACAACCGCAGGTAAAGACATAATGTTATACTTCATAATTTCAAGTATATTTTCTTCCTTCTTCAAATCGGCAGCAATGTTATTATCTGCCAACACTTTCCGGACAGATTCATAGGTTGTTTTACATTTGGCACAACCTGTACCTAATACAATAATCTCCATATTATTTATCTTATATTGTTATTTCTAATTAAATGCTTGTAATTATGTAGTAAATACCCACTATTATAAAAACGGCAGCGACAATCCATTTAAACCATTTCTGGAAGACACTCATCTTATTGTAGAATTTGCCTACGTTGCTAACACTGTATGCCAACAGCCATGCAATGATAATTACAGGCAACCCGGTAGCTATGGCAAATACAGGGGGAAGTAATAACCCTGACGGGCTGGCAATAGTCATCGGGATTAATCCACCAAAGTACAATACACCGCTATAAGGGCAAAAAGCCAATGCAAACAGCAAACCGAGCAGGAAAGCGTCGAGGTAGGTTTTCTTTCCTTTCTTGTTTTCTATTTTTGAGGTTAGCTTATTCATTCCCGGAACCTTTATTTTAATAATGTCCAACATGAATATCCCGATAATGACTAATGCTATCCCAAGCCACATTCCCCCAACATTCTGCAAAAGTTTAGCTACCTGAAACTGACTTGCTCCAAAATAGAAAATCAAACCAAGTGCCGTATAGGTAAACATTCTGCCGAGTGTATAGAATACGCCATTAAACATTACTCTTCGCTTATCGCCTATATCTTTACTAAGATAAGCGGTAGCTGTAATGTTGGTTGCCAATGGGCAAGGACTGATTGCAGTCATTAAGCCCAAAAGAAACGCCGTTAGTAATGGAAAGTTAGAGCCATCCACAAGATTCTGTAAAAACTCCATCATAATCTTTTATTGACTTCGGTTTTGATCAGGTCAGTGAGGTTTTCGGGAGTATTCAAAGCGTTGGCAAATGCCTTGTCGGTAATATCTATGGAATTATCCCCTTTGGCAATAATAAGGGCATTCCATGTTACTTCATATTTTTCTACGAGTGAAGCATTTTGTTTTTCATCGGTTTTTACTTCAATGAATTTCACGTGTGGATTGTCTGCATAAAGTTCTTTTATTGTCTTCTCTGTTACATCGCCTACCGCAATACAGGTTTTACAGCGTTGTTTACCGTGGAAATAGTAAACGTTCACCACAGAAGCATCCGCTACTTGCTCTTTAGCTTGCGTTTCAGTGGCTTGTCCGTTGTTTTTTTGTGCATTACCACCACAGGCTACCAGCAATATGGCAAAAAGCCCGATTAAAATACTTTTTTTCATACAATGTGTTTTTATTAGTTTGTACTATGTTTATTTATAATATTTCTTCCGAAGCCAAAAAGCCAAGTTCACTAACAGGATTAATACCGGGACTTCGACCAATGGCCCGACTACTCCGGCAAAGGCTTGTCCGCTATGTAATCCGAATACGCCGATTGCCACTGCGATAGCCAGTTCAAAGTTGTTTCCGGTTGCAGTGAAAGCAATAGAAGCATTTTTATCATAAGAAGCCCCCATAAACTTACCTGCGAAGAAACTAAGCAGGAACATCACGACAAAGTAGATAAGCAACGGTATGGCTATCCGAACCACATCCATTGGTATTTGTACAATCAATTCACCTTTCAGGCTGAACATAAGAACGATTGTAAATAACAGTGCAATTAAGGTTATCGGGGATATTTTCGGGATAAACTTTTCCTTATACCATTGTTCTCCTTTCAATTTCACTAATATAAGTCGGCTCAATATTCCCATTAAGAAAGGAATACCTAAATATATAGCAACCGTTTCGGCAATCGTACCGATGGAAATATCAACGATAGCCCCTTCAAACCCGAAAAGGGGAGGAAGTTTCGTAATAAACAACCAAGCATAGAAACTGTAAAAGAATACCTGAAAGATACTGTTCAGGGCTACTAAACCTGCACCGTATTCCGTATTTCCTTCCGCAAGGTCATTCCACACAAGCACCATTGCTATACATCTCGCTAATCCGATAAGGATTACACCTACCATGTATTCAGGGTAATCGTGTAAGAAGATGATGGCAAGTACAAACATTAATATCGGCCCGATAATCCAATTCAGGATTAACGAAACTGATAATATTTTTACGTCCTTAAAAACCTTCGGTAATTGTTTATAATCGACTTTTGCCAATGGCGGATACATCATTAAGATTAAACCGATGGCTAAAGGGATGTTTGTAGTTCCACTGGATAATGAATCTATTGTAGTGCTGAAAGATGGGAAAAAGTAACCCAGCCCAACCCCGATAGCCATTGCCAGGAATATCCAAAGAGTGAGATTCTTATCTAAAAAACTCATTTTCTTCTTACTCATTGCCTTTTATTTTTTCTATGTATAATTTATAAAATGCTTCTTTTATTTCATCCCGTACCCGGATATATTCCGAATGGATAAATTCTGGTGACCCTTTTGCTTCTGACGGATCTTCAAATCCTATGTGCAAACGGTTTTTCACTTTACCGAAAAAAGTAGGACAGTTTTCATTTGCCCCACCACAAACCGTAATGACATAATCCCATTCTTCATTCAGATACTTATCTACACTATCGGAAGTATGGCTGGATATATCTACTCCGGCTTCTTTCATTACTTCTATGGCTTTGGGATTAACCTTTCCGCTTGCATTTGTCCCTGCAGAGAATACTTTTAATGCAGGGTCGAAAGATTGCAGGAAGCCATGTGCCATTTGGCTACGGCAACTATTGCCTGTACAAAGAATTAAAACTTTTTGTGCATTCATATCAAAACATTATTAACAGCATCCGGAACTACAATCGCAAGCACTTTCAGGTTTTACACCTGTTACTGTAATAGAGAATATCTTTGAATTATTCTCCTTGTATTCATGGAATGATTTTTCATCAAGATGCTCTTTTAGGATATCATCAGGGACAACGATAGGTTTTTCCCTTTGTATTTTCACCTGTAAAAAACCTGCACTGAAAATCTTAACCATATATTGTTCTTTAGGAATTGCTCCTGCAATGCATCCGGCGTATAATTCTGCTACTTGTTTGATGGATTCAGGTAATTCACCTTCTAAAACCACATCCGAGATGCAGAAATGCCCACCGGGTTTTAAAACCCTGAAAATTTCATGGAAGATTTTATCTTTGGTTGGTAATAGGTTTAATACGCAGTTACTTATTACAACGTCAACGGAATTACCACCAATAGGCATATCTTCTATTTCACCTTTGCGGAAAGTGACATTTGTAAAACCTCTCTTTTGTGCGTTATTTCTTGCCTTTTCTATCATAGCATCTGTAAAATCAATACCGATGATTTTCCCTGTTTCTCCGACTTCAGCGCGGGCTACAAAACAATCATTTCCTGCCCCGGAACCTAAATCCACAACAAAATCGCCTTTTTTTAATCCGGCAAAAGCTGTAGGAAGTCCACATCCCAGACCTAAATCAGCATCTGCTTCATAGCCGTCAAGCTGACTGTAATCCTCATTCATAATGTTATACACATTATCAGAGGAACAGCATCCAGAGCCACAACAAGACGACTGGTTATCATTTTGTAAAGCAAGTGCGCTGTATTTTTGCTTTACCATTTCTTTAATTTCTTTATTTTCCATATATAATAATAAGTTTATCAAAAATTCAATTCGCTTTAAAGCGAATTGTCTGTAGGTTCGCAAACATACGAACTTTAAAGATAAAAAATTATGTATTACAACAATTGTCTGATATTTCTACTTCAGTCAATAAAGCTTCAAATAATCTTTTCGCTAAAGACCAGTTTTTCTGATTAATGCAATACTTAACAGATGGCAATGTAATTTCACCTTGTATCAAACCGGCATCTTTTAATTCATTCAAATGTTGCGATAAAGTGCTTTTCGCTACTGGTAACACTTCAGACATATCTCCATGATAACAACATTCTTGACTTGCTAACAATTGCAGAATAGCAATCCGTACAGGATGCGAAAGGGCTTTGGCGAAACGTGCCATTTGCACCTGCTCAACCGTATATCTTTTCTTCACTTTTTCCATCTTCTTCATTTTATAGTTCGCAAATATACGAATAGTTTTTTAATTCGCAAATATACGAACAGTTTTTTCAGACAACAAACTGATTAGTATAATTTGAGTTGTATAGTTCATTATTCTTTATTACGGCAAACATGCGGGCTACGAGTTTGGCTCTGATAGCATTTAGTACTGACATTTTATTTTTGCCCTCAGCAACTTTTCTATCGTAATATACCCTTAATCCACTATTCTTATTTTGAATAGCAGATAAAGCTGCTAAATGGAGTAAAGATTTTATACTTTTATTTGCTCTATGGGAAACCCGATTTTTAGAATGCTGACTACTTCCTGATGAATAACTGAATGGAGCAACACCCGCATGGCAACAGAATTTACGACTATCTGTAAATCGTGTAAAGCCTTGTGTTTCCAGTATCATTTTTAAAGAAGTTTTTTTACCTATTCCTTCAATGCTCAATAATAATTTCATCTGATGAGATAATAAAGCATCCTTTGCTACAATATCCTCAATCTCCGCTTCAATATTAGCTATTGCTTTATCTAATTCTTTAATAAGCAGAGATAATCTCTTTGACTTCAATTTATAGACTCTATCAGGCATATATTCTTTTTGATCTGATAATTGAGCTTGGTATTTAGCTCTATCAACACATAGCATATTTAATTCTGTTGTTAATAGCTTTATTGATTCAACACTTATAGTTGGGTGGTTATATATTTTAAGTTTATCTATATAACGATAGGCATATAAAGCAATACGCTTTGCATCTACGGGATCATTTTTTCCTCGTTGCAACCCTGAACTGTATTTTATTTGAGTAGGATCTTCTAACCAAAGTTTATAGTTTCCGGCTTGACAAGAGATTGTTAAAGGATAAATATATAATCCTGTAAATTCAGCACATACTACTATTTGTTCTGCATCTATATTTTGTTCTGCACAAATTACAGATAAGTAGTCCTCGATACTCTTTTGATGATTTGAAATAACATCTTGTTTCACCACCACACCATTACTCAGGAGGCAACAATCCAAGTTCTTTTTACTCACATCAATTCCAATAAAATAATAGTTTCCCATAATAAAGTGATTTAATGATTTATAATTTGGAAAGGCATTTGAATATATCCTAAAAACCTTAAATATCTTTCAGATAAAATTCTTATATAGGTCTAATCCAAGACAAATAACAAGTTCGTTATAGTAACATAAGTTATTCCTATTTTCCATGCTGATTTACTTGTTATTTTCCTTTCTTCTTAATTCATAACGTAAATCATTAAATATTCTTGAAATTAAATGAATAAAATGAGTCCCAAATAGTAACATAGACTTTACATTTCTCTTTTTCCATACGGTTCACTCATTATAGTTTATAAAATAATTACAATGCAAACCTAAGGTTTTCCATGAGTAAAAGTAATCTAACGGAAGAAAAAGTAACAAAAAGCCTTTTAAACCTATTTGTTTTCATACATTTGAACAAATAGGTATTTTTGTCTTGAAATCTCAATAATATGCCTGTAAAAATAGAAAAATGGGTAGTTGCCCAAAAAAAACATAAATTGTCAGATAAGCACGTCCAGATGGCTCGTGAGTTGGGACTAAATCCCGATAAATTAGGTAAAATAGATAACCATAAACAGGAAACATGGAAAGTTCCGTTACCCCAGTTTATCGAAGATATATATATCAAACGGTTTAAACGGGAAGAACCTGTTACTGTTCGCTCTCTGAATGACATTATCGCAGATGACAAAGCAAAAAAAGAAAAGAAGAAAAAAGAGAAAGCTAAAAAGCGTGCTTTACGAGAACAAACCGATAGTAGCGAAAATAAATACATAGAATAATCTACAAATTCCACTATGGAAAGTAAATTGTAGATTAACAGATATTTAAAAAGTTAAATGAAATCATCTATGATATATATAAATTCTCTACTTTTGCATAAAAAGCGATAAGCATGAAGGTTGAACATATAACATATAAAGGCTCTACACTTGTTAGAGATACTGATGATATTACAGAGGAAACAATAAATTTACTCAAACCCTTTGAGGACATTAATAAGGAAAAGAGCAAATTGAAATTTCCTTTAACTAATTTGGAAGTCGTTACTACCATAGCCAGCAACGTTGCTATTTTTAACTTTGAAAAAAATAATATCCCTTTGTATATGAACTTTTGCTGTTTTGAAGCAAAAGACGCATCTATGGTATTGGAACTGGTTGATAATTTTATAGAGAAAAGAGGATTTGAGAAATTGACTACTACCCCCAAAGAAAGCTCTTTTATATATACAGTT
>QMCD01003187.1_pt1 | contig 15066 bp, 12 predicted proteins | sample 1821841 | NCBI WGS metagenome assembly QMCD01 (sample SAMN01991225, study PRJNA193472) | Termite gut metagenome, whole genome shotgun sequencing project. | isolation source: worker | host: Macrotermes natalensis | reverse complement strand
TACGGCGACGCGGGAAGCCCCTCCGGCCCCGTGCGCACACGGTCTGCGGCTATCTCCCAGGTCTTTTCATACAGCGCGACAAGCTCCCTGTCCGGGAACACGACCCTCGGTATTTCGCTCTGCCATGCGGGGTTAGCGGCATCGGCCGGTTTCTGCCCCCACGCCGACACCGAAAAAACACAAAGTAAAAGCAATATACGGATCCTCATCACCCTAATTTTCAATTTGTCAATCACATCGTTATCTCCAGCCCCATATAAACGTCCAACATCTTACGGCGCAGCATGAAACCGTATTTGCTCTGTACGTAGTTGTACATCACGTTGATATAGTTGTTCTGCTGCTGGAGCAGGTCGACGGCCTTCACCTCGCCCTCGCGGAACATCGCGTTGTACACGCGCAGTGTTTCGCGGTAGGCCTCCTCGCGCGAGATCAGCGTGCGGTAGTTGTTGAGCGCCGACTCGGCGTTGTAATAGTTCTGGATCAGTGTCTGACGTATGTCCAGTTCGCCCTGCTTGCGATCGATCTCAGCCTGTTGGAGCGAAATTTCGCTCCGGCGCACGGCCGACCTCGTCCTATTGCGGTTGAATATCGGGATACTCAGCGAAATGCTCGCCGACTGGCTGAAACGGTCGCGCACCTGCGTCCCCCAATTGTCGAACTGCGAGTACCCCGTGCTCAATCCCGCGGATAACGATAAGGACGGCAGCAGCGACGCTTTCGAGAGCCGGAGGCTCGTTTCGGCCAGCGCGACGCCGTAATCCAACAGTTCGAGGTCGGGCAGCGTCGCCGTCGAGCGGTCGACATACAGGTCGAACGCCGGAAGCACGGCCATCGCTTCGAACGCCGTCGTGTCGGGGTTGATCACCATAAGGTCGGCCCCAAGGTCCATCGAGAGCAGGGTCTTGAGGTTTACGAGTTCCGTTTGCAGGTCGATGCGCGTGTCTTCAATGCTGTTCAGGTTCGTGGCGTGCTGCGATTCGAGCATAAGGTAGTCGCTTCGCAGGATCGTCTCGTTCTCGTACCGCACACGTCCGTCCCTCACCTGCTCGGAACTCGCGGCGACCAGCGATTTCTGATAGCGCATCAGTTCCTCGTAGCCCAGGATCGCGAAGTAGCTGCTCATGATACTCATCATCAGCGTGTTGTCGTACTGCGCATTGCGCACCGCAACCTGTTCGGCCTGCAACTCGTTCTGTTTTATGGTGTTACTTATGCTTCCTCCGTTGAAGAGCGTCACGCCGGCGCTCACCCCGTAGTTTCCGCTCCACGAGCCGTCGTTGTTCTTCGAGTGCGAGAAGTTTTCGCCGGCCGACCCGCTGAGGCTGGGCAGGCGTTCGAGCTTCGACTGGTCGAGTGTGATCCCGGCCGAACGCACGCTGAGTTCCATAGACTGGCGCGTGAGGTTGTTCCCCATTGCGTACTCCAGGCAATCTTCGAGCGTGAAACGATACCCGCCGACCCCGTTCTGCTGTGCCCGGACACCGGTTACAGCCATCGCTCCGAGCACGAGCATTGCACATATTTTTCTCATATTCAACCTGTAAATATTTCTAAACCACAAATATACTTTTTATCGTCGAGATGGCGCGCAGAATCGATGCCGAAACGGAATAATTCGGTGGTAAAACGGAAAAAACACAAAATAATCCCATGCCGGAACGAATTTTGTACAGTATTTGCATGCTTCACGTGAGATATATGGAATTCAAGATATTACATTATTAATAATAAAAAGTTAATGAATTATGGCAACCGTTTATGACCACCTCAGATCGCTTATCTCGGACGAAGTGATCTCGAAAGCGGCGAAGGAACTCGGCAATAATCACGAGCAGATCGAAGGCGCCGTCAATAATCTTATCCCGACCATGTTGGGTGCATATCTCAACCACGGTAAAAAGAAAGCCGTGCAGGACGTTGTTAAGGATGCACACTCTGAAAACGTGCTCTCCGACGTCGGCAACCTCTTTATGGCCTACCCCGAAAAGGACCCGAAAACGGAGATCGGCGAGAAATTCGTGTCATCGCTCTTCGGCGACAAGGAACGTGCGCTCCACGGCATGATCGCCGACGGGCAGATCATAAGCAACGATAATTCCACGAAACTGACCGCGATGGTCGGCACCGTCGTGGCAGGCGTGCTGGGTAAATACAACTACAACGACCTGCTTGACGAACAGTCGGCGATACTTGCCGCCATTCCGGCAGGATTCAGGGAAAAATTGGGCATCAGGGAAATCAAGGGCGCTCCGGCCCCCGCTCCCGCGCCCGTGCCCGAAGAAGAAAAAATGCGGCCTCGGCTGGCTGTGGTGGCTGCTGGGCATCCTGCTGCTTCTGCTCCTGCTCTGGCTCCTCTGCCGCGGATGCAAGAGTTGCAAGATGGAAGAAGCCGTCGTGCCGCCGCCCGTCGCGGTCGAAAAGCCCGTCGCCGAGGTCGAGAGCAACACCTACGACCTGACCCTGCCCACGGGCGAGTCGATCGTGATCACCAAGGGGCTGATGATGGACAAGCTGGTAACTTTCCTGCGCTCGGACACCTATAAGAATGCGAACAACGAGGAACTGAAAAAACACTGGTTCGAATTCGAGAACATCGACTTCGAATACAACAGCGGCACGAAGTATACGGAAGGCTCCGACCAGACGGTCGAAAGACTTGCGTTCGTGCTGAAGGCTTTCCCCGAGGCTAAAGTACGCATCGGCGGTAATGCCGACGCCAAGGGCCGTGATAGTGTGAACATGGCTATCTCGCGGCAGAGGGCCGTCACGATCGACAAGCACATCGAATCGCTCGGCATCGCCCACGACAGGGTACGCACCGACGGTTTCGGCGAGGAATACGCCGTGATCCCCGCAACCGCGACGGACGCCGAAAGGGCTCCCGACCGCGACATCGCCATGAGGTTCTGGAAATAAATAACCCGTTTCTTAAGAAGCAAAGCAGGGTAGAGCAAAAGGGTTGAAACACAAATTGTTTTGCATCGCATGAAACCGGTTATCCGGAGGGCGGTACACGGCGGGATGGGCAATACCATTCACAGTGCTACCGCCCTCCTTTTTAAAACGTAACAATAATTTAATATATTTGTAACATGATTGCCTCCCTCCGGCCGTAAATTCGCGGCTGGATTTACGAAACATAAAATTATATTACTAACCAAATCCAACTTTTATGAAAAATCTGACATTTACTCTTTTATTCAGCCTTCTGGCCGTTTCCGTATTTGCGCAACAGGCCGAAGAGGAAGTGCGCCTTAACCAGTACGGCGCCCGTGTAGATCGCCAGCCGCTGACGGCCGAGGCCCGCAACGGCATCCTCGTATTCGAAAGTCCGAAACAGGACTTCCGCTTTTGGTTCGACGTGCGCGTACAGCTCGACGGCGCGGTCTTCTTCGAGGGAGAGGACTGGATGGACCCGATCGGCAACAACGCTTCTATCCGCCGCGCGCGCATCGGCATCAAGTCGCAGATCACCAAGAACTGGACGGGTGAGATCGACACCGACTTCGCCAACGGCGCCTTCGAACTGAAGGACGCCCTTCTGCGCTACACCACCAACTGCGGCAATCTCCGCTTCACGGCAGGTAACTTCAAAGAGGATTTCTCGATGGAGCAGACCACCTCGTCGCGCTACCTGACGTTCATGGAGCGCCCGATGGTCGTGCAGACCTTCGCTCCCTCGCGCCATATCGGTATCGACGCAAGATTCCGCCAGGACTGGTTCTACGCGAGTATCGGTACGTTCTTCCAACTGATCGAGGGCGCCGAGGCGGCCACCTTGGTGGAGGATGCCGAGAAAGATTTCGGCCACGACCAGGGCATGTCCTACACAGCCAAGATGGTGTTCAACCCGCTATGGAAACATAAGGACGCAGGCATCCACCTCGGTCTGGGCGGCTCGTACCGCACCCCGAAGACCGACGCCGACCCGGGCGAATACGACGGCTTCCGTTACAGCTCGCGCAACGCCACGTCGATCAACCGCAAGAAATACCTCGACACCGGCCGTCACCCTGGCGTGACCGACTTCGAATTCCTGTGGAACGCAGAACTCGCAGGCCACTACCGCGGTTTCCGTTTCCAGAGCGAGTATATCCAGATGAACAACTTCCTTAAAGACAACCTCGAAGGCGATTACGCCGGTATCAAAAAGTACACCTTCGGCGGCTGGTACGCAATGGCCGGCATCATGCTTTTCGGCGGCGAGCAGCAGTACAACCTCGGCGAATCGGAGTTCACGCAGCCCACGCGCGGCCGCAAATGGGGCGACGTGGAACTCGTGGCACGCTATGACTACATGAGCCTGAACGACAAGAACGTCTACGGCGGAGCTGGCCAGAACTACACGTTCGGTATCAACTACTATGTCAACAGCAACGTGAAGTTCGTCTTCAACTACCAGTACTCCAGCAACGACCGCTATGCCAACGCCGGCGGCGACCACTTTATCGGCCTCGACGCCCAGGGCAACCCGACCACGGACTACACACTCGTCAACGCCGCAAAAGGCAAGGCGGGCGTGAGATACCACATGCTGGGCATCAGGATGGAGGTCGACTTTTAAATAGTGGTTAATGGTTAATGATCAGTGGTTAATTTAAAAAATACAGTGTATGAAAAAGATATTTTTATTTGCCCTTGCGGCGCTCACATTAGGTTTCACCGGATGCGTCGAGGATGAGCCGTATGCGGGGATCAGCAGCGTAATGCAAACACCCGGCGCGGTCACTCCCACCGACGAGGTGACGGTCACCGCCAATGTCATGAACATATCAGAGGCCAAACTCGTCTACACCGTAAACGGCGGCGCGGCCCAGACGGTCACGATGACCGGCAACGGCAACGCATTCACAGGCACGATACCGGCACAGGCCGACGGCGCGAAAGTGGTATGGTACGTCGAGGCGGGCGGCCAGAAGACTGCCCCCAAAGAATACACGGTCTCCGCCGAGTCGTTCGACTATTCGAACCTCGTGCTGAACGAGGTCGACGGCGTGAACAAGACCGTCGAACTCTACAACAAAGGTGAACAGACGCTTCCGCTCACGGGCGTGGTGCTGATCAAGAACGACGAAGCCGCCGCCGCCGACATCTGGTGGACTGGCGAAGGTGCTTCGGGTACGATCGCTCCCGGCGGTTATGTGGTTATCAAAGAAGGCGGCAATCCCGGCTTTAGCGGCAACGGCGGTATTTCGGGCAAGAAGAACGTGAAATTCGAACTGTTCGATCCCCAGGGAGGAAGCCTCGGTGCATTCCTGCGCAGCTCGACGGTCGCGATCGACGCAGGCATGAGCGACGTGGGCGCCAACTCGTTCCAGCGCATCCCCAACGGGACAGGCCCGTGGATGATGGCAACGCCCACCAACAATGCGGCGAACCCCGCGACGGGCACGGCGATACCTACGGAATAACATAAATTTCAGAATCATGGGGAGGGCTGAGTTTGCGCCCTCCCCTTTTACACATACGACGATATGAGCAAAGAAAAAATGGAGATCGGCGAAATATCGAAGCCGCGTTTCGAGTTTCGCACGTTCGGGCAGTGTTTCTGCGACGCCCACAAGCGCATGGCGCGCCTTTCGGTGCCCGTACCCGAGAAAGTCTGGGAACGCCACAGCGACGAGATATACATAATCTCGCGCGCCAACGACACCAACAACACCAAGATACGCGACGGCAAGATGGATATAAAGACCCTCGTCGCCACGGTCGACGGCCTCGAACAGTGGAACCCGCTGATGAAAGGCGAATTCCCGATCGCGCGCACGGTGCTCGAAAATGAGGTTTTCCCTGCGTTTATGGTCGTGATGCCCGCGCTCACGAAGGACACTTACACATACGAGGAGTTCATCGGCATGATCGAAGCTCACCCCGATCTGGCCGCCGTACGCGTCCACAAGCAGAGGTTCGGCTATATGGTGAACGACACGATCTGCGAGGTGGGCAACGTGCTGATAAACGGCGCGAAGGTGGTGACGGTCAACTCCGAGTCGACCGAGATCGAGGATATTAAGAAGACTATCGCCGACGTCGGCCTCACAGGGGTCGAAAATATCAACTACCTTCAGGCCATCAAGCGCGTGATCGGCATGAGCACCAAACCGCTCGCCAACGAAATGCAGTGCAAATCCGGAAAATAACCATAATTGTTTGTCATCCCGAAGCGTAAAGCGAGGGATCTCTCCTTGCCACGCAAGATCCCTCGCTTTACGCTTCGGGATGACAAAAATGTAAAAATACCTTATAGCTTATGGGACAGGAGATAGAAAGAAAATTCCTCGTTAAGAACGACGAATACAAGGCGCAGGCGACGGTGAATACCCGCAGGCTACCTGTCGTCGGTTCCCGAACGCACGGTGCGCGTACGGATCAAGGGCGACAAGGGCTACATCACCATAAAGGGCATCGGCAACGAGAGCGGTGCGAGCCGTTTCGAGTGGGAGAAGGAGATCCCGGCGGAGGACGTCGAGAACCTGCTCAGGATCGCCGAACCGGGCGTGATCGACAAGAACCGCTGGCTCGTCCCCGCGGGCGGCAAGCTCAAATTCGAGGTCGACGAGTTCCACGGCGACAACGAGGGTCTTACGGTCGCCGAGATCGAGCTGGACTCGGAGGACGACCACTTCGAACGCCCCGAATGGCTTGGCGCGGAGGTGACGGGCGATGTGCGCTATTACAACTCAATGCTGATGAAGGAGCCGTACAAGAGCTGGAAATAATTCAAGTGGACAATTGAGAATGGACAATTGACAATTGCGCCATTCTCATTGTCCATTGTCAATTATCCATTGTCAACTTAATACCATGGAAGAGGAGAAAAAAGCGGCGGCGTTCGATCCGCTGGATATGAACAATTATAAGGTCGAGAAGCTGCCCAAGATCGAGAAATCGCCGTTCGAGCGGTGGATGATGCGGCTGGGCGGCCCTCTTGCGGCTATCGTGTTCGTGCTGATCTACTGGTTCGGCGACTTCGGTTTCCTGAACAGTATCAACCCCGAGACGTTCCCCGATTCGGCAAAGGCGGCCATCGAGCGGTACAACGAGGTGGGGCTCGCCGACTTTATCCGGATCAACTATGCCCTGCTGGCGATATTCGCGGCGGCGGTCATCCTCTGGATCACCGAGGCCGTGCCGAACTACCTCACCTCGTTGATGCTCATCCTTGCGATCGTGCTCACGGGGGTCACGTCCGACGAAACGGCCTACGCGCAGTTGGGACACCCGGTGATGTGGCTCAATATCCTGTCGTTCGTGCTGGCGAGCATGCTCGTCAAGACACAGATAGCCAAGCGGTTTGCGCTATGGTTCGTCATACGGTTCGGCAAGAATTCGACGTGGGTGATATTCAGTTTCATAATTATTAACATCGTCCTCTCGGCGTTCATCTCGGCTACGACGGCCAAGGCGACTATCCTGCTGCCGATCTTTATGGTCATCGCGGCGATCTACGGCGCACGCGGCGGCAACGACCGTAACAACTTCGGGCGTAACCTCGTGTTGCAGAACCTGTTCCAGATCAACGTCGGCGCGAGCGGCTTCCTAACCGGCTCGGGGGCGAACATGCTTGCGGCCTCGATAATCGCCGGTTCGGTGGGGATGAGCATGTTCAGCTACCAGGACTGGTTCGTGGCGGCGTTCCCGCTGATGATCGTGCTGATCCTGCTCGGCTGGATCGTCGGCACCAGGATCATATTCCCGATCAAACCCGAAGACCGCAAGCCCCAGATCGAGGGCGGAATGGAGTACCTGAAACGCGAGCTCGGCGAAATGGGCAAAATGAAGCCCATCGAGTGGCGCGCGATAGCGATATTCGTCGCCGTCCTCGCGCTGTGGGCGACAGACAAGCAGCACGGTATCAACCAGACGGCCGTGGCGTTCATGGGCGCGGTGGTGGCGCTTCTGCCCGGGATCGGGATCGTGAAGTGGAACGACGTCGACATTCCGTGGCACCTTATGCTCTTCTCGGCGGGGGCCTACACGCTCGGCGTGGGCTTGGACGTGACCGGGATCGCCAACACATCGGTCGACGCGATATTCGACAGCGTGGGCTTCGACGCCTCGACCCCGTTCTGGCAGATATTCATGATAATGACGGCGCTTATGCTCTTCAGCGCGCTGCTGTTCCAGTCGAAGACGATGAGGGCGATGCTATTCATCCCCATCGCGATCGGAGTCGAGCAACGGTTCGGCTATCCGCCGATGAGCCTCTCGTTCCCGTTGGCGCTGCTGATCGAACACGTCTACGTGCTGCCGTTCAACAGCAAGCCCGCCGCCCTGCTCTACACCACCAACCAGTACAGCATAATCGACGGCGCGAAGTTCGGCCTCACGATGATGGTCATCACCTACGGCATGATCATCGTCTGGGGCGAGACCGTCCTGCGCTGGCTGGGGTATACGGCGAACGGGGTGTTCTTTTAATTGACAATTGATAATGGATAATTGACAATGACCGACTGAAATTATAATTATCAATTGTCCATTGCCAATTGTCCACTGTCAATTATCTTTGCGTTATGATCGATATTAAGGTTACCATACACGACAGGTTCAGTATCGAGTTCAAGGTCGGGTTTGTGGTTCGGCGCAAGCTGAAGGTGAACGACTTTGCGATCAATACGTGGATATTTATCCCCAACAGCCTCGATATTAACCCGATGACATATTCGAAGCCGCACTTCTACCGCGACGTGAAATCGAATATCAGGCTCATAACGCCACGGTTCCTGCTGCGCGAGATCGCCTGTGGAAAAGCCGTGCCGCTCCGGAACCTCGCCCGGGCGATGGAGGCGATGGCCAACGCCCCGACGCGCACCAACGTGCAGGAGTACGAGTATCAGATCAAGATGTTCTCGGCGATCGTCAAAAGTTCGCAAAGGGACGAGATCGCCCATATCATCAACAACCCGCACAACAACGGGGACCTCGACCACCTGATACGCTCATACGTGGAGAATATAAACACGGTCACGGCCCGGTACCGCGAATTGCGCAAGACGATCAACGTCCCGACGGTCACGAAGGACGTGATGGACTATTATATCTTCGGCGACGAGTTTATGAGCAATATCGTCGAGCAGAACACCTACCGCCTGATCGAGGGGCTCGAAACCCTGCACTGCGATTCGTGCGGTGAGTTGGTGGATCTTCTTAAAGAGTTGATACGCAGCGAGAACGCATATAAGCGCGGGATGGGTTATCTGGCGGTGGAAGATAACAATCCCGTCAACAACCGCGATCTGGTGTTCCGGCACGGGGTGCTGAAAAGGTATGTCGAGAGCGACCTGTTCCTTTCCTCGCGCAAGAAGAAGGACGGCATGATCGTCGAGCAACTGCTTTACAGCATCGCCGCAGGCATCTCGATGGTTTTCGCGACGGCGATCGCGTTCTGGGGACAGAGGAAGTTCGGGTCGGTCGCCACGCCGCTGTTCTTCGCGCTGGTGGTGAGCTATATGTTCAAGGACAGGATCAAGGAGGTGCTGCGATACTACTTCGCCCACAAACTGAGCCATAAATATTTCGACAACAAAACGCGCATCGGGCTCAAGGATGCCGAGATAGGGTGGGCTAAAGAGGCGGTCGACTTCGTGACCGACAAGAAAACGCCGAAGGAGATAATGGATATTCGCAGCCGGTCGGCGTTGCTGGAGGCCGAGAACCGCGCGATGGACGAGAAGATACTCCTTTACCGCAAGCTGGTGCGCATAAACCGCGAAGTTATGGATGCCAACAGCGAATACACGATGTCTGGCATAAACGATATTATGCGCCTCCACTTCACGCGGTTAATCCAGAAGGCAGACAATCCGGAAGTGCCGCTCCACAAACTCGGCGACGAAGGAAATGTCGAGGTGATAGATGGCGAAAAGGCCTACTACATCAACATAATCATGCAGATGAGCTTCGAGGAGCATACCGAGAACAAGCGCTATCGCGTCATATTCAACCGGCTTGGGATAACGGGGATCGAGGAGCTGAAATAATTCGGCCCGTTACTATATAATTTAACATCTAACCCGACTTCTACTATGCGCAAGGCGTTGATCTTCGCCTGGTTATTCCTGATGCTGTCCGCAGGTGCGGCGGCGCAGGACCCCTATGAATATTTCTACAACAACTCGTCGCCGGATGAGCAGTCGCGTGAACTGACGTCGGATATGTCGCTGTTCCTGCATCCGATAGGCGGACGGGGCGCGCTTTTCAGGTCTATGTCCGAGTTCAATTTCTCGGCCGTGAAATACAGCCGGCGCGGCTATGGGCAGGGATTGATACACGATTTCTGGGGGACGGTCGACTTTTCGGGATTGGTTTCGCATTCGACCGATTTCGGTTTTCTGAACATTCTGAGACGGTCGGATTTCGTGCAGGCGGAGAACCAGGCGTCGAATTTCGGTTTGAACGCTGCGACGGATGAGTACCCGTGGGAACTGCGGTCTGTGCTTCAGCCGGGCGTGAGGGCTTCGGTTTTCGCCTATAGCCGGCGCGGACGCCTCGGAGGGCGGTTTTCCGTTGCCGGCGAGAGTGCCGGCGGTAAGGCTTATTACGGCGTTTCGGCCGGCCACCGCTGGGGGCGCGATCCGAATATCGGCGGCGTATTTGCACAGGAACCGTGGCTTTTTACCGGACTGGACTTGCAAGTTGCCGACGGTCACCGCATTTCCCTTCTGTTCGGGGCTACGGCGACAAGTAACGGCATGCGCTCCTACGCGACCCGCGAAGCGTTCGACCTGACGGGCGATAACCTCTACAACCCCTCGTGGGGCCGGTATGGCGGCGGTGAGCGGTCGGCAAAAACCGTGGAAACTCTCAGGGCGTACCCCATGCTTACATACGCAGGGCGTTTGACGGATGCCACAAATATCACTGTTTCGGCTTATTATGGCGCAGGAGTGCAGCGGCGCGGCGGCCTTGCGTGGTTCAATGCCCAGACGCCGTGGCCCGATTATTACCGGTATATGCCTGGCTACGAGCCGTCGAACCCCGTGCAGGGGTGGCTCGATAACGATCCCCGCATCACACAGATATACTGGGAACAACTTGTGGAGCAGAACCTTAACCGCCCCGAACAGGCGGCGTACGTCCTCGCCGACCGGGTCGAGCGGAATGCCAACCTTCAGATGGTTGCGGCGGCTGAAACGATCCTGGACGGAAATTTCACGCTGACCTATGGCGCACGATATAACGGCGACGGGCGCGAATATTACCGCGAACTGCGCAATCTGCTGGGTGCCGGGCCGATGCCGGATGTCGACCAATACCTTCTGGATGACGACGTTTTCGGCGACTATCACCTTAACGACGTGCGCAATCCCGCGAGGCTTGTGGGCGAGGGCGACAGGTTCGGGTACAGCTACCGGCTCAGGGCGGTAAAAACCGATGTTTTCGCGGCGGTACGTTACGACGGCGGACGTCTGCAAGGTTCGGTGGCGCTGGAAGCAGGGCATGGGACTTTGCAGCGCGAGGGCCTCTACGAAAAGGAAATCTTCCCCGGCGGCGGCTCCTACGGACTGTCCGACAAGTTGGCTTTCAACCCATTTTCGGCGAAAATATCGGCGGGGTATGCCTTCTCCCCGCGCCACTTCGTCGGACTGTCTGCGATGGCGGCGGATATGATGCCTTATGCCGGGACGGTGTTCCTGAACCCCGACTACTCCAATTTCACGATCGCCAAACCGCAAGCGGTGCGCATCCTTTCGGCCGACGCCGATTATATGCTTACCCTCGACAGGTTCGCGCTGAATGTTTCGGCGTTCGTTACCGGGAGCAGCGGCGAATCGGCCGTTTATCGTTATTGGGACGATATTGAAGCCACCTTTGCCGATATGTCGCTGACAGGCGTGGATAAGCTCTATTATGGGGCCGAGCTTGCCGCGCAGATCGACCTCACCCCGCGGTTGACTTTCAATTTTGCCGCTTCGGCAGGCCGCTACACTTACGCTTCCGATCCGCAGGCGGCGATCGTCGGCGACGCGACGCAGCAAGTGATGCTTTCCGGTGCGCGAAGCCACCTCGATGGCTACAACCTCGCCACGGCGCCCCGAAGGGCTGTCACGGGCGAGGTGCGTTACGCACCGTGGGGCTGGATAGCTTCGCTTACGGCGAGTTACATGGGCGGGCGGTATGTCGATGTTTCGCCGCTACGGCGTATGGAGCGCGCCTACGGGCTTGCCGAATCGCCCGAAAAGCACCGCGGGTTCGTCGATCAGGAGCGCCTCGGCGATGCGTTTGTCATGAACCTGTTCCTGCTCCGGTCGTTCCCCGTGAACCGCGGGACCCTCACCATACTCGCGTCGGTGAACAATTTGCTGGGCGACACGGAGATAGTTTACAACGGGTATGAACAGATGCGGATAGTGAAAAACGGCACGGCGCCCAACTACAACTGGAAGCCATTCCCGTCGAAATACCTCTATGGCTACGGGCGGACATGGTATGTGTCGCTGAGTTACAGTTTTTAAGAAAATGAAAATGAAGTTCGTGAACAGTATGTTTTTGGCGGCCGTACTCTTCGCCGGATGCGGCTATAACGATTTCGGCGAGTTGAAAGTGCCGGATCATGAGGTGGTTACGCCGAATACGACCATCGGTTTCATTACGTCGCAGTATGACGGCACACCGCTGAATATCGACGACGACATAATCCTCGCAGGCAGTGTGACGGCTAACGACCTGGGCAATAACTTCTACCGTACGTTCGTGATACAGGACGCGACGGGTGCGGTGGAGGTGAGGGCGGGGATGTTCGACCTGCACAATATCTTCCCCTATGGGCGGTGCGTTGCGATCAAGGCGCGCGGCCTGGTGCTGGACGGCTACAACGGCGTTCCGCAACTCGCCCTGAGATCGGTGGATGGCCTGCCCGGATATATATCCAACCGATACTACCCGGGCAGCTATTTTTGGCCGCAGAAGGAGTATGAAGATGTGGTCCCGGCGGTGGCCTGCATCGCGGAACTGGCTGAAGACAAGTGCGGAATGCTGGTGCGGATCGATGGACTGACGTTCGTGCCTGGGGAGCCGGAGGGGCGGTACATAACGTGGGCCGACGCCGGAACGACAAGCTATCGCCTGTTCCGCGACGGTGCGGGGGCTGAGATAACGGTCGTAACGAGCGGGTTCGCCGATTTTGCGGACGGCGAGGTCCCGCGCGGGCGGGTGTCGCTCGTGGGAATATTGATGAAGGGCAACTCGGATGCGGCGCGCGGCGTGTGGATGATAAAACTAAGAAGCGGCAATGATGTGTTGGAGTAGGGTATCCGTGATCGTCGGCATTGCGCTGTTCGCAGCGGGATGCAATTCCGGCTCGGGGCCGGAGCCCGGGGATGGCGGCGTGACGATCGCCTGGCTGCGGTCGATGTACGGTCGTTCGGCGGTTACGGTCGAGGGCGACGTGTATATCACCGGCCGTGTCGTGAGCACCGACCAGTTCGGGAATTTCTACAAAACGCTCGTGCTGGAGGACGAAACGGGCGGGATCGTCGTGCGCGTCGACCTTGAAGATTACCACAGGACATATTTTTATGGGATGCGTCTCCGGGTCGCGTGCAATGCGCTGGTGTTAAGCAGTTACGGCGGCACGCTGCAATTAGGCGCCTATTCATACGACGAGGGCCCGGCCGATCCGGGATACATTCCGTTCGACCGCCTGCCCGCCGTGATAACTATCGGTGAAAAGCAGGACGACGCCCTTCCCGAGCCTTTGCCGCTGACCATTCCGGAACTCGCCCCCGGACATATCAGTCGCTTGGTGGCCCTACATGACGTTCAATTTGTCGACGGGGCGGCGGGGGCGACGTGGAGCGCACCGGATGCCGATACCGACCGCCTGATCGTCGACCGCGACGGGAACCGGATGGTTGTTCGCACGAGCCGTTATGCCGAATTTGCCGGAAGGTTGCTGCCCGGCGGAAGCGGTTCGATCGCGGGGGTGGTTTCCTATTTTAACGGCACTTACCAACTCGTGGTGCATTCGGATATGCTGTCCGTATCAATGGATTCACCGCGGTTTTAGGCCGGTTTTCCAAAATTCTCAACGCCCCCTGACCATGGTTTCATACACCTCGACTGCCGTGCGGACAGGATCGCCCGACGGCCCGACAGGGTATGGGTTCGTGCGGCGCGTCCACTCCTCGTCCATCGCAAACCAGTCGACCCTGCGGGGCTCGCGCCCCTCGTCGAGTGCGGCGGTGAGTTCGCGAAAGAACGCCTCCCAACGCGGATAATAGACGTCACGCAGCACTCCCGACCACTCCTTATATGCGTAATTATGGAGCATCCCGGCGCTCGCCCTGTTACCCCATACGGTGATCTGCGTGCGCGCGTTCCATTCGTAAAGGTCTTTCTCCGCCTCCCCCGCACCTATCTTCCGCGCCTGTCCGGTCCATGTCCCGAGCATAAATTCGGGACGTGTCTCAAGAAGCCTATCTTGGGCCATGAGCAGTTCGAGAAACTCCTCGCCAAGGCTTCGGAATTCGGCCCTGTTTCCCGCACGCCAAGCCGCCGCCACCTCCAGTTGCAGGTAATAAGCGCGGTTGGCAACGGTCTGGCGCACGACGTCGACCAGATCGTACTCGAAATTGTTATTGCCCCGGTACCGCTCGGCCACCGAGAGCATCGCCTCGGCCGCCAGTCTCACCGAGTCGGTGTCGTAGAACGGAAGCACGATCGAGCAACACGACACATTGCGTATATCCAGCGAGGGATTTGCGGCAAAGACGCTCGCCACCGTCCCCTCCAGCATCGATCGTGGCGGGCAGTTGTAGACCGTCTTCGAGAGTATGTCCCATGCGCGCAAAACCTCGCTGTCGACACTGCCGTATCGCGCCCCTACATACCCTTCGAGCCATTCAGTCGCAGTGAACCTCTCCGCCCGCCACGGCAGTTCGTAGAGCAGTTCGTACATCACGGGGTTATTCTCGATCGCCTCCATCGTCGCGCCCACGCCTTGCATGGTCTCGCCTTTACGGTGGGCCACGGCGTCGTAATAATTGTCTATAACAGGCGTCATCTTGCCGTGCATCCCCGTGCGGCCGCCGAAGTTGAGCAGCATACAGTATATCCAAT
>QMCD01003807.1_pt1 | contig 15078 bp, 16 predicted proteins | sample 1821841 | NCBI WGS metagenome assembly QMCD01 (sample SAMN01991225, study PRJNA193472) | Termite gut metagenome, whole genome shotgun sequencing project. | isolation source: worker | host: Macrotermes natalensis | reverse complement strand
ATCAAAGATTACTCGAATTACTGTTGCCTAAAGCTGCAAAATGAGTATTCTGACGAAATAAAACGAAGTCGGGTTAGTGTCCGATATGTAAAGTGTTTAAAAATGTCTTATAAAATTTAGATGCTTCATTATCAAACAATCTACAACCAAAATTATCTAAAGAATGTCAAAAACAGAACTTTCCCTATAACGATATGGTTCAAAAAGGTGTATTTAGTTTGTTTTTTTAGTATTTTTGTGCCTGCATAATGCAGAGTTAGAGGAAAAAGTATAACTGAATGATTTCAAAGATAATAGCCAGTCAGAAAATAACAGAGGTAGAAGAGTTACTCAATAAGTATGATAAAATAGTGATTGTGACACATGTATCGCCTGATGGTGATGCTATTGGCTCATCTTTGGGTTTATATCATTATCTGAACGATTTGGGAAACAATGTAAATGTAATTGTTCCAAATTCTTTTCCCGATTTTCTGAAATGGATACCCGGTGCAAAGGACATTCTCGAATATGAGAGATATCCTGAATTTGCACAAAAACTAATTGCTGAAGCTGAGCTGATATTCTGCCTCGACTTTAATGTGCCGAAACGCTCTTATCATTTAGGGCCTTTTATAGAAGCGGCAAAAGGGAAAAAGGTGTTGATAGACCATCATCCCGAACCGACTGATTTTTGCGATGTAATGATCTCATATCCCGAAATATCATCGACCAGCGAACTCATTTTCCGTCTTATCTGCCGGATGGGTGATTTTGAAGTGATGAGCCACGAAAGCGCTACTGCGATCTATACCGGAATGATGACCGATACGGGTGCATTTACCTATAATTCGAATAGTGCCGAAATCTATTATATTATAGGTGAACTGCTGAAAAAAGGCATAAACAAAGACCAGATATATTCGAATGTATATCATAATTATTCAGAAGACCGTTACCGTATGCTGGGCTTTACCCTGTCCGAAAAGATGAAGATATATCCTGAATATAATTCGGCTTTGATATGGCTGACAAATGAGGAACAGAAAAGATATAAAGTGAAAAAAGGCGACACAGAGGGTTTTGCCAATCTGCCTTTAAATATTAAAGGAATTATTTTCTCTGTTTTTATCCGTGAAGACAATGAAATGATAAAAATTTCGTTTCGTTCTCAGAAGGACTTCCCTAGCAATAAGTTTGCAGCTCAATGTTACAATGGCGGCGGCCATCTTAATGCCTCAGGAGGAGAGTTCTACGGGACAATGGATGAAGCAATCGCTATATTTGAAAAAGCATTGCCGGAATATGCTGATTTACTAAATAAGAAATGAGTAATTACTAAATACGAATAAGAATACATGAGAAAGATTATTGGCGCAATATTTACTTTTATGGGTTTAGCGATTATTTTTTCTGCTTGTGGCGGAGAAACATACGCAGATAAACTGAAAAAAGAAAAAAAGGGTATCGAACGCTTTATAAATGATAATAAGATTACGACCAGAGGAACATATCCTACCGATCATAAATTTGCTGATAATGAGTATTATCTGGATGAGAACACCGGCGTTTATTTCCGGGTGATCGATCCGGGTGATGAAAGCAAACTGCCGGTAAAAGGTAAAACAGATGTGTATCTCAGGTATGAGAATATCCTTAACTTACTAAATGAGAATGATACTATAGCAGCAAATAATTTTCAGGGTACATATATGACTTTCCGTTATGGAAATACATCCACATATATGGGTAGTGGTACCTCTACTACCTATCAACTTCAGATGTATTACTTCCTGTCTCAGGCTTGTGTTTTGCCCTTAGAACAAGGGTTAGGAAATGGAGCTGAAGTTAGCTTGATTGTTCCGTTTGCAAACGGGTCTACTTATCAGCAGGCAAATTATATTCCGATGTTTTATGGACGTTTGAGATACCAATTTACATTGGATGAAACCGAAGACACTAAAGAATAAATAGGAAGATGGCCTTAATAAAATCTATATCAGGAATACGGGGAACTATCGGCGGAAGAGTCGGAGATGGTCTCAATCCTCTCGATACGGTGAAATTTGTATCAGCATACGCTTCTTTTATAAGGGAAAACGTAAAGAATGGTTCCAATACTATTGTTGTTGGTCGCGATGCCCGTATTTCGGGTAAGATGATGGAGCAGATAGTTGTAGGTACGCTTATGGGTATGGGATTCGATGTGGTAAATATCGGTTTGGCGACAACTCCTACTACCGAACTGGCTGTAGCTATGGAACATGCCTGTGGTGGAATTATTCTTACCGCTAGTCATAATCCAAAACAATGGAATGCGCTGAAACTGCTCCACGAAAATGGAGAGTTTCTCAATGCTAAGGAAGGCGAAGAGGTTCTTCGTATAGCCGAAAGCGAAGATTTCCATTATGCGCATATCGACCATATTGGCAGTATAAAAGAAAAAGATTATACAGATAAACATATACAGGCTGTTCTCGGTCTTGCTTTGGTAGATGTGGAAGCTATTAAAGCCGCAGATTTTGAAGTCTCTATCGACTGTGTCAATTCTGTTGGCGGTATTGTTATTCCTAAGCTGTTAAAGGCATTGGGAGTAAATAAAATAAACGAACTATACTGTACTCCTAACGGTGAATTTCCGCACAATCCGGAACCACTACCGGAGCATTTGAAAGATATATCGATAATGATGAGAACTACATCGTCGGATGTCGGTTTCGTTGTCGATCCCGATGTAGACCGTCTGGCAATTATTTGCGAGAATGGTGAAATGTTCGGTGAAGAATATACGCTGGTTGCAGTAGCCGACTATGTATTGAAACATACTCCGGGCAATACCGTGTCCAACCTTAGTTCGAGTCGGGCATTGCGCGATGTGACCCGTAAATATGGTTGTGAATACAATCCTGCGGCAGTAGGGGAAGTGAATGTGACTACTAAGATGAAAGCTACCGATGCCGTAATAGGCGGAGAAGGAAATGGCGGGGTTATTTATCCGGCCAGCCACTACGGACGCGATTCGCTGGTGGGTATCGCTTTGTTCCTGTCGCATCTGGCACATGAAAAAAAGAAAGTAAGTGAGATACGCTCGTCCTATCCGCAGTACTATATAGCAAAACAGAAAGTAGAACTGACTCCCGGACTCGATGTGAATGGTATACTGAAGGCTGTTAAAGAAAAATTCAGTCAATATGATGTAACGGATATAGATGGTGTGAAAATAGATTTTCCTGACAAATGGGTACACCTTCGTAAGTCTAATACCGAGCCTATTATCCGTGTATATTCCGAAGCGCATTCGATGAAAGAGGCAGAGGAAATAGGCGGCGAGATAATGAATGTAATCAGGCAGTTGGCAAAATAAATAAGGCTGATGCTAAAAAAATATAGGATAACAATCTTTTTCTTTATAGATTTGTTATCCTTTTTTTATGACAGGTCGCAGACCTATTTATTATTTTTGCATCTGTAGTAACAATAGCTGGCTACGATCAAGTAATGTCGCATCAAATACTATCTTTTGCTTATTAAGTAAAATAATATGGCTAAAATAGAAACATTTAAAGGTTTTACTCCGGAGACGTTCAGGTTCTTTAATGACCTGAAAGAGAATAATTATAAAGAATGGTTCGATGAACACAAGCATATCTACGAAAAAGAGGTTTTGAATCCGTTGAAAGCATTAGTTGCTACATTATCGCCTGCTATGCACAATATAGATCCATTATTCGAACTGCGGCCGCATCGTTGTCTGTCAAGGATATACCGTGATATTCGTTTTTCTAAAAACAAAGACCCATATAAGGATTTTATGTGGATGGCATTCCAGATACCTGTTACAAATGATGTATGGAAAGATCATCCGGGCTATTTTCTGGATATTTCCGGTGAGGGATATACACTTGGACTGGGCCTTTTTCAACCGAAGAAGAAAGTGATGGATGCATTCAGGGAAGAGATAACCTACGATGCCGAAGAATTTCAGCGAATAACTCAAAAAACGGTCTTAGATAGGGGATATACTATAAACGGGGAAGAATATAAACGCCCGATAGTTAACGACTTGTCCGAATATTTTCAGCCATGGATACAGCGCAAAGGTATATGGGTGAGTAAGCATAGGCCGGTAGGAGAAGAGTTGTTCTCTGCCGATTTTGCTAACCTGATGAAAGAAGACTTTGTGGCCATGGAATGGCTTTATAACTTTATGAAGGAAGCGACTTTGGATTAATCCGCTATTTTTTTAACTTACAACTCATAACCCATAATTCATAACTAAAAATACATTTCAATGAAAAAAATCAGAGCAGCAATTGTCGGATACGGAAATATCGGGCAATATGTATTGGATGCGATACTATCATCGCCGGATTTCGAAGTGGCAGGTATTGTACGCCGTGACCCTAATAATGTTCCGGACGAACTGAAAAAATATCCTGTAGTAAAGACCGTAAAAGAACTGAAAGATGTAGAGGTAGCGATACTTTGTACGCCTACACGCAGTGTCGAAGAATATGCAAAAGAGTGCCTTGTTGCCGGAATTAATACCGTGGACAGCTACGATATACATGGCGGGATCGTTGCTTTGCGCAAGTCGTTGGATACAGTAGCTAATCTAACAACACAGTGTCTATCATTTCAGCGGGATGGGACCCGGGTACAGATTCTATGGTGCGTTCCATGTTTGAATTTATGGCGCCTAAAGGTATCACATATACAAATTTCGGTCCGGGTATGAGTATGGGACATACGGTTGCAGTGAAAGCCATAAAAGGAGTAAAAGCGGCATTGTCCATGACTATTCCTGTGGGTACGGGGATTCATCGTCGTATGGTTTATATAGAAGTGGAAGATGGACATAATTTTGCTGATGTAGCGGCAGCGATCAAAGCTGACGACTATTTCGCACATGACGAAACGCATGTGATGCAGGTAGAATGTGTAGATAACCTCAAAGATATGGGACATGGCGTAAACATGGTGCGCAAAGGTGTTTCGGGAGATACACAGAATCAGCTTCTGGACTTCAATATGAGGATAAATAATCCGGCTCTCACAGCCCAGGTGCTTGTGGCGTCGGCACGCGCTACCTTGAAGCAAAAGCCGGGTGCTTATACAATGATCGAAGTGCCTATAATAGATTATATATATGGCGATAAAGAAGCCTTAATAAAGAAATTGGTGTAAAAATTAATGAAGAATTAAAAATGAAGAATTAAGAATAGGGTATTGCATGTTACAACACTTTCTATTCTTCATTCTTCGTTCTTCATTCTTCGCTCTTCATTCAAAAATATGATTTGTTTCCCCAACGCGAAAATAAATTTAGGCCTGAATATTGTATCTAAGCGGGCAGATGGATATCATAATCTGGAAACCATCTTTTACCCCATTGAGGTTAAAGATGCTCTGGAGATAATAATCCGTGAAGAGCAGTCTTCCGACACCTTTATTGAAGCCGGAATAAGAGTGGATTCTATTGCCGAAGACAATTTGGTAATGAAGGCCTTGAGGCTGATGCGGACTAAGTATAAATTTCCTCCGGTTGAGGTACATCTTTTAAAAAAGATTCCCTTTGGAGCAGGACTTGGAGGGGGGTCGGCAGACGCATCTTTTATGTTGAAACTTATAAACAGCACTTTTGGGCTGAAAGTTTCCGACGAGGAACTGGCCGCGTTAGCTGTCCAACTGGGTGCCGACTGTCCTTTTTTTATCTACAACCGGCCCGTATTTGCTAGTGGAATAGGAGAAGTATTTGAAAATATCAATTTATCTCTCAAAGGATACTTTATAGTACTGATTAAACCGGATATCCATGTACCTACTAAAGATGCCTTTGCCGAAATAAAGCCGAAACAGCCTTATATATCATTGAAGGAAATCATAAAACAACCTGTTTCCGGCTGGAAAGGGTTAATGGTGAATGATTTTGAAAAAAGTGTCTTTACCAAATATCCTCTAATTGATGGTCTGAAAGAGGATTTATATAAGAAAGGAGCACTGTATGCATCCATGACAGGCTCGGGCTCTTCTGTTTTTGGAATTTTTAAGGAAGAACAGTCTGATATTCAAAACTCTTATCAGGACTGCTTTGTATGGCAGGGACCTGCATAATAGGGCTGTATACGTAATTTCATTTCTGAAAATAAAATCGTACCTTTGATAGTTATTATCTATTCAAAAAACAGATTTAATTTTCTCTGATGAAAAAATATATAATATATTCTCTTTCTGTCCTCATATTATGCTTTCTGGCATTTTTTTTACTTTCCAATAACAGCGGCGAAGAAGTACTATCGAAAGTACCCTATGTGCTGTCGATGACTAAGTCGGTAGAAGTTCCCCATAAGGTAGAGTTTGCCGGAGAAGAGCTCGTGCTGGACAGGTATGATCTGCATGAGCGTTATGACCGTGAGATAAACGGGTTTACTTATCTACATTCTACAACTTTACTCCTGATAAAGAAAGCTAATCGCTATTTTCCTATTATAGAACCTATATTGAAGGAAAATGGTATTCCTGAAGATTTTAAATATCTCGCCGTAATAGAAAGTAGCCTCGATCACCGTGCGGTTTCGTCGGCCGGAGCGGCCGGATTGTGGCAATTTATGCCTAAAACTGCCCCTAGCTACGGATTGGAAGTATCCTCGGAAGTGGACGAACGATATTCGATAGAAAAATCGACAGAAGCTGCATGCCGTTACTTCAAAGAGGCTTATGCCAAATATAGAAGTTGGGCGAGCGTCGCTTTATCCTATAATGCAGGACAGGGGCGGATAAGTACCGAACTGGATAAGCAGCAAGCTGAAGATAGTCTCGATCTATGGCTGGTAAACGAGACTACCCGCTATTATTACCGTATGCTGGCAATTAAGCAAATATTCGAAGATCCGTCCAAATACGGGTTTGTCCTTACCGAAAACGATTTATACAAACCTATCGAGTTTACAAAAGTAGAAGTAACACAGTCTATCTCCGATTTGGCGGGTTTTGCCAAAGAAAAAGGGCTTACTTATGCTCAGTTGAAAGATTTCAATTCATGGCTCAGGGATAGAAAACTAACTATTACTTCCAAAAGCCGTAGTTCATATACAATCCTTTTACCTACGCAGGAATCGCTCTATTATAAAAAGGGTGAGAAAATAAAAGTACACGATAAGGCCTGGATTTACAGAGACAGATAAGTGTTTAGTAAAGAACATTTTTATTTAATGGAAACAAATACACAGGAAACAAAAGAAACGATAAGCGTGTATGGAGCACGCGTTCACAATCTCAAAAATATAGACGTAGAAATACCCCGCGATTCACTTGTAGTCATTACAGGCCTTAGCGGTAGCGGAAAATCATCATTGGCATTCGATACTATCTTTGCCGAAGGACAAAGACGATATATTGAAACATTTTCGGCATATGCCCGCAATTTTCTGGGAGGTATGGAGCGTCCTGATGTGGATAAGATAACGGGGCTTAGTCCGGTTATCTCTATCGAACAAAAAACAACTAACCGGAATCCCCGTTCTACGGTAGGTACAACCACTGAAATATATGACTTCCTTCGCTTGCTGTATGCACGTGCAGGAGATGCCTATTCTTACCTTACAGGGGAGAAAATGGTAAAATATACAGAAGAGCAGATTCTGGAACTCATTATGGAGCGTTATATCGGGAAAAGGATATACTTGCTTGCCCCTGTAGTCCGGAACCGTAAAGGACATTATAAAGAGCTGTTCGAGCAAATCAGTAAGAAAGGCTACCTTACAGTGCGTGTCGATGGTGTGATACGGGAAATACTTCCCGGCATGCGTGTCGACAGGTATAAAATGCACAGTATCGAAGTCCTGATAGATAAGTTGCAGGTATCCAATAAATTTGCAGATAATCTGAAAGCCAGTTTGCGCACGGCGATGAAACAGGGAGACGGACTTATAATGATTCAGGATGTAGAAACCGGGGACGTACGCCATTTCAGCCGTCAGCTGATGTGTCCTACCACAGGTCTGTCTTATAGCGAGCCTGCTCCACATACATTTTCATTCAATTCACCGCACGGAGCATGTCCCCGTTGTAAAGGATTGGGGGTAGTCAACCAGATAGATATGGGTAAAATCGTACCCAAACCCCAACTTAGTATTTATGCCGGTGGTATAGCCCCGCTTGGAAAATATAAAAATTCACTGTTCTTCTGGCAAATAGAAGCCATCTGCGAAAAGCATGGTGTCTCTATCAAAACCCCGATAAAGGATATACCACAAGAAGCAATGGATGATATCATGTTCGGCACCGACGAGCGTTTACAGATTAAAAACGAATCGTTGGGAACATCGAATTATGTAGTGGCATTTGAAGGTGTAGCTAAATATATCGAGATGCAACAGGATAGTGATTCTTCGGCATCGGCTCAGAAATGGGCAGAGCAGTTTATTAAAACTGATGTTTGTCCAGATTGCAATGGTCAGCGCCTGAATAAAGAAGCTCTTCATTACAAGATAAATGAAAAGAATATTGCAGAACTGGCGGAAATGGATATTCAACGCTTGTATGAATGGATACAAGATATGGATGTACATATCTCGGAACGCCAGCAGCTGATAGCTCAGGAAATAAAGAAAGAAATTGCATCCCGTCTTTCGTTTCTACTCGATGTGGGTTTGAATTATTTGTCATTGAACAGAGCCTCGGTAACTCTCTCGGGTGGGGAAAGTCAGCGAATCAGGCTTGCCACTCAGATAGGATCCCAATTGGTAAACGTTCTATATATATTGGACGAGCCTAGTATTGGTTTGCATCAACGGGATAACAACAGACTCATAGATTCGTTGAAGAAATTACGTGATTCGGGCAATTCGGTCATTGTAGTAGAGCACGATAAAGATATTATGCTGGATGCCGATTATGTAGTCGATTTAGGACCATATGCCGGACGTCGCGGAGGTAAGGTCGTGTTTGCGGGAACTCCGAAAGAAATGCTTAGTGCAAGTACAATGACAGCTGATTACCTGAACGGTAAGCTCAAAATAGAGATTCCGAAGAAAAGGCGAAAAGGTAACGGTAAGAAAATAACGATAAAAGGTGCGACAGGACATAATCTGAAAGATGTATCAGTCACATTCCCGCTCAATACATTCATTTGTGTGACAGGAGTATCGGGTAGTGGTAAATCGAGTCTTATAAACGGAACGCTGCAACCGATATTGAGCCAGCACCTATACAAGTCATTGGCCGATCCGCTACCATATAAGACATTAGACGGAATTGACAATGTGGATAAAGTTATCAGTGTAGACCAATCGCCTATCGGCCGTACACCGCGTTCCAATCCTGCGACCTATACGGGTGTGTTTTCCGATATCCGTAACCTTTTTGTCGGGCTCCCTGAGTCGAAAATCAGAGGCTATAAACCCGGACGATTTTCATTTAATGTAAAAGGCGGGCGGTGTGAAGTATGCGGAGGAAACGGTTATAAGACTATCGGTATGAATTTCCTTCCTGATGTTTATGTGCAATGTGAAGAATGTCATGGAAAACGCTACAACAGAGAAACGTTGGAAGTCCGCTTTAAAGGTAAGTCTATTGCTGATGTGCTGGATATGACAATCAATATGGCTGTTGAGTTTTTCGAAAATGTACCTGTTATATTGCATAAAGTGAAAATGTTGCAGGAAGTAGGTCTGGGATATCTCAAACTTGGTCAGCCCTCCACTACATTGTCGGGAGGAGAATCGCAGCGTATAAAACTTGCATCCGAACTGGCCAGAATAGACACAGGAAATACTATATATATATTAGATGAACCTACAACAGGTCTTCATTTCGAAGATATCAGAGTATTACTGGGTGTACTAAACAAACTGGTAGACAGAGGCAATACAATCATCGTGATCGAACATAATCAGGATATTATAAAAAGTGCCGATTATATTATAGATATGGGGCCTGATGGGGGAATCGGAGGAGGTACAGTTGTTGCTGTCGGAAAACCGGAAGAGGTCATCAAAGAGAAAAATAGCTTTACCGCTGAATATCTAAGAGATGAGTTAAGTTAATTTACGAGAAAAGATAATTTTTTCAAAAAAATAGATATTATCTATTGCCAATGTGTAAAATTTACTATCTTTGTCGAGTGATAATAGAGAAACGGCAACTATAACATTTGAAGGTAGAAATGTAAAGAAAAATGAGGGCTTCCTCATGTCAATAGATAATTTCACTTACTACTTTGAACGGGAGAATGTCATATCCAACCTATAGTTTCCAATATCTGTTTTTGTCAGAAAAGAAATAAAATAAGAAGAATTGATAGCATGTTACTATGTGGGTACACGTTATCTTTATCTTAGAAAATATAATCGAACACAGAGTTGGTTCCTGAAATTACGAATGAACCAAATATCAGGCTGCAATCAGCTCTATTGTGTAGTTTTGTAAAGTTTGTGTTAAGGTTGGGAAGTCTGCGAAGGTGATTTCGCGGACTTTCTTTTTTTTCTTCACTACAATTTCCTCAAGATTCATATTTAAAATTTCTATAGAGTGGTAATTGATGCCCTCTTTTTCCGTACCTTTGTGCCCGAATTAATACAGAAAGAATAATATGGCTCAATTGTCATTACTGGAAAAACTAGACGCCCTGAATATCCGTTTCGAAGAAATAGGGAAACTGATTACTGATCCTGCTGTGATTGGGGATATGAAGCGTTATATAAAGTTGAACAAAGAATATCACGATTTAGAAAAAATAAGCAATGCCCGGAAGGAATATCAGCAATTACTAACAACAGTTGATGAAGCTAAAAGTATTCTTGATACAGAGAATGATGCCGAACTAAGGGAGATTGCAAAAGAAGAGCTTGATCTGGCCGTTAATCGTATTCCAGGTTTGGAAGAGGAGATTAAGTTATTATTGATCCCTTCCGATCCTGAAGATAGTAAAAATGCCATAGTTGAAATCAGAGGAGGTACAGGCGGTGATGAAGCTGCTATTTTTGCTGGAGACCTTTATCGTATGTATCTGAAATACTGTGAGCTTAAAGGTTGGAAAACAGAGCTTACCAGTCTCACGGAAGGTTCTTCCGGAGGATTTAAGGAAGTCATCTTTACAGTCACTGGCGAAGGTGTTTACGGCATATTGAAGTATGAATCCGGTGTACACCGTGTTCAGCGTGTACCGGCAACAGAGACTCAGGGGCGTGTACATACTTCTGCTGCAACTGTTGCCGTTCTCCCAGAAGCGGAAGAAGTAGATGTGGATATAAATCCTGCGGATATTGAGATGCAAACCGCCAGGTCGAGTGGAGCAGGAGGTCAGAATGTAAATAAGGTAGAAACAAAAGTGCAACTTACACATAAGCCATCAGGCCTGGTGGTGGTCTGCCAACAGTCACGTTCACAGTTAGCTAATAGAGAATTGGCAATGCAGATGCTAAGATCTAAATTATATGATATCGAATTATCTAAATATCAAAACGAAATAGCTTCGAAGCGTAAAACAATGGTTTCTACAGGCGACCGTTCGGCTAAGATCAGAACATATAACTATCCTCAAGGGCGGGTGACAGATCATCGTATCAACCTGACTCTTTATAATTTGTCAGCTATTATGGATGGTGAAATACAGCCAATCTTAGATCAGTTAATAATTGCAGAAAATGCAGAAAGGCTGAAAGAAAGCGAAATGTAATACAAAGTAATGGGTTAGAAAGTCGTAAGCTAGCTTTAAACTTAAAAAAATATGACAAAGCAAGAATTATTTGAAAATATAAAAAGAAAGAAATCTTTTTTGTGTGTAGGATTGGATACCGATATAAATAAGATTCCATCTTTTTTGTTAGAGGAGGAAGATGACCCAATCTATGCCTTTAATACAGCTATTGTTGATGCTACTGCGAAATATTGTGTAGCATATAAGCCTAATACTGCTTTTTACGAAAGTCAGGGAGTTGAAGGAGTTAAAGCTTTGGAAAAGACAATAGAATATATCCGTCTCAGATATCCTGATCAGTTTATTATATTAGATGCCAAACGCGGAGATATTGGCAATACATCTGAGATGTATGCTGTTTCTGCCTTTGAGCATATGAAGGCTAGTGCTGTAACTGTTGCCCCGTATATGGGTGAAGATAGTGTAAAACCTTTCCTTAAGTATCCTAAAAAATGGATTATTCTTTTGGCTCTTACCTCTAATAAAGGTTCCCTGGATTTTCAATTAGTGGAGGATAAAAATGGAGAGCGATTATTTGAAAAAGTACTGAAAAAATCACAGGAGTGGGCTACAGATGAACAAATGATGTATGTTGTAGGCGCTACCAGGGGAGAGATGTTCGCTGATATTCGTAAATATGCTCCCGATCATTTCTTGCTTGTTCCGGGTGTTGGTGCCCAGGGAGGTAGTTTAGAAGAAGTGGTTAAGTATTGCGGCTTATTAGTGAACTCTTCACGTGGTATCATCTATGCAGATAATACTGTTAATTTTGCTTTTGCTGCTACTACAGAGGCTAAAAAATTGCAACAGGAGATGGCTGGTTATCTGGAAAAAATAATGTAGTTATTCTATTTCCATTTTTGTGATGAATATAAGGTGAAATATTTCCTTATAAAAAGAGGAAAAATAAACTTTTTATTGTAAACTTGTGTTTAAACTAAATACGAACTTCTTAAACAAAACAAAAATGGGAAAATTTGAAATTACAAAAAGAAAAAACGGAGAATTTCAGTTTAATCTAAAAGCAGGCAACGGACAGGTAATCCTTGGCAGCGAGGGATATACAAAGAAAGAAAACTGTAAAAACGGTATTGAATCAGTAAAGAAAAACAGCCAGGTAGATGAGCGGTTTGAAAAATTAGAAGCTAAGAATGGGAAACCATATTTTAATTTAAAAGCTACTAACGGACAAATTATCGGAACAAGTGAAATGTATGAAAGTGTAGCTAGGAGACAATGGTATTGCTTCTGTGAAAAAGAATGCGCCTGATGCTGAGATTGTTGATTTGACAGCGGAGAAATAAATTAAGATTAACAAATAAAAAAGACGGAGACTTATACTTTAAGCCTCCGTTTTTTTATGTATTTTGCTACAAATTTTAATATGAAACTAACAGGCGTAAGATTATTAGTGAAAGATTTTGACGAAAGCTTTAAATTTTATTCGGAAAAATTAGGTTTAAGAGTAGTATGGGGCAAATTAGGGGGAGAATATGCCAGTTTTGATTTTGGATCAGGTAATGATGGATTCTCCATTTTCCCTTCAGATCTGATGGCCCATGCAATAGATAATGTTGATTTGCCAATGCCTACAGGTTGTAGGGAGAAAATAGCTATAATTGTAAGTGTAGATAGTGTAGATAAAAGCTATGAAGAGTTATTGGCTAAAGGTGTGGAATTTGTAAATAAACCTACCGATATGACTGGTTGGGGAATGCGCACCGTTCACTTAAGAGATAATGAGGGAAACCTGATTGAATTATACTCAGAATTACCTATGGATAAATGGGATAAAGACCTTCTCGATGAAATGAAAGAATATGAATAAATCCGATATATATGAAGCAGGAAATAGTTGAATGTGAGGAGAAACTATTACAGGCTTTTCGGGATTCCGATTTAGCTGTAATGGATCAACTTATTCACGATGATTTAATATTTAATGGACCAACAGGTGAGTTGATAGATAAAGAAATGGATTTGTCAACTTATCGTTCAGGTAATATGATTGTGGACATAATGGAAGCTATTGACCGCGAGATACGTATCTTTGCCGATACGGCAACAGTATCCACAGTGATTTATCTGAAAGGTTCGTTTTTGAAAAATCCAATAGATGGAAAAGCCCGATTTTTTCGTACATGGAAGAATTTTTCCGGACAGTGGAAAGTTATCGGAGGTTCGAGTGTCCTTTTACAATAATTTATTTCATACATAAAATAACCATGTATGGTTATTCGACCATATTTGTCATGAGAGATGGGACCTCGCCGAAAGCGGGCCGTAAAAAACCATATAAAACAACCGTGCTAAGGTTATTTTATCACAAAAAAAGATATTATGAAAGTCCTTCCGAGCAGGATATCATAATGTGAAAAACCGATTTCTTACAGCAAAAAAGGATCGACCAGCGAAAAATTACAAAAATTACATCTAAGAAACAGCAAAAAAGCCTTTTATATTTATTAAATATAGTGTATAATGATCTCGCTGTCACAAAAATAATTGCACTTTATATCGTTTTTGATCAGGAAAGTACAAAAGGGCGTGTTGAACGACATGGGAAGTGTTAATGTCTTCCATCGTGCGGAATCCCCAAAAACTAAATCTACATATTCGGGCCATACGGTCTCTTATCACAGCGAATACAACATCCCGCAGTTTCGTCTTGCGGTCAAGCGTTTGATGGATATCGCGGCTTCGTCGATTCTTATTCTCATTCTGTTGCCGCTCATGCCGATCATCGGGCTTGCCATTGTCATCGACTCGCCCGGGGGCGTGTTTTTCAAGCAGAAGCGCCTGGGAAAGGATATGAATCTCTTCACCATTTACAAGTTCCGCACCATGTCGCTGGATGCAAAAAAACACAAGCGCGCCGAGGTCTTTTCGGGCAAGGACGCCCGGCTGACCCGAGTCGGGCGCTTTCTTCGCCGCACCAAGCTGGACGAACTTCCTCAGATCATCAACATTTTTAAAGGGGATATGAGCCTTGTCGGCCCCCGGCCGATGCTGCCTTATCACAAAAAGCATTACAAGGGCTATAAAAGAGACCGTTTCGCGGTCCGGCCCGGATTGACCGGTCTGGCGCAGGTGAGCGGCGGCGTGTTTATCCCACTGGCAGACCGCGCGGAATACGACGTGGATTATGTCCGCGATTTCAGCATTCCGCTGGATATTAAAATCTTATTTAAAACGCTGATTATTATATTTGCCGGGGAGCGTAGGTTTATCCGGTCTTACCGGCAGGCAGAAGCGGAGGCAGCGGCGTCTTCCATGCGCATTACCGCCGGGGAGAAAAAAGAGTCCATTGCGTAATTTAGATTTTACATCAATGCCTGTCGGATTAAACCGGCGGGTTTTGTTATGTTTTTTGCGTAATCGTTACATCAGGTAGGGCGCGG
>QMCD01005361.1_pt2 | contig 15081 bp, 13 predicted proteins | sample 1821841 | NCBI WGS metagenome assembly QMCD01 (sample SAMN01991225, study PRJNA193472) | Termite gut metagenome, whole genome shotgun sequencing project. | isolation source: worker | host: Macrotermes natalensis | reverse complement strand
TACGAGGCATTCTGTTTACATGTTGCAACCAATTTGTTTTGTATTCCTGTATTTTGCTGGTGGCGTAGGTTATCCGTGTTACTACGCTATATTGTCTCTATATCTTTTGAACACTGCATGTAGGCTGGGGCAGTCCTCGCTAAGTGCTGAATGGTTCTCATTTACCTTCCCTTCCTTGGTGTGGCTATTGTAAGCGACGCAGTTTATGTATTTCTGTTCAGTTGTAGCAGTTGTGCATTCTTTCATGTTATGTGTACCGGTACAGTGTGGACATGTTTCTTCTTTACATTCGCATTGTTTGTGATTGTATCTGCTGCATTTATAGCATTTTGTTGGGTCTAGGGTAGTCAGCCACATTGCAGATATCCCATCTGATTTTTAGTTTTGTTTATAGTTTGAAATCTATTGAAAGTGTAGCAAAAATATTAAAAATTTTGTTTTTAATATTAAGAAGCTGTTTGAATTATACCGGAACAAATAAAAATAAGTTTAGAATCACCTTTGCCGGCCTCTGTTTGGCTCTTTTAAGCATCTTTTTAACCTTTTCCTTTTGGTTTAGCCCGCTAAACCTGCAAGAAAAATGCTAAAAATCTATCTTAAAACAGCTCAAAGCAGGCAGGCAATATAACTCAAACAGCTTCTAAAATCTATTCATCGAAAAGAAATGGATATGGATTCCTTAAAAACGGAAGAGCTGGTAAAGATGGTTTTCAGGCTGTTAAAGGAATATCGCCGGCTGGCGGATTTTGAGATGAAAAGGGATGTGGACAAATACGGGTACAGCAATCCCATAGCCACATCGTTCCCTACGGCAACGGACGCCATTGCTTTTCTCAGGCAGTTCAATGAGCTGGAAGGGCTCGACCTTCATCATAGCCGCTTTACCCAGTATGCCAATGCCACAATGTTCGAGATCGGCCTGAAATTAATGAAATAGTTCCACCTCAGGAAACATCAGCCATACATATTCCATATCGGGAAGCGTTGTATTCGAGTAAAAAATATTATTATCGGGAAAAATAAAAAGTGTGGACTTATCATATTCCGCAACGGAGGTACTGGTATACCCAACTATCGAAAAACAGACAATCCACACTATACTGATGTATAGCATGAACATTGCATCTGTCATCTCGATAGTTTCAAAAATTACCAGTTTTCGTTGCGAGACGTTCAGCGAACGTTATGTTATTATATATAAGGTGGCTTCATGCTGAATGAAAGCCATCTTTACTAATCTTTGTCGCCACAAAGATAGTTCATTTTTTCCGGTCTGCCTCCTCCATGCGGTCATTTAAAACTTTTATCAGCTTGTCAAGGAAGGCTGTACCATTTTTCCGGCTGCGTATTTCCATAAATGTATGGTAATAATCTCCTAAGTCTATATTGAACATGATTTCAATATAAGTAACAATTTCCTTGATAGTGGCATCTCCGTGGTTGAAACAGCCTGCTGCGTCCAAAGCATAAACCAGTTCGACCAACTCGACTTTACTTCCTGTCCAGCTAAGCCTTACTTTCGGATATAGGAACGGGAACTGCCTTATTCCTTCCATATCCGGATACAGGCTGCTTATATACCGGATAAGCAAATCACTGCCGGAGAAAGGGAACGCATTTTCAGAAACAGGTTTATCTTTGTTGTCCGGAGAAGTAATCCGCCATTCCAGCGCCTGTTTGCCTAATCCTACCATATACGCGGCCTTAATTGCAACCCTTAAGACATTTTTTTTCCTGCCCGCCTGATAAGCATTTGCATATTCCGGCAAGTTTTAAATGAACGAATCCGAGGCTGTAATAGAGTCCCGCAAGGTTTATATCCGACTGTAGCCTTGCTAAGATCATCAAGGCAAATTCGTCATAAGACTTTTCTAACTGTGAAGCATGCGCTTCATTTAGCGAGGGTTCCGACAGTAAGCGGAACAATCCCGATTGCATTAACTTCTGCATAATCTCAAATTTAATGTTACAAATTATTTTTAGTTGACTATACATCAGTAGTATCTTTATTCCGTTTTTTATATAGTATATATGATAATGAATCAGTTGTCCCTGTAAATTAATATGTAATAAGAAGAGCCGGCAGGTAGAGCGGCCGGACAGTCTACGGATTTTGTTGGAATACATCAATCGGTCTGGTCCGGCCATAGTATCTTTTTCAGTACCGGCTTGTCGGAGAGCAGGATTTTTCCATGGAAGCCGCTGCCAGGCAGCAAAAACCATTTATCCCGGCACGTGCGCAGTGAATCGGGGAAACCGGAGATTTCCACCTTATAATAGTTATCTTTATTACTGTCGCTGGATTCGGCAAAAGGGTATATGCTGCGGATATGTGCGTCGATCAGGACGGGTTCCCTCTTTGGCCATCCCTCACTGCCGCTTAGCGTGACCGAAACTTCCTGTCCTTCTTTTACTTTTCCAACTTCATTGTGGGGAATCCGGCAAATGCCGTATATTTCAGAGATGGTATCGGGGATAATGGCATACATAATCTCGCCTTTTCTTACGTGGTTGCGTCCCTGCTTCTGAAAATAGGCATAACCTGTGATGCCAGCATAAATACGTGGTGTTGTGTCAAGAAGATATTCAAGGTCAGAGAGTCCCATCCGTTCTTTTTTCTCCCTTTCATCAAGCATCTTATTATAAAATATGACGTCGATAACATCTCCAATGTACATATTTCCAATAAATTTACCCCTGTTTACGTGCTGCTCCCGAATAGAGGCGTCAAAAAGCCCTTCATCGGCTGCCCTTTCTGCCACTGCGGGCGTGTCGCTGTACAACTCTACGGTAATATCCCTGTATTCGGGATAAGGGATGAGATAAGCAAGGATTAATACTGCAAGAATGATAATGGATATTACAGTGGTCCCCGCCCTTAAGAGTACAGGCGGAATTTTTCCTACGATATTCCTGACCTTCTCGCTCCGTAGTTCTATGTCCCTGTTGTTACCTTTAGCCCAGTCTATGCCCTTATTGTTCTCTGTCATAATTTTAATTTCCTAATTCCAGTTGATTTTTTACCAAATGATAATAGTTGCCTTTCAGGGCTGTCAGTTCTTCATGGGTTCCCTTTTCGACTATTTCGCCGTTATCCAGGACTACAATCTGGCCGGCATTTTTCACGGTGCTAAGCCTGTGGGCTACCACTACAACTGTTTTTCCCTTATAAAACTCATTCAGGTTATCGAGGATGGTTTTCTCGTTATTGGCATCCAGGGCATTGGTCGCTTCGTCCAGAAAGATGAACTGCGGGTTTTTATAGACCGCCCGCGCTATGAGGATGCGTTGCCTCTGTCCCTGGCTCACGCCCTGTCCTTCCTGTCCGACTGTGGTATTGTAGGACAAAGGCAAGCCGGAAATGAAATCGTCTATATTGGCTATTTGGGCAGCCTTACGAAGTTTGACAAGGTCTATATCGTCTTCCGATACGGCGATGTTCCGGGCGATGGATTCCGAAAAGATATAACCGTCCTGCATCACCGCCCCGCATTGGGTACGCCACCATGTCAGGTTGAATTTCTCTAAAGGCTCGTTCCCTACGGTTATTGTGCCTTCGACCGGGGGATAATTGCCTAACAACAATTTTACCAGTGTCGTCTTTCCACTCCCGCTGGCTCCCACAATGGCAGTTACTTTGCCTTCGGGTATGCTCAGGTTGATATGGTTCAATACCTTCTTGGAGTATGGCCCTTCGTATTGGAAAACCACATCTTTTAGCTCGATGTCTTTGGGGGTATTTGCCGGCAGGCTTCTTATATCCTTATCCCTGTTTTCTTCATCGTCCTTGTTATGGATTTCGCTCATCCGTTCGAGACTGATGCTTACATCCTGCCACTGGTAAATAAAGTTCATAATTTGTTCTACGGGAGAATTAAGCTGTCCGATAATATATTGTACCGAAAGCATCATACCGAGCGTCAGTTGCCCGTGGATAACGGCGGTGGCAGCCAGTATGGTTATCAGCAGGTTCTTTACCTCATTGATGCAGATGCTTCCGGCTTCCTGTGTTTGCTGTAACGAGAGGGCTTGCGTATTGACCTCGAAAAGGCCGGCCTGCGTGTCTTCCCATTCCCAGCGTTTGCGCTGCTCGCAGCCTTGCAGCTTGATTTCCTGCATACCGTTGATGAGCTGGTAGGTCTTGCTGCGGTTGATAGCCTGCTGCTCGAAGGTCTTATAATCCAATATTTTCCTTTTTTTTAAGAAGAACAGTATCCAAACGCCGTACAGGATGCTTCCCGACAGGAAGACGAGGAAGATTTGCAGGTTATAGATAAACAGCACGATACCGAAAACAACGAAGCTGAACAGGGAAAACAGCAGGTTCAGGGACTGGGCGGTCAGGAAGCGTTCTATCCGGCTGTGGTCTTCTATCCGCTGTAACAAGTCGCCCAACAGCTTGGTATCGAAAAACTTCATGGGAAGTTTCATCAGCTTGATAAAGAAGTCAGAAATCAGCGAGATGTTAATACGGGTGCTGATATGCAACAGGATACGACGCCGGATGAAGTCGATACTTGTGCGTCCGATAATTAGGAACAGTTGTCCCAGCAGGATAAGCCAGATAAAACTGATGTCTTTGTTGCCTATACCGATGTCGACAACCGCTTGTGTTAAGAATGGGAAGATCAGTTGCAGCAAACTTCCGGCTAACAGTCCGAAAATGAGTTGTCCAAAGAACTTCTTATAGCGTTTGAAATAGGAGGAAAGGAATTTCAGCTTTCCGGTTACTTTCACGGGCTTTTCGCCTTCCTGTTCATAGAACAGCCTTGTGGGTTCCAACAACAGGGCTACGCCTTTTTCTTCGCCACCCGTTTTCGTGCTTAGCCAGTGTTCGGAAAGCTCTTTCTCATTGTACTGCAAGAGTCCTTTGCCGGGGTCGGCAATATAAAAGACAACGCCTTTTTTCTTTTTTTTGACCCGATACAAAACGACAAAGTGCTCCTGGTTCCAGTGGAGGATGCAGGGTAAAGGAACTTTTTCCGTCAACTTGGTAATCGTAAAACGTCCTCCTATGGTTTTGAAGCCTGTCTTTTCAGCAGCTCTGCTGATGCCACCTAAAGAAACGCCGTCTTTTACCGCATTACAGAGTTCTTCTCTCAATGTATCTACGGAATATTCCCTGCCGTAAAAGGATGAAATCATCTTCAGGCATGCTGGGCCGCAGTCCATCACATCGGGTTGCTTTATGAACTTTATTTTATTTTTCACTACAATCTATTTATATCATCAGATGCATTCTTTCCTCTATACTGTTTTTTTGTAGCGTTGAATATATATTGAATTGTGAAGCCAAAATAGCGTGTCTCGTTTTTTCGATTCATTACAAAGTTATAAACTCCTGTTCTCATCTCATTTCCATCTTTTCGGGCATTAAATATATCGTTTATATACAAATTGAATCTAAGCTTATCTTGTAATACAGATTTACGAAGCCTTGCATTCAACATTGTATAGCCCTGCCATTGGGTAGAATAGGTATAATAATCGTTTTGATAAAGGAAATAGAGCGAGAAAACAAAATTGTTGGGTAAAACAAAATCATTATTGAAATTTACATTAAAATTGATTTGATTATAATCTACCCGTGCATTTCTATAAACTGCCGAAAAGAAAGGCTTTATAATCCCTATTGTCAATTTCGGACGCCATAAGCCAATATTGTGATAGATCGACGTCATGGCGCTTATTTTCTGTGCATTATTATAGTTCGTGTATGAAATAATAGAATTAGCCATCGAGCCGCCATTTGGGAGCAAAGTGGGAACTATAGGATTTTTAATATAAGAATAGCTGATGCTGCCGGAAATCATCTTATAGAGAATACTGGTACTGATTTCATAATAATCCTCTTTCTGTAGGGAGGGGTTTCCTTGCTCTGTCAGAAAACGGTTAATATAAATATTATTGCTGTTTAACAGGGAAAAAGAAGGGCGTTTTGTCCTGATATTCCCATTCAAATTGACAGATACATCTCCAATTTTTTTAGACAGGATCAGGCTTGGATATAAGTCATTGTAATATCGGTCTGTTTTCACGGTCTTAATCGAATCTTCGGCCATCTTTTCGTGCGAATGCTCGTAGCGTAGCCCGACATCCAAATCCCATCCTTTTATAGAAATTCCATATTCTATAAAAAAGGCTGCTTTATTTTCCTTATTTTCATAAATGTTATTGTTGCGGCTCAAATTTCCGTCGTTTTTGTAGAAGCCAGTTCCTTGAATATTATTATATTCTGCACCTAATTCCAAACGGGCATTTTCTCTGAGTTTGTAAGTCCCTGTCAATTTGGCAGCCAATAAATTAAAACTCGACTCGCTTTCTATTTCAACCGATGTATTGTTCGTTGTAATTGTAGATTCCTCATTTGTTGATTGATGAGCCGGTGATTTTTTATCCATATAGTCCATGTCGAACCTTATATTGAATTTGTTTCCAAAGCTACCATTATAAAAAAAGTTGAGTAAATGGCTTTTCGCCTTTTCTTTTTTTTGTGTTTTACTGACAATATTTTCCGCAAGAATATCATAGATTAAGAAATTCCCATTCTCCGCCGGATAATCTTCTCTGCCAGAAGAAAAAGAGCCTGTATATCTTATTCCCACGATTTGCTTATCTGAAAATGAATAATCGGCGCCAACTGAAATATGATGAGCATTAACCTGATATACGGAAGAAAGATCGATTAATTGACTCCAAACAGTATCACTATAAACATGATGGCTTGTTTTTCGATATGTTCCCTCAGCTCCATGTGAATAAAAATAAGATAGGAAAGTATTCAATTTGCCTGTAGAATAAGCCATATCCAAACTCTCGATAGCTTCCATATGCTTATGGAAATAAGTACGGCTTGACAGGTTGAAGGAAAACCCGTCAATTTTTTTCTTCGGTTTTATTATAATTACGGCTTGATTTTCGGAATCGTATTTTGCTCCGGGATTCCTTAATACCTCTATAGATATTATGTCAGATGATTGTAATTGGGTCAGTTCATTCGCATCATATATTTTTCGTGTATTTATATATATCACGGGGGAGCCTTTACCAAAAACATTCACATTATTTTCGTCATCAACCGAGACTCCCGGTATTTGTCCCATTACATCATTGCCATTTCCGATGGAGCTCAAAAGAGTATTCTCTACATTTATAATTAGATTTCCATTGCTCAATTTATATTGGGGAAGAGTGCCTGTAACTACTACTTCATGTAGATATCGTGTGTTCTTTCTTAATGAATACTTGCCAATAGCAGCAGAAGAAGAATCACCAACAATAACATCTGTGTATGTATTTTCGTAACCGACAAAGGATAATTTTAAAATAGCTTTTCCATATGGAATATCGACAATCGAAAATCCACCCGATTCATTTGTTGTTGTGCCATTGATGAATGTGGAGTCTGTATTTAATAGAACAACATTTACAAACTCTATAGGCTCTCCTGAATCGGAATCAAACACACTTCCTGAGAATGAGACTAACGCTCTTTGTGCAGAAAGAGTAGCTGATAATAGGATAACTATTACGAACAACCAGAACTTTTTATACATAATCAATCTTTTAATGTCGTATATGCGGCGCATGGTTTATTGGCGGAATAGAAAGTACCACCCTGATATATTGGCTTTAATCTACAATTTTTATTCTCACACTTGTATTTAAACTGACATTTTGAGCATTCACTTAGATCCTGTAATTTGACATCTCCCCTGAATGAACTCCATTTTTTGCTATTCCAAATATTCATTAAAGTTTCATCTCCAAATTTTCCCATTTTAAATTCTTCCATTCCAAAACCATATGTACATGGATATACCTCTAATAATTCGTTCAAAGCAAAAAATCTCGTTCCGGCAGCACAATGAATGGACTCATCCTTATTTTCTTCTTCTGACAAAAAATCCACTTTTTCATTATAGTTTATTACTTTTTGGGGATATTTCAGAGCAATCTCCTTTAGCTTATCTGTTAATCTTTTTTGTTCATCTAAGGATGTCGCAATACTAAAATTTTCCTGGCCTCTACCTAAAGCTTCCAATGTGTTTACATTTATTACACGAACACATAATTTATTGAACACAAAGTCTACAAAATCTTCTATTTGATATATATTATTTCTATGGATAGTTATTGTTATTGAGAAATAGATGTTATTATCCCTTAATTTCATTAGATTATTTATCGTCCGGTCAAAAGTATATTTTCCTCTTAGAAACTCATGAGTTTCTTTGGTCGAACCATCTAAGGAAATACCAAATCTAAAATCTTTATGATTTTTTATGGTATTTATCAGCTTGCTATTAAATAGTAATGCGTTTGTTAAAATCGTTTTTTGGAATTTTTTATTACCCAGATACTCGAAAAAATCATTTATTTCCGGATATAAAAGAGGTTCTCCACCGGATATCTTTAAATTTTTTATATCCATATCTTCCAACTCATCGCTCAACTTCTTTAATATATCTAAGGAAGGAAAGACTGACTTGTGTCTAGGCGTCGATTTCTGAAAGCAATGTTTACATTCCAGATTGCATCTTTCTGTTAGTATGAGATCAACTCTTTGAGGGGTATTTAGAACAAAATCCGGAAGTAATTCATTAATGACTATTTCTTTATTACTATTTTTATATGGAATGTCCGAACATATCAATAAATCTGAAAATTCTTCTTGTTCCAAGAACTTATAGAACTTGTTAATATCAATATTTACACCATTTTGCAATAAATATTCAATAAAATCAGTTTTTCGAATTGCATTATATTTAAAAAGTTTTAGAAGAAGGTATAACTCTGTCGTAATTATATATTTTTTGGATCTGATCGTATTAAAAAGTTCAAATGAACCTCGTGTATTTTTTCTCAAAACATAATTAGTTCCTAATGTGTATTTATCTGTATCCTCCATTGCTACTATATTTTCATAAAAAACATCTTATAATGATCCGACACTCTTGTCTTTATAAAAGCGCCGGATCATTAATCAACTAAGATTTAATTTTAGAGCTGGGCCTGGTCTTTTGTGCAATCACAGTTAGACAAAAAGCCTCCATTTCCTTCACTTGTTTCTTCCTTACCGGAAATCACAAAATTATCAGAAAATCCACCTCTCAAAGCTTCCAGTTCTTCCGCTGAGAAAGCTTTAAATTCTTCATTTGTATTCATCACTGTAAAAAAATAATTAACCTACTCTATTCAAGGATATTGAATATCCTCAAGGCTTTTCTGTATCCGCCTTCCATTGTCGCGCTACAATTATATCATTCAACCACAAAGTCTCCTTCTAAATATTTACCTTGTGAATTTGTAAATTCTATTCGGTGTATTCCCATACTCAACGATGCCGTACTGATCAATAACCTGCTTTGAGTGGAAGCATTTATTATTTCCTCATACACAACATCATTTGCTTCATCATAAATCCTGATAGAAATTTCACCCAGAAATCTTGGAAGAGTTACTTCTATATACTCCGAATAGTTAACCGCTGAAACAGGTACGGAAAAAGGGCGTGTCCCTGTTGAGGTCATTGTACCTCCAATATCAATCACATCGGCTTTTTTATCCGACAATAAGACTGTTGGAATGTTTACTCTTGGGAAAGACATAGCCTTTAAGATATGGATATATCCAGCTATAGACAAAAAAACAAAAAACAACATTAACTTTTTCATAGTGTAAGGAATTAAAATTCACACTAAAATTAAGCTAATGAAAAAGGGGTTGCAATCCCTGTATAAGGGCGATATAAGTTTTTCTTCTTATAAAAAATATATAGCGCTGTCTGTGAGTTAATTATAAAATCTCAGATATAAGGGTAGTAATGATTTTTGTTGGAGGTATTCTTTTCTTTCGTCATTTATTGAAACTTTCCGATTAAAAATTCCTGTATGTCTGCCTGGGGTTTAATTCCTAACTTTCTTCGGATAAGCGACCTCTTCGCATGAACGGTATTTGTGCTCAATCCGACAAAGATGCCTATTTCGGAACAACTAAAATCCATACAGGTCAGGCAACAAATCTGGAACTCAGATTCATTCAGGGACGGATAGGCTTTCCTGATATGTTCAAATAAGTCATTATATCTTTTATTCACTGTATTGTAAAGGGTTTCCCAATTCAACTTCTCTTCTCCATAAACAATCTTGTTGAATATTCTTAAGAGTCGTGAATCCTGTAAATTATCTTCCCTTACATAGCTTTCCAAAGTCGCTGCCTTTCGTAATATGCCAAAGTCATGAAATACAATGTTTCGCATATTATTGTCTTTTTCATCATAGCTTTTAGCCATTTCTAACAATTGATATACTTTTGATTTTGCTTCCAGGAGTTCATTCTCTTTTTCCAGTAACTCGTGTTCTTTCTTCATCATTTGCCGGCTTTTTTGTACTGACTTACGGTAAAAGGACAGGGCTATTAAACAAATAACCAGTAACGCGACAGATGAAAAAAGGAGAATCTGCTGTATCTTGATTTCCAATTTGTTCTTTTCATTATAGAGGCGCTCTCTCTCATATTTCTTTTGACATTCCAATATTTCCGTGTTTTTATTTTTATTGACGATAGAAGCTACGGCTTCGGCGCGTTTTTTTTGATAATCCAAAGACAAGTGTAAATTACCCTTATTCTCTTCCATCTCCGACAATGTCTTATATATGCTGTTCAATGTATTGATATCATCTGCCTTATGGCCTAAAATGAATGACCTGTCCATATAAAACTGGGCTGAATCCATTTGTCCGCTTTGGTATAAGGCTCTCGCATAATTTAAATATAATTTTGCCTTGTTATTTTCGCTCATGAAACCGTTTCCATACGAGATAGATTCCCTCAAGTATTCAAGGGCTTGGTTATGCTTGCCGGATAATACATAAGCATTGCCGATATCGTGCAGGACATTGGCTAATTGCAGATAATCCTTTGCCGATATTGCCAGTTGGCGGCTCTTATTATAGTAGAACAAAGCGCTGTCTGTCTGTAAATCTGTTAAATATGCCTGCCCGATGAGTTCTTCGGAAATTATTTCATTTTTTATATTTTGCACTTTATGAAAATATTGAGATGCTATTTTGAAATGTTCTATTGCTTCTGCAGGAAGGTATTCTTTCAGGTATATTTCACCGATAAGGCTCTGGGACAAACCTCGCAAATTGATATTAGTTGTATTTTCCGCATATTCGTCGGCTTTCATATATTCCGCCATGGCAGCCTTGTTTTTTCCCTGCTCTTGTAAAACCCTGCCGCAATAGAACGATGCTAACGCCATCTTTTTTATGTCATTCTTCCTTGCATAGTAGTCTCTTACCTGAAAAATTACTGAATCGCCGCTTATATTCTTATAAGCTTTATCTTTTGCCTGTATTTGTAATAGCCGGTAGCCGGTATCTATAATAATCTTCTTTGCTTAGATCCATAATGGGATGAGATTCCAAAAGGGACAGGGCTGAATCGGGATACTGCTCTATAATTCTCTCTGCGGAAATTAATATTTCCGAGGTACCCTTTTCCTTACAGGATAAAATGACCAGTACCAACAGGATACATGGTAAATGGCTTAATCGTATCATATAAATAAGGTAGCTTTAAAACTCCTGTAAAGGTAACTGTTTTCTTCCTCTGGGTTTGTACCTTTTGTGATTTTTTCTATTTTGCATTCGCATAATATTATATGCCATCCATCCTACCTCTTGACTGCCAACTTATACTTCTCATCCTGCTCTCGTCGTTTCCCTGCTTACTTTCCCTTTTATTTACGTTCCTCAATTTAATAAATCTATATGACAAAATTCCGCATAAGCTGTCGGATATCCTGCAAATGCTTGAAAATAATTATTGATATAGGCATTTAAGTCGCTGTTCTTAATTGTCATTTATTCAATCTTATAAGATTATTAAATGCCGTTCTTTTGATGGGAAAATCAAATATTGTATCCCCGCAAAGTACTGGGCAGCCAACAGGATGACTGTGATAACTTCGGCGTCGGTCGTTTTGGGCGGTTTTATTAACTCATGGTCAATCTTTTTCTATGTGTGTTAGCGCCACAAAATTAAGAGTTTGGCTTTTTTTATTAAATAGCTTTATAAATAGCTACTTAAATTATTCTATTTAAATCATTTATATTTGTACCGGCAACAGTCCTTTTTGGGAACACAAACGCTTGGCCTGTGAAAAATAATACTTACATTTGTTGTGCCGGGTGCTTGCATCCGGCGGACATATTGGTAAAATCAAACATGGAAAGTGTTTGGCTTATTTCTCTATAACGAAATCTGGTAAATTTTGATAGAACGAGAATAAGTCGATAGTTCCCTGCCATTATAGGCGTGGGCTGTTGCTTATTTTAGTTCTAAGGCTTACCAGAGCCCCGTTATATAAAATATGACAATGGCTTCACGCTTTCTTTTTTAACCGGCGATATTATGGTACTGTGCAGATACATATTCACGTTATCCTTTCTTCTGGTAATTAGCATAATTGATATATCCGGACAAATACCGGTAATAAAAAGGCCGCAACCGGCTACCCTATCCACAGGCGTTATCGTAGGGCATCCTGACAGCAGGGTTAATCCTACTCCAAATATGCCGTCTTTTCCCAATTTCAACAATAACCGTTACCGGCAGCAACAGGAGATGTACGAGCATGACAGGATGGAAGTAGAACGCCGGAATATGGAAATGATGCGGATGTATAGCGATATACCGGGTACTCCTGTGTCCATACATTACGATCTGCCTTTCAATGGCAGCCTGCAGGGTACTGAACACTTCTACCGGACAGCTAAGAAATTACAAGATATGCTTGAAGGAAAAACACCCCTCGATTTAAAGGACGCTGTATTTTCCGTAGAAAACGCATTTTTCGAAGGACAGCTCGACAGAAAGAAATATGAGGAAAGGATTTCCGAAATGGTTACCATCGCCAAATCGAAAGCTATTCAGGACGGTTATAACTGGAACAATCCGGTAGCAAGGAATATGATACTGTACCGTGTGATGGCCGATACATTAAGTGTCAAGCTGCCGGGACAGGAAAAACCTTCCGTTTCCTTTCCGGTGCAATACGATTTTGAGGATTTTTGGGGAAAGGAAGACCATTCAAAGCTATTTGTCACCAAGCTGCTGACAGCACATACCGGACAATGCCATTCCATGCCGTTACTTTACCTTATTCTTTGTGAAGCTACCGGGACGGAAGCATACCTGGCCTTCGCTCCGCAACATTCGTATATCAAGTTCCATGACAAACAAAACAACTGGTATAATATAGAATTAACCAATGGGAAAATAGTATCCGACGCCTTTGTCACCGTTTCGGGCTATATCAACTCCGCATCCATAAAAAGCGGTATCTACATGAAGCCACAGGACAGGAAACAGGTTATAGCACATTGTCTTTCAGATTTGGCTTCAAGCTATATAACTAAATACGGCTATGACGGCTTTGTCAATCAGTGCGTCGATACTGTCCTGTCATACGCTCCGGGCAATACTACGGCCTTAGCTATAAAAAGTAATTATCTCGGTGAACGGCTGCTTTATGTAGCCGGACAGATAGGCAGCCCGCCATTGGATATTTTAAAAGCGAATTATCCCCTTGTTTATAAAATGCTGGAAGAAAGGAACAGCTTTTACAAAAAGATGGATGATATGGGTTATACCGAAATGCCGCTGGAGATATATGAAAAATGGCTTAATTCGGTAAACGAAGAAAAGGAACGGCGGGAACACGATATAAGGTACAAAAATATATTACGGTTAATCAAATAATCAAAATCTATGAAACGAAGCATATTATTTTTGAGCATTCTGTTTACAATGGGCATAGTTGCCCAAGCACAGGAAAACCCATTCAAGAAATACGGAGTCAAGGGAGAGATACTCACCCTGAGTAAAGGTAAATACAAGGAAGTATTTTACAATGAGGAGATAATGCAGGTCGGCACGGTAAAGATCAATACCCTGACCGGTAAGGTAGTGGAGTTCCTCGAACCCGACACAACCGAATTTGCTTACAGGGCAGAAGTGACAAGCAGGTTCATAAGCGTAGACCCGCTCTGCGAAGAGAACTATAGTTGGTCGCCGTATGTATATGCAATGAATAATCCTTTGCGGTTTGTTGACCCTGACGGACGGCTTGCAAGGGATTCTGTTGGAAATATAATTTATGATGTGACTGACAAAATTGATGAAAACCAAAATCAGCGTTTTGTCGATTTCCAGGACGGCACAGGAAGGAGCATAACAATGAATTATCAATATGTAACAATTTATGCAGATGATGGGACACCAATAGAAGTGCAACAAGTCACAGGGGCAACTTATGTTAATTCTCAGGGAGAAACTGTAGAATTAATGGGAAATACAGCATTACAAGGTCAATTAGGCATTGACATAATGTCTAATTGTCATGGGCTTGCCTTTGGTGACGGTCAGTTTATAATGGATCCGACAGCAGTTAATGCAATACTAAAAGGTGATGGATATAAACAGGTCAGTGACCCTCTTAAGGCAGAGGTCGGATTAGTCCAGGATGGAAGGAACGTAGCTCGTGGAGCATCTGGAGAATGGTATCACTCCGCAAGGGTAGATGGTATTGGGTTAGGTACATTTCGAGATAAAGATGATATTGGCAGAAGGCGTACAGGAGTACCTTATCATCAGTTGAAAAACTTTAACGGACATGGTAATACGCAAACAACAACATACTTTCGAAAAAGGAGATAAGAAATGAAACAGAGAAAAATAATATTGATTTCGGTATTTTTAATGTTATTCTATTCAACGACATTTTTATATGGTCAGAATATTAGAAATAGCGGAAATTTCTATCGGGACAAGGTTGTAGAAATAGTCAAAGAAGGACAGTTTACAGCAAAAGTAATAGAAAGTTGTGATAGGCCTATAAATTATGGTAGTGACACAACGAGTTATTTCATAGGTTTGAAAACATCGGAATTGCCTGTTGATACATCTGCTGTTTTCAATCTAAAATCAATCTATATAGGTTGCTCCTACTATTGGAATGCGATTTTTGATAAATACACAAATGATGAAAAGATAAAAATATTGGAGGAA
>QMCD01001706.1_pt1 | contig 15084 bp, 6 predicted proteins | sample 1821841 | NCBI WGS metagenome assembly QMCD01 (sample SAMN01991225, study PRJNA193472) | Termite gut metagenome, whole genome shotgun sequencing project. | isolation source: worker | host: Macrotermes natalensis | reverse complement strand
AGGGTGGCCATGAATGATTTGGATTCCCTGCAGGCAGAGGCGACGGCGGTGTCGCTGGGCATTGCCGAAGACCCCGGCGTGATTGACGCGCTTGTGACGGGCGTCCATGAGGAGGTGCTGGCCCGCACTGAGGTGATGCGAAGTGAGACCGGGGCCGATTTTTGCACCGTTACCGACGCCGCGGGTACGGTGATTGCGCGCACCCACTCGCCGGAAGAGTATGGCGACCCCGTGACTGGGCAGGCAAATATACAATCGGCCCTGCGCGGCATACCGCTGGCGGGCATCGAGGAAGGCACTGCCGTGCGCATGTCCATGCGCGCGGGCACGCCTGTTTTCGACGAGCATGGCGCCATTGTGGGTGTTGTGTCGGTGGGCTACCGCCTGGATACAAACGATTTTGTGGACGGTATCAAAGCGATGATGGACTGCGAGACCACCATTGTGCTGGGCGACGAGCGCATCTCAACCACGGTACAGGATGAACAGGGCGCGCGCGTGGTGGGCACAAAGGCGGACGCCCATATTGTGGAAACCGTGATGGCCGCTAACACCTATTCCGGCCAGGTGGACATTGTGGGGCGCGTTGCCATATGCCAATACAGCCCCTTGTACGGGCCGGACGGCGCGCCGATTGGCATGCTGTTCGTTGGGCAGTATTTCGATGAGGCGAAGGCCACCATCTGGGCTTTTGTGCAGGTTGGGCTGGCCATCACAGCCGTGCTGCTGGCCATTTCCATCGCTGTCATCCTTTTGGTTGTGCGGCGTATCGTAAGGCCCCTGCATGCCATGACGGAGGCGGCGGCCGCCCTTGCGCGCGGCGATACCGACCTCGACATCCGGGTGGACACGAAGGACGAAACGCGCACCCTGGCCGACGCCTTCAACAGCATGATTGAGGGCACCCGGCGGCAGGTGGATGTCATTGAACACATTGCCGGCGGCGATTTGACGGCCTTGCCGCAGCCGCGCTCGGAAAAAGACGTGATGAACCATGCGCTGGCCAGGCTGAATGCCACACTGCAAGCGCAGGCCGCGTCACTGAAAGAAGAGCATGAACGCGTGCGGCTGATGTTGGACGCCACCCCCCTTGCCAGCCGCCTGTGGGACAAAGACCACAACCTGATTGAGTGCAACGAGGCGGCGGTGGAGCTTTTCGGGCTTTCCAGCAAGCAGGAGTATCTGGATAAATATTTTGAACTTTCGCCGGAATTGGCTCTGGTGGCCGGAATCCGAATGTCGTATTGGGATTATAATAATGAATGTTTAATTAGTCCACGAGCATCGTTAACGTATGCCCCAAAAAATCTCAAAAATTGGACATTCCGATTTGCAACGGGCATCTATGATCAGCCGCCGTTTTACAGGGAATTGCGTAATTTGGACGGAAAATTAAATCCGGATATAAAGTCGCAGCGTTCCATTCATTTTGTAGGAAGTGCGGATTATTATCTGCATATTTGGGATCGTCCGTTCAAACTCTCGTCGGAAGCCTATTACAAGGTTTTGTCCAATTTAATTCCATACGAAATTGATAATGTGCGTGTGCGCTATTTGGCAGAAAATATCGGCAAAGGCTACGCGATGGGATTAGATTTTCGGTTGACCGGCGAAGTGGTGAAAGGCGTTGAATCGTGGGCAAGTTTGTCGATTATGAGCACGAAAGAAAGCATTAACGGTGCGCCATATATACCACGTCCGACCGATCAACGTGTGAATTTCAATTTATTTTTTCAAGATTATTTATCAACGAATGAACGGATGAAAGCGCATTTGAATTTGGTCTTTGGCACAGGGTTGCCTTACGGTTCGCCTGATGCGTTGAGACAGCCCGAAATGCTGCAAAAGCGTGATGAATTTCGATTGCCGGCTTATCGTCGTGTGGATTTAGGTTTGTCGTATCACATCAAAGCCCTTAAATTCGGGACAGTTTGGTTGAGTGCGGAGATTTTTAATTTGTTCGATCTGAACAATACGATTTCGTATTTGTGGATTTCGGATTTTAATAATAAACAATATGCAGTTGCGAATTATCTCACGTCGCGACGGCTGAATGTAAAAGTTAGTATGGAATTTTAAGAATACAAAGGTATGAAAATAAAACGATATTGCAACATTGGTTTTGGAATCTTGGGACTTGTATTTTTTTCGTGTGCCACGCCCGGACGCCCGACAGGAGGCCCGAGAGACGAAACGCCGCCTGTGCCGGTTTATTCATCACCGGAAAATTTTTCAACGCATTTTGATGCGAAAACCATTGCTGTGAAATTTGATGAAAATATTGTGCTGAAAAACCTGACTCAACAACTGACGGTTTCGCCGCCAATGGCTAAGCCGGATATTTATTCGAATAATCGAAATCTGACTATTCGTTTACAAGACACGCTTCGTCCGAATTCGACGTATGTGATTTCGTTCGGAGATGCCCTTGTCGATAATAATGAGGGTAATATTTTGCCCAATTATCAATATGTGTTTTCGACCGGTTCAACCATTGATTCGTTGAGTGTGGTGGGCGAAGTTTTAGATGCTTATACGCTGGAACCTCGAAAAGAGGTAGGTGTAGCGTTGTTGTCTAAGTTGGAGGATTTAGGGTCGAAAGCGGATCGTCCGGTTTATATTGCAAGAGCAGATAAAGACGGCTATTTTCAAGTCAAATATTTGCGAGAGGGCTGCTATTTTTTGGCGGCAATTAAAGATGAAAATAGCGATTGGACCTATGATTCGTTGCAGGAAGAAGTGGCGTTTTTGCAAACGTGTGTATCTCCTAAAATTGCGACATATCCGGCGTTTCCGGATAGTTGCAGCCAAGAGGATAGTTTGCAAATCCTTGATTCGATTAGACATTTTTACGAAAGTGCCAATCAATTATTGATGTTCAAACAAGAATTACCGCAAGGGGTGAATAAATCAGAATTTATAGACAATGCCGTTATTCAGATTGAATTCAAAAAACCTGTAAAAAATGCAAAATTTCGAATTTTACAACCGGATACGGTGCCACAAGATTTCCGCATTCGGTGGGATAAAAACCTGCAAAAAGCCGACCTTTTTCTATCCCAATTAGGGATACGAAATATGTTGCTTTATGTGGGAGATGGCGATTTTTCGGATACATTAAAACTTCTCAACACAAAATTTGAAGAAAAACCGGCTTCTTTTAGAGTTTCACTTTTGTCCGGTCAAGAGCTGGCTTATTTTGATACGCTAAAACTTGCATTTAGCCTGCCGATCAGAGAAATAAATCAAGCGGAGCAAATGGTTTTATATTCGACTACCGATACGCTTCCGTTGACACATTATGCGTTTGATACATCGCGTACGCAACTTATTTTTGAAGTGTCGTTGAAACAAAAAACAAACTATGAATTGATGATTCCGGATAGTTTGTTTGTCGGTTATTTTGGGCAACTTGATACCAATATGTTGCGGTTAAGATTTAAGACAAATTCGCCTGAAACGTATGCCAAATTGGACGTTAAACTGAAAAATAAGCCCGAACAATCGTGTATTATTCAAGTGTTGAATGAAAAATTTGAATTGGTTCAACAGCAAATCATGACTGCGGATACCGCGCAATTTCCTACGTTGAAACCGGGAAAATATCGTCTTCGGTTGATTATCGATGAAAATTCCAATAGTCGTTGGGACGCCGGAAATTTGCGAGAGCAACGCTTATCGGAAACGGTGTTTATTTTGCCGAAAATCCTCACATTGGAACCGGATTGGGAATACGAAGAGGAGTGGGAGTTGTAAATTTTTTGTATCTTTGCATATTGAAAATCGTGTTTTATGTTAAAAAGAGCAATCTTAGCAATAAGTTTCATTTTTTCTGTCTTAATTTGCATAGCAAATAAGGCGGAGGCATCGCTCAATACCTTTCAGAATAACGACTTTGTTTCTAAACACAAGCACCTTTCCGCACAACAACTTTTGGATACGGCAAAATTTTATGAAGGCAAAGATGATGTTGAAACTGCGTTGTCTTGTTATAATATTTTGATTAGCAACATTTCTCAACGTGTTGATCTTGAACTTGGACGAAAAGTGATCGAAGCCTACGTCAATTCTTCAACGATTTATTACAACAAAGATAATTATCGAACGTCATACGGCTTATTGATAAAAGCATTGCAACTGAGCGAAACGGTTAATGATGTTTCGTATCTATCTCGAATTTATGCAAATATGGGCAATATCTACGATCGTTTCAACACGTATGATTTGGCGAAACTGCATTATTTGGAAGCCTTGAAATATTGCCAAGACAGTGTGATTTTGGCACTCATACTGAATAATTTAGGATATACAAGCGTAAAGGCCGGAAATCTAAGTAGTGCGATTGATTATCTTAACCAATCGTTGGAAATCTTATCACGGTACGATACGTCTTATTTGAATATTATATATCATAGTTTGGCGTTGTATTACAGAGAAATAAAAGCTTATAATACGTCGTATAATTACTTTCAGTTATCGTTTAAGAACCCCAACAACAGGATCATACAGAAAGCCGAAACGCTGTCGGACATCGGTAAATTGTTTTTCAAAATTAAGAAACCGGATTCTGCCGTATTTTACATCAATTTATCGAATGCGATTGCCCGAGATCACGCATTTCTGGGGGTTTTGATGGATAATTATTTGATTTTGTCCGAAATAGAGAAGTCAAAAGGGCATAATGCACTTGCATTTGAATATTTTACACAATATTCCAAGTTTAGAGATTCCATACTTAGTCACGAAAAAATAGTGGAAGTCAATCAATTACAACAAATGTACGAAACCTCGAAAACCAATCAGCAAATCGAACAACTTATTATCGACCAGCAGATTAAAGAGCAAACCATTCGTTATCAGAGGATTATCCAATACATTATGTTGTTTGTTTTAATATTGATCAGTGTTGTATTGGGCGTTGTGTTTTTTCAAAATAAGAAATTGAATACAGCGTACAAAGTTTTATTTGAAAAGAATATCAAGATTATAGAACTTCAAGACCAGTCGTCCGAAACTCCTAAATATCAAAAAAGTACGCTTTCCGACGAAATGCAAGATGACCTCTTGACGCGGATTTATGCACTTATGGAAGATGTATCTGTGATTTGCGACCCGGAATTATCGGTTGAAAAATTGGCTGATTTGCTGCATTCCAACCGTGCGTATGTTTCTCAAGTTATTAATAGTCTGATAAAAAAGAAGTTTCGTGCGTTTATAAATGAATATCGTATTCGGGAAGCGCAACGCTTATTTTCAGAGCAGGATACCTCAAAATATACCATCGAAGCGGTGGCTTTCCAAACAGGATTTAAATCCGGCACCACGTTTAATACCGCTTTTAAGGAGATTACGGGGGTTAGTCCGGGATTTTATCTAAAATCTATAAAAAATATAAAGTCTTGATATTCAGTGGTATTTTCGGGTATTTTTAATCAAATTGCGCAATTTGGTTAAAATGAATTATTCTAAATGAAAATTTAATATTATCTTTGCAAATCGTTAATGCGTAATCACGATGAAAATAATTCGGTCAATAAATAGCCAAAAGAAATAAAAATACGATGAAAAAGCACATACATACATACATACATACATACATACTAATCATTTTTGTAATTGCATTAGCCGCTGTTTTTGGCAGTTGCAAAAAAGGCGATGAGAATGCTATCATAGGCGTAGTCTTGAACAAGACTAATGCCGTTCTTAATGTTGGTGATACTCTGACTTTGGCCTCTATCGTTTTGCCACAAAATGCACCCAATAAAACGGTAACGTGGACTTCCGGCGATCCGGCCATTGCCAACGTTGTTGATGGCCTTGTAACAGCTCTAAGAGATGGCAGAACCACCATTACCGTTACCACAGAAGAGGGGCATAAAACTCAAACCTGTACGCTTGTTGTAAATCTTTCGTTAGGAACAATCAGTTTTGTCACAAATAATACGTGGGTTGTAGGCGACCAAGAATGGTCTGATGCCGTGCAAACCACCTATTGCAGTGAAAAAACAAATTATAAAGGTGTGGATAAGAAGGACCCAATGAAATGGAAGTACTTAGCCGATTGCCGTTCTAATCCGGGACAAAAAGGCGATTTGTTTTCGTGGGAAATGGTTAATCAGCAGAAAAATCTTCTTTGCCCCGAAGGTTGGCGAGTGCCCACTTCAGATGATTTCACTACTCTTGATATAACGCTTGGCGGAACAGGTTGGGGTAGAGAAGACAGTCCGGAAATCAATGAGTTTATGGATGCGAATTATCTCAATCCCGAAATATGGGGCGGCGAATACAGTGGCTACATTAATGATGGTGCAAGTCAGGTGGAAAAGCAAGGTACAGGAGTGTACTATTGGTCGCAAACGGAGGCAAGTAAAGACCTCGCGCATTACCTGAAGCTATTCGATAAGGGCATCGGCGTAGGCACTTATGCCTATGTCCTCAAGGCCAATGGATACTCGCTCCGTTGTGTTCGTGATCGACAGTAGAAGATAGATGGTTTTATAATACAAACAATTCAATACATAAATAACAAAAAACAAAAACGCTATGAAAAAGAACACATTATCATTAATCGCTTTTGCGATTGCGTTAGTTTCTGTTTTTGTCTCTTGCAAAAAAGACAAAGACGTTGCCGTAACAGACGTAACCCTGAATGAGAGTTCCAAAGTTATCATTATTAACGGAACTCTAACCTTAACAGCGACCGTTCTTCCGGAAAACGCTACCAACAAGAATGTAACGTGGACATCCAGCGATACAACAGTTGCCAAAGTTGTTAATGGCACTGTAACTGCTGTAGGAGTGGGCGGCCCCGCCACCATTACTGTTACCACACAAGACGGCAATAAAACTAAAACTTGTGCCGTAACTGTAGAACGTACTTGGAGTGCAGGCGACTGGGGAACAGCAAGCTTTGCCTCAGATACCGCATGGGTAGTAGGCAACCAAAAATGGTCTGATGCCGTGCAAACCACCGTTTGTAGTGGTAAAACAACTTTTGCAGGTGGGGTGATGCCGCCGCCGATATCGAATTTCTCCGCCGATTGTCGTTCTAATCCCGGTCGTAAAGGTGATGTATTTTCGTGGGAAATGGTCAATCAGTTCGGAAATGCTCTTTGTCCCGAAGGTTGGCGAGTGCCAACTAAAGAGGATTTCGAAGCTCTTAATACGGAGTTTGGCGGAGCAAATCTTCTCGGAGAGGGCCATGATTATGATGCCGTTACTACGCTTATCTATGCTACTTATCTCAATCCTGAAAAATGGGGTGGCGATTTAGCAGGTTTCTTGCCCTATCCAGGCCCACCGAATCCGGTACAGGGAGGTATGCATGCATGGTATTGGTCAAAGACGGAGGTGGACGCAAGCAAAAGCTATGTCCTGCGCTTGGTGGACATACCTTCAACTCCTTCTGCAGGGATCTTTATTGCAAATGATGCCACCAAAGAGCAAGGTTTATCGCTCCGGTGTGTTACTGATAAATAATTCATTTTCGGAACTTCTTAAGTTTTGAGACTAATCCTTCCTCGGTATTTTATTGGTTGTAAATATGGAAGGATGTGCGGCGGCGGTTTCGACCGCCGCCGTTTTTCCAAACGAAACACGCAAAGCGTGTGTAGTCGAGAAACCCTTTACTATTTTGTCTTTGCATTTGAATATACAAAACATTTAATAAAATTAGAAACCCAGATGAAGAAAAACCTAAAAAAACCATTGCTCTTGGCATTGATGCTGTTTGCAGCAAGTTTTGCATTTGCGCAAAGGCAAATTACGGGAACGGTAATAGACGATGTTACAGGAGAAACGTTGCCCTTTGTTACAATCATGGTCAAAGGAACCTCCTCCGGCACAACGACATCTGATCAGGGAACATTCACAATCACCGTTCCTTCGAATGAAAGTATTCTCGTATTTTCCTTTATGGGGTACGAAACGCTTGAAATGCCTGTTCCTGTAAGCGGGAGTCTTGACGTGAGAATGAAGGAATTGGCAACAACGCTGGAAGGCGTTGTGGTTACCGGTTATCAAACGCTGTCGCAAGAACGTGTTACAGGCTCGTTTGGAAAAGTGCCGCAAGATGTTATCAAATCAAGATTAGAGACAAATATCGGGTCAAAATTGGAAGGTGCAATTCCGGGGGTTTTCGTAAATCCTGATGGAACGATTGCCTCTATTCGTGGGGTTTCTTCGTTATATACAGATAACACCCCGCTGTTTGTGGTTGACGGATTTCCTGTTGAAGACATCAATCAGATAAATCCTAATGATATCGAAAGTATCACGGTACTTAAAGATGCTTCTGCGGCATCTATTTACGGGGTTAGAGGCTCCAACGGCGTTATTGTTGTGGCTACACGCAAAGGTAGTCAAGGAAAAACAACGGTTGATGTGAACAGTTCGTTTTTTGTAACGCCTATTCCAAATTTTAAGAATCACAATTTGATGAGTTCAAGTCAATTAGTAGATTTTCAGCAAGAGATGTTCAATTTGGGAACGAGCAGAGGATTAATATTCTATGCAGGCGATCGTCGATATGCAAATTCGCTCGCTGTTGAGGCTTTGCTTGATCATCAAAACGGCCTAATAACTAATGATCAGTTAAACGTCGAATTGAATCGTTTGCGAGGGTCGAATAATGCCGATCAAGTTCGGGATTTATTGCTTCGCCCGAGCATGCAACAGCGTCATAGCGTGTCGGCCAGAGGCGGTAATGATAAACAGCGGTTTTTTACGTCTCTCGACTACAACCGCTCCAATGGTAATGAATTGAAAGGTCATAACGATGCTGTGAATATCAATTTGAGAACAGAAATAGATTTGGCTAAATGGGTTACGGTGGACGGAAGTTTATTTGCTCAGTTTTCAAATTCGGAATCTGTTCCCGGTGTGAGCGGAATGTCGTATTTGGGTTATGGTAGTTTGACTTCTTTACCTTATAACATGTTGAAAGATGAAAACGGCAATTTAATACCGACGTATCGACAAAAATCGCAATCCGAAATCGACCGTTTAGTAAGTTTGGGGCTCTATGATGAAACATCAAATCCGCTTACAGAGTTGAACCTTGCAACAAGTAGAACGACCTATTCGTTGATCCGCGCTCAAGGCGGATTCACGTTTAAGTTGATGGAAGGACTCAACTTAAAACTTGGGTATCAAACCGAACGAGACAATAGTTATACTAAGACCGTTTATGATCAAAATAGTTATGCCGTTCGTCATGATGTCAATGATGCCACTGTGGGTACTACAAGAATGCGACCCGAAGGAGGCGATCTTAGAGAACAACGCGCCAACCAAACCAATTGGACGGCACGCGCTCAATTAAATTTTGATCGAACCTTTGCCAAAAAACATGCGGTAACTGCCATTGCCGGAACCGAGTGGCGTTCCGACAATTTATATATTACGAATACACATCGCATGGGATACGATGATCGAACCCTTCTTTATAAAAGTTTTGATGTAACGGAATTACTTGGCCTTACCGGAACGCAAGCATTAAGCGGTCAATACAATTATAGTGAAATCGCTAATAATAGTTTTGGAGAAGTTTCTCACCGTTATATTTCGTTTTATGGTAATGGAGCCTATACGTATGATGGAAAATATGCTCTGACGCTTAGCGCCCGATACGATGATGCGGATATGCTGGGCGCTGCGCAAAGTTTTTTGCCGATGTGGTCGGTGGGTGGAAAATGGAATATGACTTCGGAAAAATTTATGAAAGGCATTTCGTGGTTGGATGTGCTTGATTTTAGAATGACTTATGGCATTACCGGTAATGTGAATCGCGACTATGGTCCATATCTTCAAATTAGACCTCAAGAAAACGGAGGTATGGGAGGCGTAGTGGGCTATATGATTACAGCACTTGCCAACGAAAATTTGAGATGGGAGCGCACAGATGTATTTAATGTGGGCTTTGACTTTGCTGTGCTTCGCAATCGTTTGAGCGGTTCTATCGAATTTTACAATCGCAAATCAACCGATTTGCTCGCTATGCGCAGAATTGATCCTGCTTACGGATTTAGTACAACCATGATGAATTTTGGAAGTCTTTACAATCGTGGATTTGAATTAGGTTTAAATTCGGTCAATATGAAAACCAAAGATTTTAGTTGGCAAACCACGTTTAATTTCTCATTCAATAAAAATGAAGTTACGGAAATCGAACAAGGTGTAGAATCGTTAGTAACTAACACTAACAACAGCGGTATTTATAAAGTTGGTGCTCCGATGGCTGCATTATACAGTTTCCGGTGGGCCGGACTAAATCCGTTCGATGGAAGTATTATGGTTTTTGATCAAGACAATAATTTAGTTACAAACCTTGAAGGAGAACCCAATTTGTCCGACACGATTAGTCATTTGATTTATAGCGGTACGTTGGTTCCGAAATGGACGATTGGTTTTACCAATACATTTACCTACAAACGCTTCTCGTTATCTGTACAGATTATTGCCAATGGCGGACACGTGATGCGAGATGTTTTACCGGGTGTTGATTTTAATCATCTCGATTTTCAGCAAAATATGGATAGCCGGGTCATGAATTTTTGGCGTAAGCCGGGTGATGAGGCCTCTGCTGTAATGCCGGCCCCTCTTTTTTCAAATCCCGATGCGTTGTATAGCGCCATGTGGAATTCAAACTCAAACAATGTTCTGAAAGCGGACTATATCCGAGTTAGAAACATTACATTAGGCTATGATATTCCGAATGATGTGTTTGGACAAAGACTGTTCACTTCCGCACGAGCGACGTTTCAAGTAACTAATCCGTTTCTTTGGGTTAGAAATTCGCAAGGCATTAACCCGGAAATCAGTTATAGCCGGGGATCCGAAATGAATTCCTTAGGCAATCCTATGATGCCGTGCTATATGATTGGACTTAATTTAACTTTCTAAAAACAAAGTAGCGATGAAAACAAAATATTTAATACTTATGTTGGTTTGCCTTGGATTTACATCATGCAAGAAGTTTCTTGATGTGAAACCTAAAGGTCAAGTAATTCCGCAAACTATCGAGCATTTTGAAGGCATGCTCAATAGTCCGGTGCAGGGTTCTTTCTGCCATTTTCAAGATTATCTATCGGATGATGCGTATTTACCGTCGGATGGATCTGAGTCATCTACTAACTTGTATGTGTCAGCCAGTCCTAATGGGATGAACCATGTGGTTAGAAAAATCTACAAGTTTGATCCATGTCCTTTCGAAGAGGTCGATAATGATATTATGTGGACACAAGCACACATGAGAATATTGCATTTCAATAGTATCATTGATTATGTGATGACGGCCGAAGGCGGCACAGAGGCTAAAAAACGTTCGGTAAGAGCTGAAGCGTTGGTGCAACGTGCGATAGATTTTTACGGTCTGGTTAATATTTATGCTCATCATTACGATCCGGCAACGGCTGCTACTGACCTTGGTGTTCCCATGTTTTTGCATCCTGATGCAACTGCGTCGGTTCCGAGAAGTACGGTGCAAGAAGTGTATAACCGTATTTTAGATGATGTTGCAGAAGCCTTGCCCGATCTGCCTCAAACACCGGTGCTGGGCAGATTTCGAGCCAGCTATCCGGGTGCTATTGCATTCTTAGCGAGAGTTCACTTAAACATGGGACTCTATGAAACAGCCCTTGACTATGCCGATGAAGCATTAGGTTATAATAATGTTTTGGTTGACCTTAATGGTCAAAAAGTTTTGGAAATAGATCCGCCAAGTCCTTATACAGGGCTTACAGGTGCGTCTGTTGATTGGGTTGTAAATTTAGATGGTTCGCCTGTTCCTAACGCCAACGAACATGCAGAAACTATTTTAGCACGTACATTCCAAAGTCCTTACGGATTAGGATCTGCAGCAAACGTTTGTATGTCCACCGAACTGCGAGATTTATTTGACCAAACCAACGACAGGCGCTATCAATTTTGGTATGCATCAGGTAGGCCGGGCGTAAACTGTGAACTCTTGTACAACGTTAAAATACGTTTGCGTGGTGATCAATTCAATATCGGACCGGGTACAGCCGAAATGTATCTTATTCGTGCGGAATGTAATGCTCGCGCAGGTCAACTTCAAGCTGCGCTTGATGACGTAAATCATTTGCGCAGTTATCGCTATACAACCGGCACACACGTGGATAAAACGTTAGCGGATTTCAACAATAATGCTGATGATGTTTTGAGATTTGTTCTCGAAGAACGTCGTCGTGAATTGGCGTTTATGGGCTTCCGTGTAACCGATCTTAAACGGTTGAACAAAGATTCGCGTTTTGCAAAAACGATTACGCACGTAACTCCCGATGGAACATTTACCCTTGCGCCTAACAGCAACAAATATCTACGTCAGTTGTATCCGGGCTCTACGATGTTCCATCCGGATTGGCCGCTTAATCCGGTAACGGACTAAAAATTACACTTATTAAACGGATAATTAAATCATGAAAAAAATATGCTTCATCTTAGCGCTATTTCCGCTAATTCTGTTCGGACAAATAAATCCGAACCGTCCATTGCCTAACGATTCCGACGTTCGTTACGGTGTTCTCGACAATGGACTTATGTATTATATCAAATACAATAATCACATTGAAAAACGGGCGCATTTCGAGATATTCCACGCCGTTGGCGCACTTCAAGAGGAAGATAACCAAAACGGGCTGGCGCATTTTTTAGAGCATTTGGCATTCAATGGACTCGGTCATTTTCCGAACAAATCCATGCTCGAATATATGGAAAGCATCGGTGTGAAATTCGGCGCTAATGTGAATGCTGCAACAACAACCGATTACACACGATATTTGTTAAAAGATGTTCCAACCATACGTCAAGGGATTATAGATACGTGCTTATTGGTGCTTTACGACTGGTCGGGTTCGATTTTAGCCGAGCAACATGAAATAGATGCCGAACGTGGCGTTGTTCAAGAAGAATGGCGTTCGCGTGGAGGACTGGCTCTTCGCATTCAAGAGGCTCTTATGCCTTATGCGTATAATTTTTCAAAACATGCTTCGCGCAATGTGATAGGCGATATGGATATTATCCAAAATTTTGATCGAAACACCTTGCTCGATTTTTATCACACTTGGTATCGTCCGGATTTGCAAGCCATCGCTATTGTCGGAGATTTTGATGTTGAGAAAATGGAACGAGATGTCATCAAACTTTTTTCAACCTTGAAAAAAGTTGAAAACGGTCGTGCCGTTGAACAATTCAACGTTCCGGATAACGACGAATTGCTTTTTGTTTCATACAGCGATCCGGAAATAACGTCTTCCGCATTTGAAGTGTTGTATAAACATCCGGCGCAAGCCAAAGCAGATAGAAAAATCGGAACCGTTTATGTGGATCAATACTACAATTCATTAGTAACAACCATGATGAACGGCCGTTTGCGTGAAATCGTTGAAAACGGCGATTATCCGGTTAAAAGCATCGGATATCATTACGGAACATTGGCAGCAAACCGTGATATGTTTTCAATAAATACACAATTCCGAAACGGTGCGGAAAATATCGCTCCCGGAATAGATATGACATTAAGAGAAAGTGAACGCATGAGGCGTTTCGGTTTTACCGAACAAGAATTGGAACGCGCCAAAGCGAATGCGCTCACAAGTGTGGAGCGTGCGTATGCCAACCGTGATAAACGTGAAAATGCCAAATTTATCAATAGCTATTTCAGCCATTTTATCTATGGCAATCCTTATATGGATATGGAAACGTATCGCCAATTTCATACGCAAATCATTCGTGATTTTACGCTGGAAGAAGCCAACCGCAGAGTGAAACAATTTTTTCGTCCCGATAATCAAGTGGTCAGTATCATGACTCCGTCTTCGGAAACCGGCAGTATTCCTGATAAAGCAAGCACAGAGAAAAAATTGCAAGAGATGACTTCCTTGGAAGTTTCGCCTTACACAGAAGTTGTTTTGCCAAAATCTCTGATCAGCAAAGAACTTGTGCCGGGAAAAGTTGTTGAAGAAAAAAAGACGATGTTTGGATCTACGGAATGGACGTTGTCTAATGGTGCGAAAGTTTATCTTCTTCCAACCGAAAATGCCAAAGAAGAACTGTTGATGGATGCTTTTGCGTGGGGCGGATCGTCATCGGTTAGCGATGATGAATATGCTTCTGTACGAACGATTGCATCGGCGCTACATGTATCCGGTGTTGGCAATCTCAGTGCAACGGATCTCTCGAAATATCTCGCCGGAAAATTTGTTCATGTAACGCCTGTCGTTGGCGAATGGTATCAAAATATCGGTTGCGCCACGAATAAAACCGATTTGGAAACAACATTGCAACTCGTTCATCTCTATTTTACAGAACCTCGTTTCGACGAAGAAGCCTACAATCGGGAACTTCAGAAAGTCAGAGAAAATATTATTTCGAGAAAAAATATGCCATTCAGTTTTCTTCAAGACAGTGTTGTTTTACTTCGCTCGGATAAACATCCGCGTGCAGTTAATATGATTACGACTTTGGAAGATGCTGATAAGGCTAATATAGATGATGTAAAAAAACTTTATGCACGCCTGTTCGGTAATCCTCAAGATTATACATTTGTCTTTGTCGGTGCGCTTGATTTTGAACAAATGCGTCCGCTTGTCGAAACCTATATCGGTAGTTTGAAAGGCCCTGCCGCTCCAAGTATGTGGAAAGACCTTGGTAAAAGATCACCAAAGGGCATACGTACATCTGATTTCAAAAGACAGATGGAAACGCCTCTTTCCACTGTATTCATCGAATATACCAAAGAAAGTGAATTTACCAATAAAAAAGCATTTACCATGACCATGCTTCAACAAATATTGGAAATGCGCTATACAAAACTTATTCGTGAAGAAAAAAGCGGTGTATATTCGGTCGATGTTGAAGCCTCTATGAAACGAATGCCTGTGGGCGTATTAAGCACTATTGTGTCGTTTCAAACAAATCCGGAACTTTTAGATGAACTTGTTCCTGTTGTGCACGAAGAACTGCAAAGGCTCGTTAAAGAAGGTATTGATGAGGTCGATTTTCAAAAAGGCCGGGAATACTTGCTTAAACAAATTGAGCAAAACAAAAAAAGCAATTTCTTTTGGA
>QMCD01001345.1_pt1 | contig 15092 bp, 10 predicted proteins | sample 1821841 | NCBI WGS metagenome assembly QMCD01 (sample SAMN01991225, study PRJNA193472) | Termite gut metagenome, whole genome shotgun sequencing project. | isolation source: worker | host: Macrotermes natalensis | reverse complement strand
TTCCCCAAAACGCAAAGCCAGAAACAGGACAAGGCAACAAATTCGGCGACAAAATGCCGAAAGTGCTTTACGAAGAACTGGATAAAATTGAAAAAGCTTTGAATGCTTAAGGCAACGCTGATTAAAAAGAGATTATTTCTGACAGTGTCGAAATAATCTCTTTTGTATAAGTAACATATTTTGTTTGGTTTTAGGGGCTGTTCCGCTGCTCAATTACCCTTATTTCAGGGAAATGAGCGGACTGCCCCTATGCTATCGCTCTCTGTTTGAGCGGTTTCATCAACCATAACCACTTCAAGAGATTCGCGCCGGCAAACAGCGCGTACAACTATCCGAAGCATCGTCTCTATCCCCGGGGCGGACGCCCTCGCTCTCCTGAGAAATACACAGGTTTGATGCTTTTCTCGATTTCTTTCCACGGGACTAGTACGACGTAACAGCTAAAAGATCGCAAGCATTATTCCCCGATTTACCACGCAGAGACGGAGACCGCGGTGACGCAGAGGTTTTATATGATATATTATCATATTATTTACAGATTTCAGATAAAATATTCTTAGTTTAGAAGGAAAAACATAAATATTATCTCTGCGTTTCCGCCGAACTTTAGTTCGACCGCTGCGCCTCCGCGTGAAGAAATTCGAGTGAATTTTTAGTCGTTACAACGTACTAGTTTATCCATTGCTTCAAGAAATTCTTCTCTCCGGCTCTTCTGTATTCTATTTCCGTAAACGTTCTTTGCTTCGACATTCTTTATTATTGAAGTTTCAGTGGGACGCTATTTAATGCCGCTTAGGGAAACACTGATTAAATTGATTCCGGGCTTTTGCCCACAGGCAGTGTTTCCCTAACCGCAAATTACATTTTCAGCACGGACTTGTCGTAGTCTTCCGGCGGAATATAACCTAGCAACTGTATGCAAGTCGCCGCTATGGAACTTATTCCCAAACCTTCGTTCAGTGCGCTTTCTTTCGGCTCATTGGGATACTCGCCTTTGTATTCGGGATCGTAGACAATGCACGGAACAGGGTTAAGGCTGTGGCTTGTTTTGGCTTTCGGAGAACCGTCCGCTTTGAGCGAAACCGCGCCCGTTTTTTTGTCATGCTCGAACATATCATCGCTGTTGCCGTGGTCGGCGGTTATCACCATTACAGCGCCCGCTTCGGTTACCTCTTTTATAAGCCTGCCAAGCTGAATGTCCATACCTTCCATGGAACAGACAACCGCCTGATAAACGCCGGTGTGCCCTACCATGTCGCCGTTTGGAAAGTTCAGTCTGATAAAATCATATTTGCCGGAACCGATTGCGGTTAAAACATAATCGGTAATTTCCGCGCACTTCATCCATGGACGCTGTTCAAAAGGCACAACATCGCTTTTTATTTCGACATAGTCTTCCAGTTTTTCATCGAACTTGCCCGTGCGGTTGCCGTTGAAAAAATACGTAACGTGCCCGTACTTTTGAGTTTCGGAAATTGCAAGCGTGCGCACTCCTGCAGCGGCGAGATATTCTCCCATTGTGCGGTCTATCGAAGGAGGGCTGACAAGGTAACGGCTTGGAACGTGCAGATCGCCGTCATATTCCATCATGCCCGCATAGCAAACTTTTGGGCGGCGCACTCGGTCGAACTTGTCAAAGTTGTCTTCCTCGAACGCGGCGGTTATTTCCAAAGCGCGGTCGCCGCGGAAATTAAAATACACAACCGAGTCCCCGTCTTCGATAGCGCCAATCGGCTTTCCGCTTTCGGCTACAACAAATTCTTTTAAATCTTGATCTATAATGCCGGGAATTTCTTTACGGTAGGTTTCAACCGCTTCCCGCGCCGACGCAAATTGGCGGACGCTGCCTAAGACGTGAGTTTTCCAGCCTCGGTCTACCATTGACCAATCCGCTCCGTAGCGATCCATTGTGATCCACATCCGCCCGCCGCCTGACGCGATTTTCGCGTCAAAGCCGCCTTCATTCTGCTCTTTCAAAAAGTCTTCGAAAGGATCAAGATAATCAAGCGCGCTTGTTTCCCCTACGTCGCGCCCGTCAAACAAAACGTGAACGCGCACTTTTTTCACGCCTTCTTTTTTCGCCTCTTTAATCATCGCTTTAAGGTGATCCAAATGGCTGTGAACATTTCCGTCTGAAAACAATCCTATAAAGTGCAAAGCCGCGCCGGCATTGTTTTTTACGTTATTTGTAATTTCCTTCCACGAGCCGCCTTCAAATATCGCGCCTGTTTCAATTGATTTGGAAACAAGAGCCGCGCCTTGATTAAAAACACGCCCGCAGCCCATTGCGTTGTGACCAACTTCGCTGTTTCCCATGTCTTCATCGGACGGCAGCCCGACTGCCTTTCCGTGCGCTTTCAGCTTTGTATGAGGATTTTTCGCCGTTATTGCGTTAAGAGTGTTCATTTTCGAATCGGCGACAGCATCGCCTTCTTTATATTTTCCGTAACCTACTCCGTCCATTATGACGAGTACCACAGGTCCCCGCCTGCCTTTCCACGCGGGATTTTTTTTCAATGCGTTCATATATTTTTCTCCTGTTAACATTTTATTTGAAATTACAGATTTTTTCAATTGATAATAAATGAAGATAACACACAGCTAAACAAAGGAGCATGAACCACAGCTCCCCATCAGGATATTTTAGATAATATATATTGATTAATTGATATACCCTCTTCTGCTGATTTTATTCGCATATGGGTATTAAACCCACTTGCAAATAAAAAACCCCGCCGAACTTAAGTTCAAACGGGGTATCTTATTTCAAAAACCAAAGTTTTGAAACAGTCGGCGGGGCACAAAACTCCGCCTGTCAATTAATCGTCAGAATCTTCCATGTTGTATTCATGAACAACCTGCTGGGCGGCGGCAAGCGCTTCTTCCGCTTCCTGCCTGCGCCTTTCCAGAATCTCATTCATATACTCGTCCAAATCCTGACTTTCTTCGTCGAAAAGCTTTACATTGCGGTAACGCTTCATGCCCGTTCCCGCGGGGATTGGGTGACCAATTATAATATTTTCTTTTAAGCCGCGCAGATAATCTGTCTTGCTCGCAATAGCCGCGTTCGTAAGTACGCGCGTAGTTTCCTGGAAACTGGCAGCCGAAAGGAACGAATCGATATTAAGCGACGCCTTTGTAATACCTTGGAACATCGGCTGCGCAACTGCGGGCTGACCTCCCTCCGCCATAACACGCGCGTTTTCTTCATGGAAACTGTATTTGTCAACCGATTCACCGTGAATGAATTTAGTATCGCCGACAAAACGAATCTCCACCTTGCGCATCATCTGACGGACAATTACGCCGATATGCTTGTCGTTAATGGAAACACCCTGCAAGCGGTAAACCTGCTGAATCTCGTCCATTAAGTAACGCTGCAATGTGCTTTCACCCAAGATGTAAAGAACGTCATGGGGATTAACCGCGCCCATACAAAGCGCTTCGCCGGCTTCGACTGTATCGCCGTCCCGCACAAGCAGCCGCTTATTCATCGGAATAAGGTGGGAAAACTCCCTGCCGAAATCATCGACAACGGTAATTTTTCGCTTGCCTTTTGCAATGCCATTGAACTCAACCTTTCCGGAAACCTGCGCAAGAACAGCCGGGCTTTTCGGTTTGCGCGCCTCAAAAAGCTCGCTGACGCGCGGAAGACCGGACGTAATATCCATAGCTTTCGCTGACTCTTTTAATGTCTTGGCGATTGTTCGTCCTGCTTTAATTTTTTCGCCTTCATCAACTTGAATGTAAGCGCCGCCCGGGAGGAAGTAAGACGCGACCTCATTATCATTGCTGTCAACAATAAAGATACGCGGCTGTTTGCTTTCGTGCTGAAACTCCGTTATGCGCTTTTCGATATTGCCTGTGTCTTCGTCAATTTCCTCTTTGTAGGTTGTACCCAAAATAATATCTTCATATTTAACCGTTCCGCCGGCTTCCGCGATAATCGGGTCGGAGAACGGATCGAATGTAGCGATTGTTTTTTCAGCTTCAACGACAGCTCCCGGCTGTACTTCAAAGTTAGAACCGTTGCGGATTTCAATTTTCTGTTCCTGTCCGATAAGACAAAGCGTCTGCCCTTCCGGTTTTTCAAGAAGCATGGCAAAAGCAATATCAGGCGAAACAATATTTTCACTGCCGCGTTTAATGATTACATCGCCGCGGTTTACTCTTTTTCCGTCCGCTACCTGCAGCTTGTCGCCCTGCTCGATTTTGTATTCTTTCATTACCTTGTTTACAACCGCGTAACCTCGGCGCGTAAAGAGCAGGTGACCATTATCAAGCGTGATATACGTTCCCTTTATTTCCCTAATATAAACAGGATATTTTAAAGTGATGCGGCTTTCTTCGCTGACCTTTGTCGCGACACCGCCGATATGGAACGTACGCATGGTAAGCTGAGTACCCGGCTGACCGATAGACTGTGCGGCGATTGTTCCCACCGCTTCCCCAATATCAACCGTGCGGTTTGTCGCAAGGTTGCGTCCGTAACATTTGCGGCAGACACCGTATTTCGCCTCGCACGTAAGAACCGTTCTAAGGCGGACAGTTTCAACTCCGGCGTTTTCAATTACAGCCGCGATTTCTTCGGTTACTTCTTCGTTTACATCGATAATAAGCTCGCCTGTAATCGGGTGCTTAACGCGCTCAAGAGTAAAACGTCCTATTATACGATCTCTTAACGGTTCGATAATATCTTCGCCCTGTTTAATAGCCGAATAGTTAATACCGTTGATAGTGCCGCAGTCGTCTTCGTTTACAACCATATCCTGCGCGATGTCAACAAGGCGGCGCGTAAGATAACCTGCTTCCGCGGTTTTAAGAGCGGTATCGGCAAGACCTTTGCGCGCGCCGTTAGTCGAAATAAAGAACTCGATAACGGAAAGACCTTCCTTAAAGTTTGAACGGATTGGCAGCTCGATAATATCGCCCGAAGGTTTCGCCATCAAACCGCGCATACCCGCAAGCTGACGAATCTGGTTGCGGCTTCCGCGCGCGCCTGAGTTCGCCATCATATAAATCGAGTTAAAGCCGTCCCTATCCGCCTCCAACGCCTTCATTGTTATGTTAGTAAGCTCTTCGTTTGTTTTGTTCCAAACGTCAACAACTTTGTTGTAACGCTCTTCATGAGTGATATGTCCCTGCCGCCACTGTTTCTGAATAGACTCAACATCTTTGTTCGCTTTGTCGATCATCTCGGCTTTTTCTTTGGGGATAACAATGTCGTCAACGCCGATAGTCGCGCCAAAAACTGTCGAGTATTTGTAGCCGGTCGCTTTTATCGCGTCCAGCATCTGCACTGTAGTCCAAGACCCCTTTTCTCTGAACACATTCTCAATAAGAGCGCGCAATTCTTTGTCTTTAAGTTCATAGTTAATGTAAGGAATACCCTCCGGCATTTCACCGTTGAACACAAGTCTTCCGGCGGAAGTTACAATAGTGCCGTTTGTTTCAGGCTCTGACACAATGCCGACTTTACTCCAAACAGGAAACTTAGGAACTTTAAGGCGGATTGCGGCTCCCCAGTCCAACGCCTTGGCTTCTACTGCCATTAGCGCTTCTTCAGTAGATGAATAATACGGAATCCTGTCTTTGGTTTCCGCTTTAGAAGAACCGGGGCGTTTCGCGTTAACATTTATTCTTGTAAGGAAGTTAATCCCCAAAACCATATCCTGAGACGGGAACACAATTGTTTTTCCGTTGGCGGGGTTAAGAAGGTTTCTCGCGCTTAACATCAGCGTCCAGCACTCCATCTGAGCCGCCTGCGTAAGAGGAACGTGAACAGCCATTTGGTCGCCGTCAAAGTCCGCGTTAAAAGCGTGACAAACAAGCGGGTGCAGTTTAATCGATTTTCCTTCGACAAGTACGGGCTCAAACGCTTGAATACCAAGGCGGTGCAGAGTCGGCGCGCGGTTAAGAAGCACAGGATGTTCTTTTACAACCTCGTCAAGAATCGCAAACACTTCGGGGGTTTCCTGTTCAACCAACAACTTTGCTTTCTTAATATTAAAAACCACGTCCTTATCGACAAGTTTCTTCATTATAAAAGGCTTGAACAATTCAAGCGCCATTTTAGTCGGAATACCGCACTGCCACATTTTAAGATCAGGACCAACTGTAATAACGGAACGTCCCGAATAGTCAACGCGCTTTCCAAGCAGGTTCTGGCGGAAACGCCCCTGCTTTCCTTTAAGCATATCGCTGATCGATTTAAGCGGTCTGTTTGACGATCCTTTTACAACTTTCTTTTTCTTTGAATTGTCGAAGAGCGCGTCAACGGCTTCCTGCAGCATCCGCTTTTCGTTGCGTATAATGATGTCGGGCGCGTTAAGAGCTTGAAGTCTTTTAAGACGGTTGTTTCTGTTAATTACCCTGCGGTACAAATCATTAAGATCGCTTGTGGCAAATCGCCCGCCGTCAAGCTGAACCATCGGGCGCAGTTCAGGCGGAATAACAGGGATAACATTTAAAATCATCCACTGCGGCTTATTCTCCGAGTTGCGGAAATTTTCTACAATTTCAATCCGGCGTAAAAGACGCTTATCGCTTTTCGCGCCTTTTTCGATCATTTTGGCGCGAAGGTCTGCCGCCATTTGATCAAGGTCAAGATTTTCAAGAAGAGTGCTGATTGCTTCCGCTCCCATGCCCGCGTTAAACGCGCCGCCGTAACGTTCCTGCGCGTCGTAATATTCTTCTTCAGTAAGAATCTGTCCCTTTTTCAAATTGGTGTCGCCGGAATCAATTACAACATATTTTTCGTAATACAAAATAGAGCGCAGAGCGTTAGTCGTAAGATCAAGAAGAAGCCCCATACGGCTCGGCACAGAACGATAATACCAAATGTGGGAAACAGGAGCAGCCAATTCAATATGCCCCATTCTTTCGCGGCGCACTTTAAAGTGAGTAACTTCAACGCCGCAGCGGTCGCAGATTACGCCCTTATAACGAATCGATTTAAACTTTCCGCAGTAACATTCCCATTCTTTGGTTGTACCGAAGATTCTTTCGCAAAAAAGTCCTTCCTTTTCAGGTCTTAAAGTTCTGTAGTTAATTGTCTCCGGTTTTTTCACTTCCCCGTAAGACCACGAACGGACCATGTCCGGAGAAGCAAGCCGTATCATTATTGAATCAAAATCTTGAATGTCTCTCATTATATTCTCTAACCCCTATATAGCGCGGTTTTTAAGCCCGCGCATAAAAATAGAACATGAAACAAAGTTTCATTATAACCTTAAACTAGTGCAGCATAGCCGCACAGTATAACCGCGCATGAAACAAAGTTTCACGCGCCTACTGTTAAAAATTACTTCCCGACTTTGTTATCAATTCCTCATCTTTTTCGGTGAGCGGTATTTGTTTTCCTTTTACGTCAAAAATTGACAAGTCCAAAGCAAGACCGCGCAATTCCTGAACCAATACGTTAAACGATTCAGGAATACCCGCCGTTGTGGAAGGTTCGCCCTTGACGATTGCTTCATAAATTTTTGAACGCCCGGTCATATCGTCCGACTTAATCGTTAAAAGTTCCTGAAGAGTGTTAGCCGCGCCGTACGCTTCCAACGCCCAGACTTCCATTTCACCTAACCGCTGTCCGCCGAACTGCGCCTTACCGCCGAGCGGCTGTTGAGTAACAAGCGAGTACGGACCTGTCGAGCGCGCGTGCATTTTGTCGTCTACCAAGTGGTGCAGCTTAAGGAAGTAAATCATTCCGCAGAAAACTTCGTTAACAAATTCTTCACCGGTTCTGCCGTCGCGCAGTTTTGCTTTACTGGTAACAGGAAGCCCCGCCTCTTTAAGTTTTTCTTCTATCTGATCTACCGAAGGAGACTGGAACACAGGCGTGGAATACCATTCGTCCAATGTCGAAGCCGCCCAGCCAAGCTCGGTTTCCAAAAGCTGTCCGATATTCATACGGGAAGGTACGCCTAACGGTGTCAAACAAATATCAAGCGGCGTTCCGTCTTCCATGAACGGCATATCCTCTTCCGGCAAAATACGGGCGACAACACCCTTGTTACCGTGCCGCCCAGCCATTTTATCGCCTTCGCGGAGTTTCCTTTTTGTAGCGATTAACACCTTAACAACTTCATCAACTCCGGGACTTAAACTGTCATGATCCGTCCGCTTCAAGCGTTGAATATCAATAATTGTTCCCTCTATTCCGTGCGGCACTTTAAGAGAAGTGTCGCGCACTTCCTTCGCTTTCTCGCCGAAGATAGAGTTAAGAAGTTTAAACTCAGGCGTAGTTTCTGTTTCGCTTTTCGGCGTAACTTTTCCGACAAGAATATCGCCGGAGCGAACCTTCGCGCCTACACGGATAATGCCTTCGCCGTCAAGATTGTCAAGGCTTTTTTCGGAAGTGTTGGGAATATCGCGCGTAATTCTTTCCGCGCCTAGTTTTGTTTCCCTTACTTCTACAATAAATTCTTTTATATGAATGGACGTAAACATATCGTCCTTTACAACTTTTTGAGAAATTAAAATTGAGTCTTCATAGTTGTACCCGTTCCAAGGCATAAAACCTACAAGAATATTTCTGCCAAGAGCAAGTTCCCCGTTTTGTGTCGCAGGTCCGTCCGCAATTACCTGCCCCGCGGCAATTTTTTCGCCGGGCTTGACAATAGGTCTCTGATTAAAACAGGTATCCTGATTTGTTCTCTGGTTTTTTACAAGCTGATAAACATCGTTGCCGTTTTCGTCTAACGATACCTGCGCCGCAGGTTTCGCCGCGCCTGACCTTTCCGGTTTTATGACAACTTCATGCGACGTTACGCGGAGAACAGTTCCGCCGCGGCGCGCCTTTACAAGAACGCCTGAATCGTAAGCGCACTTCTCTTCCATACCGGTTCCCACGCGCGGCGCTTCCGGGAAAACAAGAGGAACAGCCTGACGCTGCATGTTAGAACCCATCAAAGCGCGGTTCGCGTCATCGTGTTCAAGGAAAGGAATAAGCGATGCGGACACCGAAATAATCTGCTTCGGCGAAACGTCCATGTACTGAATATCTTCCGGCGTACGCGAAGTATAATCGCCTTGGCGGCGACAGGAAATTTGATCTTCCGAAAAAGCGCCTTTGTCGTTTACTTTTGCCGAAGCCTGCGCGATATAATAGCGGTCTTCGTCCATTGCGGACAAATACTCAATATCTTTTGTCGCCGAACCCTTATTCACTTTGCGGTACGGAGTTTCCAAAAAGCCGTATTCATTAACGCGGGTGTAATTCGCGAGAGAAACAATCAAGCCGATATTCGGACCTTCGGGAGTTTCAATCGGACACATTCTGCCGTAGTGAGTGTAATGAACATCGCGCACTTCAAAACCGGCGCGATCGCGGGAAAGACCGCCCGGACCAAGCGCGTTAAGGCGGCGCTTATGAGTAAGCTCGGCAAGCGGATTTACCTGATCCATAAACTGAGAAAGCTGACTCGACCCGAAAAATTCCTTAACTGCCGCGACAATCGGCTTTATGGAAATTAATTCCTGCGGTTTAATTGTATCAGTTTCTTTTAAACTCATGCGCTCTTTCGCAATCCGCTCCATGCGGCTAAAGGCGGTTTTCATTTGGTTCGCCATAAGCTCGCCGACAGAACGAATACGCCTGTTGCCAAGATGATCAATATCATCGATATATTCATCGCCGACATATACCTTGATAAGGTATTTCATCGTTTCGATAATGTCTGTTTTTGTAAGAGTGAAATCTTCCAAAGGCGGCTGAATGTTAAACTTTTTGTTTAATTTATAGCGTCCGACTTTGCCAAGATCATAACGGCGGCTTGTGAAGAACATTCCAAGCAAATCTTTTTCCGCCTGCTCAATAGTAATAGTTTCACCGGGCATCAAAACGGAATAAACCGCCATTAACGCCTCGTCTTTTGAAGGTTCGCTTGCTCCTTCTTTTACGAATTTAATATCCTCGCGTTCAAAACAATTAAGAAGCATAGGCGAATTAAGCGAACCTTCCGCTTCAAAATCAATATAATCAACGGATTTAATTCCCGCGGCAACAAGTTCCTCAACATTATGAGTGTGAAGTTTATCGCCCGCGCGGAACAATTCCTTCATGCCGTCTTCGCTTTCCCCGCTTTCATCTTTGATAAAAACAGGTTTCGCGAGAATCTTGCCGAAAATCTTCTCTTTTGTTTCGCGGTCATTTTTAATTTTGAGAGTTTCAGTTTTATAGAAAGCCTCGATAATTTCTTCTCTGCTGTTAAACCCGAGCGTACGCAGAAAAATTGTTCCAAGTATGCGTTTTTTTCTGTCTATTTTAGCGTAAATAAGTTCGCGCTTTTGATCGATTTCAAACTCAAGCCAACTGCCGCGGTAAGGAATAATCCGCGACGAAAAAATTCCCTTTTCGTGGCTGAAAATTACGCCCGGCGAACGGTGAATCTGGGAAACAACAACCCTTTCCGCTCCGTTAATGATAAAAGTGCCGCGCTCGGTCATAAGCGGCATATCGCCCATGTAAATATCTTTTTGGCGTATTTCCCCTGTCTGCTGAAAAACCAAATTAACACGCGCTTTAAGCGGGACAGCGTAAGTAATACCTTTTTGTTTACATTCCAGTTCAGTTAATTTTATATTATCTTCATCTAAGGTGTAATATTCATATTCAAGAACCATGTCGCCGTTGGGACTTTCAATGGGGAAAGTTGACTTAAAGACTTCTTGAAGCCCCTGCATTGCGGGTTTTTCGCCTTTTCGGACTTTTTCTCTTTGTAAAAAACGTTCGTACGAAGCAAGCTGAATATCGATTAAATCCGGCATATCCATAACATCATGAATATCCTTTCCAATATATGTCCGCTTGTCTTCTGTTAATTTTACTTTAGTCATCAATCTCCCCTTACTGTCTTTAACTATATAACCTTTTTTAACTAATTAAACCCGATCACTTAACAAGGTTAAATGACCGGGTATTGAGAAAGCAATTTATTTTACAGTAAAAATATCTGACCACATAAATTTTACATGGTCAGACTGAAATTTACTGAATCTCAACAGTGCCGCCCGCCGCGGTAACTGCTTCTTTAATCTTTGCAGCTTCGTCTTTGGACACGCCTTCTTTAAGCGGTTTTGGCGCGCCTTCTACAAGGTCTTTTGCTTCTTTAAGACCAAGACCTGTAACAGCGCGGACTTCTTTGATTACCGCGATTTTCTTCGCTTCATCAAATGCTTTAAGAATTACATTGAATTCTGTTTTCTCTTCCGCCGCGGGAGCAGCCGCTCCGCCGCCGGCGACTGCCGCAACCGCAACAGGCGCAGCGGCTGAAACGCCGAATTTTTCTTCCATCATTTTTACCAGTTCTGATACTTCCAAAACTGTCATGGACGCAATAGTTTCTAAAATTTCTTCTTTTGTAGCTGCCATATTATCTTCTCCTAATATTTATTTTTGCGATTCATACGAAGCGCTTACGGAAGCCGAGATTTTTACGGCTTCCCAATTTATAAAAACTGACAGGTTCGGCAGCTCGAACTAAAGTTCGACGAAGCCTGACAGCCCATTCACGATCTATTAGCCTGCCTTTTGATCGGCAATAGCTTTAATAGTACGCACCACTCTTGACGGAACATCGTTGAGAGCCGCGGCAAGATTGCGCGCGGGACCATTCATAACCGACATGAGCATAGAAATAAGTTCCAATTTGCCCGGCAGTTTAGAGAACGCCTCTGTCTGCTCGGCGTTATAAATCGTACCGCTTACCAACGCGCCTTTTATCTGCAAAGCCGGAGCTTCTTTTGCAAAATCAAAAAGTATTTTCGCGGTTTCGTTTGAGTCCTTGGGACTGATTGCTATAGCGGTAGGACCTACCATATAACTTGATACATCAGGTGTTTCAAGCTGTTGGAACGCAACTATCGCGAAATTGTTTTTTACAACTTTGAATTGAGCGTCTTTAGCGCGGAGCTGCTTTCTTAAATTGGTGATCTGCTCTACCGTAAGCCCGCGATAATCTGTAAAAACAAAGTCATTACCGCCGTCAAAGGAATTTTTCAGTTCCGCTATTGCTTTGGTTTTACTTTCCTGTATTTTTTTAGCTATAATAGCCATTTACTATTCTCCTTGCTTTTCATCTGGAGTTTGCAAAGCAAACTCCTAAATAAAAACCTTTTAGGTTTTTATTCCTGATCCCTAATGGCAACCCATACGCCGGGTCCCATGGTAGACGACACCGAAACAGTTTGAATAAACTCGCCCTTTGCGTCTGAAGGACGTTTGCGCTTAACTTCGGTTATTACCGCAGCAATGTTTTCCGCGATTTTTTCAGCGTCCATAGAAACTTTACCGACAGCAAGGTGCATAACGCCGGTTTTATCCGCTCTAAATTCAACACGGCCTTTTTTAAGTTCGGCTAATGTTCCTTTAAGGTCGAAAGTAACGGTTCCTGTCTTGGGATTAGGCATAAGCCCTCTGCGTCCGAGAACCATACCAAGCTTACCGACATCTTTCATCATATCAGGGGTAGCGACGGCAACATCAAAATCCGTCCAGCCGCCTTTTACTTTTTCGATTAAATCATCAGCGCCGACAAAAGCCGCGCCCGCTTCCTGCGCTTCTTTTTCTTTTTCCGGTTTACAGAAAACAAGCACTTTTTTTTCACCGCGGAACTGGTTCGGCAATACCACTGTGTCGCGCACAGACTGACTCTTTTTAAGATTGAGTTTTACCGATAAATCTACGGTTTCGTCAAACTTCGCGAAAGCCATTGATTTTAAAAGAGTCAGCGCTTCTTTTAATTCGTAGGTATTGGCGGAGTTGTATTTTTTTATGCTTTCGTTATATTTTTTTCCGCGCTTCATTTTTCCACCTCAACACCCATAGACCGGGCAGTACCGGCAATAATTTTAACAGCGGCGTCTAAATCGTTAGCTGATAAGTCTGCCATTTTCATTTTGCCGATTTCTTCAAGCTGCGCTTTGGAAATTTTACCGACTTTAACTTTGTGGGGTTCTTTTGAACCGGTTTCCAATCCAATAGCTTTTTTGATCAAAACCGCGGCAGGCGGAGTTTTAAGAACAAATGTGAATGTTTTATCCGCATAAACCGTAATTATAACCGGAATAATAAGACCCGGTTCCATGCTTTTTGTCCTGTCGTTAAATTGCTGGACAAATTGCGGCGCGCTGACACCATGAGGTCCAAGCGCGGGTCCTACAGGCGGAGCCGGTGTGGCTTTTCCTGCGGGACATTGCAGCTTAATATACGCCGCAACTTTTTTCTTTGCCATTTATTTCTCCTTAGTGGTACATTAAGCCTAAACTTAACTAGCGAGATGATGTTAAATCATCTCTCCCACAATTTATGTTAAGCGGTTTATCCGCAAAACTAAATTTTTACAGTGATTATTTATTCTCATATTGAATAAACAAACGCTTTTTACACCTTTTCTACTTGCAGAAGATCGACCTCTACAGGCGCGTTTCTTCCGAAGATTCCTACCATAACTTTTAACTTGTTTTTTTCATGGTTAACTTCTTCGATAGTGCCGATAAACGATTCAAACGGACCATCGATAATTTTAACCTGTTCTCCGGCATTAAACGACTGTCGTACGCGGACAGAGCGTTCGCCTTTAATTTCGCCGGTTTTCTGTAAAATAGCGCGCGCTTCATCGTCGGAAAGGGGCTGCGGCTTGCGATCAGCGGGAGTGCCGACAAAACCTGTAACTCCCTGTATTTTTTTTATTTTGGAACAAGGCGCTTTCCAGCCCATATCAGCATCGGGAAGATCCATTTCTATAAGAATGTAGCCGGGAAGAAATTTCCTTGTTTGAGTGCGTTTTTTACCATCACGGACATCGACAACTTCTTCGCTGGGGACTTTTACGTCACGGACAATGTTTTTGTCCAACTCCGCGCCTTCTATCATCATGCGAATAGTTTTCTCTATTTTATTTTCGTATCCTGAATAAGTATGCAGAACATACCAGCCGGCTGCCATCGTTTTCCCTGTCCCTTAAAATATAACTCTAATGCCTAAGAGCAGTAAAGCGTCAATAAGACCTAAAATCGCTCCCACTATAATAGTAGAAACAACTACGACCTTAACAGAACTTATTACATCATCTTTACCGGGCCAAATTACCTTTTTGAGTTCCGCATAAGACTCTTTAACAAATTGAACAACTTTCATGTTGTTAACCCCTTTACTTACTTATTGCCATTCTCAGGCGCAGTCGTCTTACTTCGTAAGACGCGGACTTGTCTTCCATTCGCAAACCTCTTGTTTGCTCACTCCAGACCGCCCTTTTTGCCTGCCGGCGGCATCCATGCCGCCTTTTCCTCCCATTCGGTCGGCGGCAAAAAGGTTTCAAGTCCTTCTTTCCGACCTTATGCAATTTATAGGTTCTTTTAAGCCCTATAACACATCATAGCACAAATATTGCTCTCAGGCGCAGAAGGACTTGAACCCTCGACCCACGGTTTTGGAGACCGTAGCTCTACCAACTGAGCTATACGCCTTTATGGAAAATTTCAAAAATATGCTTTTTTGAAATTCACTTACTTTATCTTTGTCTCCTTGTGCAGCGTGTGTTTGCGGTCGTGCGGGCAATATTTATTGAATTCCAGTTTTTCCTGAATATTGCGCCTGTTTTTTTCGGTGGTATAATTGCGCCGTTTGCATTCACTGCACTGAAGGGCTATTAGTTCTACCGCGCCTTTTTTCTTGCTTGCCATAATTTAACCTCAACTTTTGCTTGTTTCTTTTATAGAAGAAATCTTCTTTTATAACCAAATCATGAAGTTTTGCTACACAAAACCTCGTCGCGCTTTTTTTAACAAAGTAAAAAAGCACGAGCCCTCATTCAGAATCGAACTGAAGACCTCATCCTTACCATGGATGTGCTCTGCCAACTGAGCTATAAGGGCAAAGTCCCAACCTTCGAACGGCTTCCGGGAACACTTCTGTAAATTTTACTTACAGTTTAGATAAAATACAAAAAATAGGCAATCTTGTCAATAGGGTGCGGAAAAAATTTCACGGAAATGAATTTTGAAAATATAACTGAGGAGATCGCAGAGTTTTAATTTGAAATACTTTTGCTTTCTCAAGAAAGCCCATAAGTTATGTTGAATTTCATATT
>QMCD01001344.1_pt1 | contig 15092 bp, 16 predicted proteins | sample 1821841 | NCBI WGS metagenome assembly QMCD01 (sample SAMN01991225, study PRJNA193472) | Termite gut metagenome, whole genome shotgun sequencing project. | isolation source: worker | host: Macrotermes natalensis | reverse complement strand
ATGGGCTTTTCGGGTGTCAATGTCTTCCCGCAGATATTCGAGGACAACCTGTTCTCTTCGGCGCGGAGTTTCGATGTTCCGGTCTATATCATGCACGGGAAGTGGGATTATCAGGTGTCGCAGGTGCTTTCCGAAGCGTGGTTCGACGGTATCGAGGCCCCGGTAAAAGGCTATTTCGTGTTTGAAAACTCAGCCCACTCGCCAAACGCCGAGGAGCCGGAAAAGTTTGTGCGCCTCGTTCGCGAAATAACGGGAAATTAGGATTTATATAAAGGTTAAATAACCAATCTGTAAATCAGCACGATACCAATAAAAGTATCCAGCCTTGTATTAAAGGCGGGATAATCGTGATTCCAGCAACCTATAATCTTGCATCAACAAAAACCGCAAGATTATGTATCTGGACAAATTTCAGGTCGAGGAGATGTTCCGCAAAATAATGGAACGCTTCGATCGCATCGACGAAAAGATGGAGATCAAAAAGCAGGAAGTTCACCCGCTTGACGGCGACAAACTCCTTGACAATCAGGATATGTGCCTCTTGATGGGCATCTCGAAGCGAACGTTGGCGCGTTATCGCCAAAAGAAACTCATCCGCTTCTACACCATCTCCGGCCGCGTCTGGTACAAAGCCTCCGAGGTCGCCGATTTTCTCAAAAAGAAAGGGAAGATCTGAACCTCGCAACTCCTAAAAAATCGATCTAAACAGGTCGTGAAAATGAGTGCATGATTTGACGAAATCGGGGACTTGGTGTCAAAATGGTGTCACGCCTCAAAAAGCGAAAACCTCAAAGAATTGATTGTCAATTCTTTGAGGTTTTTCTGACGTACCCGGAGCCGGGATCGAACCGGCACAGCCTTGCAGCCATTGGTGTTTGAGACCAACGCGTCTACCAATTCCGCCATCCGGGCTTAGTAGCGGGTGCAAAGATAAAAAATAATTCTGAATTCCGAATGCTTCGTGCGAAATTATTTACAGGGAGATTGGCAGTCACCGCAAACGGTGTCGTCTTCGCATGTGGCGGCGCCATCTTTGGCGGTGCAGGTGATTCCGAGGCGCTTCATGTTGGGATTCGTGTCGATTTCGGAGTCGATGTGTCGCCCGCGAACGATCAGCGACAGCGACAGCCCCACGACGAACAACGTGACGGCAGAGACGGAGATCAGGATGATGAGCAACCAATTCGGCATAATAAAAGTGCAATAATCCGCGGTAAATATATATCTTTGTGGTAAGAATTGCAAGCGTATGAAGATAGTGATAGCCGGAGCGGGTGAAATGGGGAGTCATTTGGCGAAGTTGCTGAGTGGGGGCAATCATGACATTACGGTGATCGACCCCGATGCGAAGGCGCTGACGGAACTCGTTGCGGGTGCCGATGTGGTGACCGTGGAGGGTGATTCGACGACGTTCGGTCCGTTGCGCAAGGCGGGCGTGAGGAAGTGCGACCTGTTCATCGCGGTCAATCACGTGGAGAACGACAACGTCGTGGCGGCGATGCTGGCCAAGCAACTGGGTGCGAAGAAATCCATCGCCCGTATCGACAACAGCGAATACCTCGAACCGAACAACAAGGAGATGTTCGTCAACCTGGGGATCGACTACCTGTTCTATCCCGAACGTGTGGCGGCGCGCGAGATATCGGGATTGTTGGGTCACACGTCGACCACGGAGTATGTCGATTTCTCGAACGGCAAGCTGTCGTTGGTCGTATTCCGACTGGATGCCACCTCGTCGCTGATCGGAAGGGAGTTGAGCGACACCCCGCCCGTGGGTAGCGCGGGAGACGACGCGTGCTACCGTATCGTGGCGATCGCGCGTGACGGTGAGACGATCATGGCGCGTCCGGAGGAGTACTTCATGGAGGAGGATACGGTCTATATCATCGCGCGTCACGATGCGGTGAAGAGCGTGATGGAGTTTTCGGGTCATGCCAACGTGGCGATCAAAAACTTGATGATACTGGGCGGTTCGCGGATCGGGGTGCGTCTGGCGATGGACCTGCAGGACGAGGTGAACGTGAAGTTGATCGAGTACGACGCCGAGAAGGCGTATAAGTTGGCCGAGGTGCTGGACAAGACGCTGATCATCAACGAGGATGGCCGCCATATCGATGCGATGCTGGAGGAGAGCCTGACGCACATGGATGCGTTTGTGGCGGTGACGGGACGCAGCGAGACCAATATCCTGGCTTCGATGTTCGCCAAGCGCGTGGGGGTGAAGAAGGTGATCGCCGAGATCGAGAATCTGGACTATATCAACCTGGCGGAGAGCGTGGGTATCGACACGATCGTCAACAAGAAACTGATCACGGCATCGAATATATTCCGATTCACGATGGCGACGGACGTCCAGGCGATCAAGTACCTGACGGGCAGCCAGGCGGAGGTGTTGGAGTTTATTGTTAAACCGGATGCCGAGGCGACCACCCGTCCGATCGGGGAGTTGCGTCTGCCGCCCGACACGGTGGTGGGGGGTATCGTGCGGGGGGAGAAGGTGATGATCGCGGCGGATACGATGCAACTGCATGCTTACGATCGCGTGGTGGTGTTTTCGATACCGGACTTGATCGCCAAAATAGGGGCTTTGTTTAGTTAGAAGATTATGTCGATACGCAATCGTTTGATGAGGGCCTGGTTCAGCCGCCGGTTGAGGGCCATAGATTGGTTCCGCAGGCATCCGCTGGAGGCGCAGCGGGAGCAGTTTCGCTACCTGATGGATCGTGGCAGCGGGACGGCTTTCGGTCGCGATGCGGGTCTGACGCCGGGCACGCGTCCGGAGGAGTTTGCGCGTCGTGTGGAGGTACAGACGTACGATACGTTCAAGGGGTATGTGGAACGGATGCTGACGGGCGAGAAGGATGTCGCGTGGCACGGCACGGTGGATCTGTTTGCCAAGTCGTCCGGTACGACCAGCGACCGGAGCAAGTACATACCTGTGACACGCGAGAGCGTGTGGCACAACCATACGTTGGGTATGCAGGACGTGTGTGCCTTGTATGGCGACGCATTTCCGGAGAGTCGGGTTTTCGACGGCAAGACGTTGACGCTGGGCGGTACGGTCGCCAAGGAGGGGCATGCACTGGTGGGGGATCTGTCGGCGGTGTTGATCAGCCAGACGGGGGTGTACAGCGGTTGGTTCCGTGCGCCGAAGATGGGTACGGCGCTGATCGCCGATTTCGAGGAGAAACTGACGGACATCTGCAAGGAGTGCACGGGAGAGAAGATCACGGCCTTTGCGGGGGTACCGTCATGGAACCTGTTGCTGATGCGCCGCGTGTTGGAGTACACGGGTAAGAGCGATGTGCGGGAGGTGTGGCCCGGATTGGAACTGTTCGTGCATGGAGGGGTGTCGTTCGTGCCGTACCGCAAGGCATACGCACAGCTGATGCCCGGGATCCGTTACATGGAGACGTACAACGCGTCGGAGGGATTTTTCGCGTTGCAGGACGATCCGCACAGGGACGATATGCTGCTGATGCTGGATTACGGTACATACTTCGAGTTCAGGGGCGTGGGCGGGGAGATCGTGCCGTTGCAGGGTGTGAGGCGGGGCGAGGTGTATGCGATACTGATCTCGTCGATCAACGGTTTGTGGCGTTACGAGATTGGCGACACGGTGGAGTTCACCTCTGTGGATCCCTATCGGATTCGCTTCGCGGGACGGACCAAGCAGTTTATCAACGTGTTCGGCGAGGAGGTGATCGTGGACAATGCGGAACGTGCGCTGGAGGCTGCGTGCGATGCCACGGGAGCGGTGTTGGAGGAGTACAGCGTGGGGCCGATGTACATGGATGTGGACAAGCGGGGGGCGCACGAGTGGATCATCGAGTTCTCGCGTGAACCCGATTCGTTGGAACGTTTCACGGAGGTACTGGATGCTACGCTGCGTGCGGTGAATTCGGATTACGACGCGAAACGCAAGACGACACTGGAATTACCCAAAGTGAACGTGTTGCCGCGCGGCACGGTACTCGCATGGTTGCAGCGTCGGGGTAAGAATAAGTTGCCGCGGATGCAGAACGACCGCAAGGTGATCGAGGAGCTGCTATGCCTGATTTAGGGGATATAACGACGACGATCCGGCTGCACCCGCTTCGTGGAGTGGAGGTGGACGGGGAGCGTGTGCCGTGGAGCGAGTGGGGCCGGTACTTGAAGGAGCGTCCCGTGTTCACGTTGGATCCGTTGTTCCATGCGGGGGCGTATTATGTGCAGGAGGCGTCGTCGCAGTTCGTGGGTCATTTGTTACGTAATGTTCATCCGAAGCGACTGTTGGACATGTGTGCCGCTCCGGGTGGCAAGACGACGATATACAGCAGTTTGGTGGGTGGGGATGGACTGGTGGTGGCGAATGAACCGGTACGTTCTCGTGCGAGCGTGTTGGCGGACAACGTGCGGAAGTGGGGGATGGGCAATGTGGTGGTGACGATGAACGATCCGAGGCAGATTGCCGCGTGTGGGGAGTTTTACGATGTGGTGGCGGTGGATGCACCATGTTCGGGCGAAGGGATGTGGCGCAAGGATGCACAGGCACGTGAGCAGTGGAGTGAGGAGTTAGTGGAGATGTGTGCCGTGCGGCAACGCGATATTTTGAGCGAGGCATGGAGGTGCCTCAAGCCGGGCGGGGTGTTGCTGTACAGTACCTGCACGTTCAACCGTACGGAGAACGAGGATGTTTTGGCGTGGTTCGTGGGTGAGAACGGGGATGTGGAATCGTGTGGGGATGTGGCGTGTCCGGATGAGTGGGGGATCGAGCGAGGCGAGGTGGGGCCGTTTCGGACGTTCCGGTTTCATCACGAGAGGTTGCGTGGCGAGGGATTTTTTGTCGCTATGGCGGCAAAAAATCCCTCCGTGAAAAGGAACTTTTCACGTGTTGTAAAGACACAGAAAAGTGTCTTTACAACTGCCACGCAACACGAGGCGGCGGAACTCTCGCGGTGGGTCACGGAACCCGGACGGATGGTGTTCGCGAAGATCGGCGACACGTGTTACGGATACCGGAAGGATATGTATGACGACGTGAATCGTCTGTCCGCGCACCTGAACGTGATTGCGTCGGGCGTGGAGATGGGGCAGATCTTCAAGGGGGTGTTGCGGCCGGAGTGGAGTCTCTCGATGTTTTACGGATTGAACCGGGCGGCGGTGCCGAATATGGAGCTGGGTCGCGACGAGGCGCTGAACTACCTTCGCAAATCGCCACTGGACGCATCGCGATTCACGGAAGGGATGAATCTCGTGCTGTATGAAGGTTTGCCGCTGGGGTTCGCGAAACGTGTGGGGAATCGTGTGAATAATATGTACCCCAACTCACTAAGGATAGTGCATTTGTGATGGATGTGATGGGAAATAAGTTGCTGTACTCGATGGGCGAGGTGTCGGAGATGCTGGACGTGAAGCCGTCGGTGATCCGCTTCTGGGAGAGCCGTTTCGATGTGCTCAAGCCGCGGAAGAACAAGAAGGGCAATCGCCAATTCTCGCCTCAGGATATCGAAAACCTGAAGCTGATCTACCACCTGGTACGAGAACAGGGCATGACGATCGAAGGGGCGCAACGCAAAATGCACACCCGTGTGACACGTGACACGGGGGATTCAGGTCAACTCTTGACGCGCGACACGAAGCTGCTCGAAAAGTTGCAAGGGATCCGTTCCTTGTTGGAAGAGGTCCGCGAGGGATTGCGGGGTGTGTCTCCCACGGGGCGCGCGCATGTCTCGCACAGCGAGCCATCGGAGGCAGATGCCGCGGCATCTGCCTCTAAGGAGCTTCGCTCCTCGGCGCGCGCCACGGCCGAATCGGAGGGTGTCGTCCCGAAACGGAAGAGACCGGTGGAGGTGATCGAGCCTGTGACACGTCCGGCGAAGGATGTGGAAGACAAAGAGTTGTTTGCGTATTATGAACAAACACTATTCTAATTTTTGTGGTGAAAGCACAGCATCTTCGACGCCTCCCTTTGACCACAAAACATTGACCACAGAAGCGTATGAAAGTTAAAGACATAGCAGAGATTATCGAGGCGTTCGCGCCGTTGTCGCTACAACCCGATTGGGATAACTCAGGACTGTTGGTGGGTGATCCGCAGGGTGAGGTGACGGGAGTCTATCTGGCGTTGGACGTCACGGACAGGGTGCTGGATGCGGCGGTCGAGGCGGGGTGCAACCTGGTTGTGACGCACCACCCGCTGATCTTCTTCCCGCTCAAACACATCACGGAATCCACCCCTACGGAACGCCTGACGCGCCGTGCCATCCGGGAGAATATCGCTGTGTATGCCGCTCACATGAGTCTCGACTGCACCCGTGGCGGGATGAGTTGGTTTCTGGCGGAGAGACTGGGTGTCAGGGAATTACGCGCGTTGAGCGATGCGGATGGGGCGGGTGTCATCGGTGAGATCGAACCCCAATCGGCCGAAACATTCCTGGATTACGTGCAGCGCACGCTCGGCCTTCCGTGCCTGCGTCACTCAGTGCTGCCGAAGGGGGAAATTCGTACCGTGGCACTCTGCACCGGTGGGGCGGATGACCGTATCGGTGCGGCCCGTACCGCGGGTGCCGATCTCTACCTGACGGGCGACATTCGATACCACAATTTTACCTTCACTGCCACCGATCCGCGTCCCGTGATTGCCGACATCGGACATTTCGAGAGCGAAGTTTGTGCGATTGATTTGTTACATGAGATTTTGTCGAAAAAATTGCATAACTTTGCGATTCACAAGGACACGGCCGAAAATCCGGTTTTGTATAAGAAAAACTTATAGCAATTTCAAAAACGATAAGAAAAACATATATGGCGACACAGAAAAAAGCGACAGAGACGGACTATTCGATGCAGGAGAAGATCCTCGCGTTGTACGATCTTCAAAAGATTGACAGTCAGATAGATAGCATCAACAAGGTGAAGGGCGAACTTCCGTTGGAGGTGCGTGATTTGGAGGATGAATTGGAGGGGCTTCGCGAGCGCGTGAAGAACCAAAACGCTGAGATAGAGGAACTTAGCGCCCTGACCAAACAGCGCAAGCGTGAAGTGGATCAGGCCAAAATCGCCATCACGAACTACAAGGAGCAACAAAACAACGTCCGCAACAACCGTGAGTTCGACGCGATCTCGAAAGAGATTGAGTATCAGGAGCTTACGATCGAATTGGCGGAGAAGCGCCTGAAAGAGTACGCCGCCACGTCAAAGACGAAAAAGGAGCAGCTCGAATTAGCGGAACAGGCTGTGTCAGAGCGTGTTAAGGACCTGGAAGCGAAGCAGGCCGAGTTGCATAGCATCGAGGAGGAAACGGCCTCTCAGGTGGCTGAATTGAAGGGTTATGCCGAAAAGGCAAGCGCCAAAATTGACGAAAGATTGCTGGCCGCGTACAACCGGATTCGTGGTAATGTGCACAACGGTCTGGCTGTCGTGACGGTACGCCGAGACGCGTGTGGAGGGTGTTACAACCGCATTCCGCCCCAACGTCAGGCCGAAATCCAGCAAGGTAAGAAGGTGATTATCTGTGAATATTGCGGCCGTATTCTGGTGGCCGATCCCGAGGCCGGAACGGCAGAAGGAACGGAAAAATAAAAAATAATCGGTCATGAAAATTGCCCTTGCGCAGTTGAACTACACGGTGGGCGACATCGACGGCAATACGTCCAAGATTGTCGACACGGTGCGTCGTGCGAAGGATCATGCCGACGTGGTGATTTTTGCCGAGCAGGCCGTGAGTGGTACGCCGAGCTATGACCTGTTGCGCCGTACGGGATTCCTGGAGCGTTGCGAGGATGCGTTGACACGTATCGCCCGCGTTGCCGATGGCATTGATGTCGTGGTGGGGGTGCCTTACCTGACGACGGATGGCGTGGTGAGTGCCGCGGCGGTGATCCAGGGCGGCAAGGTGCAGCAATATGTCACGAAACGTGCGGTACGTGTCCGTCGCGAGTTGGGATTCCTCTCTGCCGGCGAAGGGCTGGAAACCATCCGGTTGGGCCCCTCCAAAGAGCAATGCATTCTGGTTTTGGGTGACGATCTGTACGAGACACAGGAGTTCGATAACGGTGTCGATACGATCGTCAATATCGCGTCACGGAGGTACTACAAGGGAGCGTTGAGCAGCCGCAACCGCCGGATCTCACAGTTGGCGTATGTGCACGAGAAACGTGTCGTGACGGTGAATCAGGTGGGCGCGTCGACCGAGGTGGTGTTCGACGGCATGTCGGGCGTGGTGGATGCGCGTGGCGAGGTGGTGATGCTGTTGAAGAGTTTCGAGGAGGATTTTCAAGTCTTCGATACGAATGAGAATCATAAAAAAATAGAGCCGCTGCCCCTCACGGCGACGGATCGTACGCGATTTCTGTTCGAGGCATCGGTGTGCGGATTGCGTGATTTCTTTACGAAAAATGGCTATGCGAAGGCGGGATTCGGCCTGTCGGGAGGTATCGACTCGGCGGTCGTGGCGGCGTTGGCCGTGGCTGCACTGGGCAAGGAGAACGTACGCGGATTGATGATGCCGAGTCCGTTTTCGAGCGAAGGGTCGGTGGACGATGCCGTGCGGTTGGCGGAGAATCTGGGTATCGAGTTCGACGTGGTGCCGATCTCGGAGGCGTATAAGGCGGTTGTCGACACGTTGATCCCGGTGATCGGCGGCACGCAGTTCGATGCCACGGAGGAGAATATACAGGCACGCTTGAGGACGGTGATGCTGATGGCGTTGCAGAACAAGGCGGACTATATCCTGTTGAACTGCTCGAACAAGAGCGAGAACGCGTTGGGGTTGTGCACGTTGTATGGCGATACGGCGGGTGCGATCAGCGTGACCGGTGATCTGTACAAGACCGAAATGTACGACCTGGCACGGTACATCAATCGCACGATGGGCGACGTGATCCCCGAATCCATTCTGACGAAGGCGCCGTCGTCGGAGTTGCGTCCGGATCAGAAGGATAGCGACACGCTGCCTCCGTACGAGGTGGTGGATGCGATCCTGTACCGCATGATCGAGGAGGGACAGCAGCGAGAGGAGATTATCAATGCCGGATTCGACAGCGACGAGGTGTTGCGGATCCACTCGATGGTGCTGCATAACGAGAAGAAACGGTACCAATATCCACCCGTGTTGCGGTTGTCGTCGAGCAGCCTGGGGCACGAATATCGAATGCCACTCACCCACAAATATGGAAACTAATCCCCGCATGGAGGAGATGTCGAACGACTGCCGGCAGGCGGACTGTGCGGGTTGCAAGGGGTGTAAACCCCAGCCGGCGAGTCGGACGTTGCTGTTGGCGTACGGATTGCCGTTGGTGCTGCTGGTGGGCCTGTTTTGGGGGCTGCACGTGTGGAACGGCACGCTGTTTTGGACGGTGGCGACGCTTTGCGCATTGGGGATTGTGGCGGCGGTGGTGCTGTACGGTGTGGCGCAACGATTCAAGGTCGAAGAGGATGTGCGTATCGACGAGACGGAAAAATTATTGCCGGGTGCGAACTGTGGCGGATGTGGATTTGCGGGATGCAGGGCGTTTGCGGAGGCATTGGTCTCGCGGCGTGACATTTCGGAACTGTTCTGCCCCGTGGGGGGTAACGCGACGATGGATGCCGTGGCGGTGTATCTGGGTAAGGCTGTGGCGGCGCAGGATCCGACTGTGGCGACGGTGCGTTGTGGCGGTAGTTGCGACAAGCGTCCGCGGATGAGTGAGTATGACGGAGAACCGTCGTGTGCCGTGGCGGCGCTGTTGTACGGCGGTAAAACGGGATGTTCGTACGGGTGCGAGGGGTATGGCGATTGTGTCGCGGCGTGCGAGTTTGGGGCGTTGGAGATGGATATCGAGACGGAGCTTCCGGAAGTTACGCCTGATAAATGTACGGCGTGCGGACGATGCGTAAAGGCGTGTCCGAAGGGGATCATCGAGTTGCGTAAGAAGTGGCCCAAGAACCGTGCGGTGTGGGTGGCATGTGTGAATACGGAGAAGGGATCCGTGGTGACGAAGAGCTGCAAGGCGGGGTGTATCGGATGCGGTAAGTGCCTGAAGGTGTGTGCGTTCGATGCGATACGGATAGAGAATCATTTGGCGTATATAGATTCGGTCAAATGTAAATTATGCCGCAAATGTGTGGCCGAGTGCCCCACGGGAGCGATAGAGGTGAGTTGGTAAAATGAGGACATTTCCGAGAGGCGGTATCCACCCTTCCGACAATAAGTTGAGTCGAGGTACGGTGATCGAACGGTTGCCGCTTCCGGAGGTGGTGTACGTGCCGTTGTCACAACACCTGGGTGCACCCGCCGAGGCGGTTGTGAAGAAGGGGGATGTGGTACGGACGGGACAGCTGATCGCACGTGCATCGTGTTTCGTATCGGCAAACGTGCATGCCCCGATCTCAGGCGTGGTGGAGTCGGTGGATCTGCGGCTGAATGGGCAGGGGAAGTATCAAGAAATGATCGTTATAAGGCATTTGGGTTTTTCAGGGGCATCTTCGGCCATGCCTAACTTGTCGGAGGAGGGAGGTACGTTGAGTACATCCCGTCCTCCTTCGCGTGTCGTTGCGACCAAATCTGCTCCCCGAAATTCCCCAAATGAGGTGACAGAGGAGTGGGCGGACGGTATCGACACTTCGCCGGAGTTGGTGCGCGAGTGTACGTTGACGCCGGAGGAGATTCTGAAGAAAATCGAGATGGCAGGTCTCATCGGCATGGGCGGTGCGGGATTTCCGACGCATGTGAAGCTGACGATCCCGCCGGGTAAACACGTAACGCTGCTGCTGATCAACGGGTCGGAGTGCGAACCGTTCCTGACGTGCGACCATCGGGTGATGTTGGAGCGTGGCGAGGAGTTGCTGATCGGTGTGACGCTGCTGATGCGTGTGTTGGGGGTGGACGAGGCGCGTGTAGGTATAGAGAATAACAAGGCCGACGCGATTGCGCATTTACAGGCGTTGACCCGTGAACATGAGGCATATCGGGGTGTGAGGATCGTGCCGTTGAAGGTGCGCTATCCGCAGGGTGGGGAGAAACAGTTGGTCGCAGCCCTCACGGGACGCCGTACGCCACCGCCACCGGGACTGCCCGTGGATGTGGGATGTGTGGTGTGTAACGTGTCGACCGCTGTGGCGGTGTATGAGGCAGTGCAGAAGGGTAAACCGTTGGTGGAACGTGTCGTCACGGTATCCGGACGCGGTCTGACGCAACCCAAAAACCTGATGGTACGGGTGGGGACACCCGTGTCTGTGTTGCTGGCGGCGGCGGGCGGGCTGCCGTCAGATCAGGGATCTGACGGACGGGTTAAGGTACTTAACGGGGGCCCGATGATGGGTAAAGCGATGAGCTATATGGAGGCACCGGTGGTCAAGTCGATGTCGGGGCTCACCGTGATGGAGGGCCCGTCCGCCCGCCGCCGCCAGCAGGGAGAGTGCATCAAGTGCGCCCGATGCGTGGGCGTGTGCCCGATGGGATTGGAACCGTATCTGCTGATGAAACTGTCGCGTGCGGGTATGTGGGACCGATTGGAACAGGAGTGGATGATCAACTGTATCGAGTGCGGCTGTTGCCAGTTCGGATGCCCGGCGTCGATACCGCTGTTGGATTTTATCCGGTTGGGCAAACAGGAAGTAAGGAGACGGAATAAAATATGAGTGCACGGTTTATCGTATCCCCGGCCCCGCATGTGCAGGGGCATCGCACGACGTCACGGATCATGTTCGACGTGGTGTTGGCGTTGGTGCCGGCACTGATCTTTTCGGTGGTGGTGTTCGGGTGGGACGCACTGGCGGTGACATGTGTGTCGGTCATCGGCTGCGTGGTGTTCGAATGGGCGATCCGCAGGTTTGTATTTCGAGGGAAATCCACGGTGGGTGACTTTTCGGCCGTCGTGACGGGTGTGCTGCTGGCGTTCAACCTGCCGGCATCCGTGCCGTTGTGGATGGTGCTGGTGGGGGCGTTCGTGGCGATCGGTATCGCGAAGATGACCTTCGGCGGATTGGGTAAGAATCCGTTCAACCCGGCACTCGTGGCACGTGTCTTTCTGTTGGTCGCCTATCCTGTGCAGATGACTACGTTCCCGCACCCGACGGGAGAGTTGGTGGATGTCTTTTCGGGAGCCACGCCGCTCGTGGCGGTGAAACATGGACTGGTCGACGCCGCGAGCCTCGATTTTCAGGATGTGCTGTTCGGATTCATCCCCGGGTCACTGGGTGAGGTGTCGGCACTGCTGCTGTTGGCCGGAGGGGTGTTTCTGTTGTGGCGGAGGGTGATCTCGTGGCACATTCCCGTGTCCATACTGGGTACGATGGGCGTATTTACTTACTGCGTGGGCGGATGGGAGTTCGCACTGTTTCACCTGATGGCAGGCGGGGCGATCCTGGGGGCTGTCTACATGGCGACGGATTACGCGACGTCACCCATGACGCGTGCCGGTAAAGTGATCTATGGCGTGGGGATCGGTGCGCTGGCGGTGACGATACGCCTATGGGGCGGTTACCCCGAGGGAATGTCATTCGCGATTCTGCTCATGAATGCCGTCACGCCGCTTATAGATACCTACATAAAACCCCGCCGATTCGGTGTGAACCGGTGGGCACGGAGGTTTTGGAAATAAGAGGGTGCAGAATGAAGAGTACGCTGAAAAATATGGTGACGGTACTGTTGTCGATCACGTTGCTCGCGTCGTTGGGCGTGGGGGCGGTGAATTGGCTGACGCTGGAACCGATCGCAAGGGTACAGGCGAACGCGGAACGCGAGGCATTGGCACGTGTCGTTCCCGCATCGGGAGGTTTCGCATCGAAAGGGGCTTCGGACAACGGTTATGGCGGTCGTGTGGAGTTGATCGTGGGGTTTCATCCGGACACGACTATCTATCATATCGAAGTATTGACCCAGACGGAGACGCCCGGCTTGGGTACGGTGATGACCGAGGAAGAGAATCTGCTGTTGCGTAGTTTCAGGAGACGTAATCCGGGAGAGATGAAACTATCGGTGCGTAAGGATGGCGGTGACGTAGATGCATTGACGGGTGCCACGGTATCGTCACGTGCCTATATCGAGGCGGTAGGGGATGCGTATAACAGACTGTCGAAAATGGAGGGGTCCGAGGAACAGGTGGAACAAGATATTGAGGTCCATTCGGGCGCCACAAAAACCCACAATGATGAATAACTGGAAGGTACTTTGGAACGGCATCATTAAGCAGAATCCGGCATTCGTGTTGGTGCTGGGCATGTGTCCTACGCTGGGCACGACTACGTCGGCGGAGAACGGTTTCGGTATGGGTGTGGCGACACTGGCGGTGCTGGTACTGTCGAACGTGGTGATCTCGCTGATCAAGCAGTGGATTCCGGACAAGGTGCGTATCCCGGCATTTATCGTGGTGATCGCGTCGTTCGTCACGGTGATCGAACTGCTGATGCAGGCGTATGTGCCGTCGCTGTACAAGGCACTGGGGGTATTTATCCCGCTGATCGTGGTGAACTGCATCATCCTGGGACGTGCCGAGGCCTTCGCGTCGAAGAACAACGTGTGGCGTTCGCTGCTGGACGGACTCGGCATGGGTGTGGGGTTCACGTGGGCCCTGACGTTGGTCGGTGCCGTACGAGAGGTGTTGGGTAACGGTGCGATCTTCGGGTACGAACTGGGGATCAAGAGTTACATGCCGTTGGTGTTCGTGATGGCGCCGGGAGGGTTCTTCGTCTTGGGGTACCTGATGATATTGTTTAACCGTTTGTCGAGAAAATAATGGAGACCAGTTTTTTTGCGATTGTTTTCGGTTCGATATTCGTGAATAATGTCGTGCTGACCCAATTTTTGGGCGTATGTCCGTTTCTGGGCGTGTCGTCGAAGATCAAGACGTCGCTCGGGATGGGTGCTGCCGTGACGTTCGTCATGACACTCGTGTCGGTGATCGCATGGCCGGTGTATATGTACGTGCTGGTGCCGCTGGGTATCGAGTACATGCAGACGATCGTGTTTATTCTGCTCATCGCATCGGTGGTGCAGATGGTGGAGATCGTGCTGAAAAAGGTGTCGCCGGCGTTGTACCGTGCGTTGGGTATCTTCCTGCCGTTGATCACGACGAACTGTGCGGTGTTGGGTGTGGCGATATTGATGATCTCTAAGGGTTTCGACTTTGGGCACAGCGTGGCCTATTCGGCAGCCACGGCGGTGGGATTCACGTTGGCACTGGTGCTGATGTCCGGAATCCGCGAACGGTTGGAGTTGGAAGGTATCCCGAAGGCGGTGCAGGGGGTGTCGATGGCACTCATTACGGCGGGAATGCTTGCCTTAGCGTTTATGGGCTTCGTGGGTTTGGTGTGAAAGTGCATCACCTTTGCCACTTTGCTCGTTGGTAGTTCAGTTACGTACGTCGAGTACGCGCCCTCACTCCCAACTTCGACAAAGCCCCAAATTTGACGCACTTTGACGCCAAACCGAAATAATTTGTATGATTAAGTTATACGATAAACATTTCAAGCCTCTTATTCCAGCCTCGCAGATTGCTGAGGCGGTCGATGGGGTGGCTCGACGTCTCAATGAGGATTACGGTACGAGTCAACAGCCACCCGTGTTTGTAGGGGTGCTGAACGGGGCGTTCATGTTCCTGAGCGACTTGGTGAAACGGTTGGATTTCGTGTGCGAGGTGACGTTCGTGAAGGTATCGTCGTACGACGGGATGGCCTCTACGGATACCGTGTCGACCGTCATGGGCGTGGGATGCCCGATCGAGGGACGTGATATGGTTGTGGTGGAGGATATCGTGGACACGGGTGCGAGTATCGAGCATCTGGTGGTGGAGTTACGCAAGTCGAACCCCCGCAGCATTCGTATCTGCACGTTGTTTTTCAAGCCACAGGCATATCGGAAGAGTATCCCGATAGATTACGCGGCGATGGAGATCGGCAATGAATTTGTTGTGGGTTATGGAATGGATTATAACCAGTTGGGACGAAATTTGAGGGATATACATGTCGTTTGTGGGTGAATATCGGATTATAGAGACATTTTACTCGTTGCAGGGTGAGGGTGCGCACACGGGACGTGCGGCGTACTTCATCCGTCTGGCGGGATGTGAGGCACGGTGTGCGTGGTGTGACACGGAGCAACATGCCAGGGGCGCGGTGGCGGGGGTGCCGCG
>QMCD01001343.1_pt1 | contig 15095 bp, 11 predicted proteins | sample 1821841 | NCBI WGS metagenome assembly QMCD01 (sample SAMN01991225, study PRJNA193472) | Termite gut metagenome, whole genome shotgun sequencing project. | isolation source: worker | host: Macrotermes natalensis | reverse complement strand
AGTCGCCCTCTCTGTGTACTCTTATTCAGGTTCTCTTCTTAAAAGAAAGATAAAACTCTGTGTCTCTGTGACTCTGTGTTCAAACATAAATTCTCATTAATTCAAGTTTCGCATGCTATATTTATTGTTGACAATCAGTAGTATCTCGTTTCTCCTCCTCCCGGGAGGAGGAGTACCCGTAGGGGGAGGTGGTAGGTGAAAAAGAATTCTTTAGTTATATGATTAACAGGTATTATTTTACCTACCACCTCCCCCCTTGCGGGGTACTCCTCCTCCCAGGAGGAGAAGCAAGTTACTCCTGCTTATAGACTCTTGAAGCATGAATAATACAAGCTAACTCCTGAAGCATGAATAACGCAGACTAACTCCCCTAACTCCTGAAGCATGAATTATTCAGGTTAGCAGAATGACACTTTGTATTTTTAGTCGACTGAGAATGCCGTATTTCCGTCCGGAGAGAAAGATGGTTGGAAATATCGAAGTAAAAATCCGTATCTTACTGACACATAGAGAAATATCGAAATACGTACATCTCTAAAAAAATGCGGAAGACCTCTCCCTGAGGGATTATTAATGGGCTATTTCCACCGGATATGTGTGGCTTTTGTACGGGCTATATGTGGTTCACGTACGGGCTATATGTGGTTCACGAACGGGCTATATGTGGTTCGCACACCATATATATGCGGTTCACGAACGGGATATATGCCGTTCGTGCACGGAATATTGCCGTTCACGCTCCACCTATTATGGTTCGCGCAGCAGGCAAAGATTTATTGCATAAATCCCGTATATCTGCCACTTTTACACGAAATATCTGCATATATATTCAAAACATTGCATCTATAGCTTCTATTTCTTCTTCTTTCGCAAAATGCAGTGTTAGGAAAAAGACATCTTAGCTATCTTTTTGCAAAGCATCATCGCCTTCAGGCTACATATTGCCAATTCAACGTATTTGTCTCCCGACGCACAACTACAAAACAAATCGATAAGAATCCCATTTATAGAAAACGTTTGCATAACATAATCAAGGTATATAATAGCAAAGTAACAATAGCTTTCCCTGCTATTTGCTTATCTTAGCAGAATAAATACCAATATAATAATGAAAAGCTAATATCATGAGAAAATTATTCTTCATTTTGGGAACATTCTTACTTTCCCTCAGTACGCATGCCGCTATGAGTGTAGACAAAATTGACCCGCCATGCTGGTACACCGGAATGCAAAATCCCGAGCTTCAACTTATGGTCTACGGCGAAGGTATTGGCGACGCTTCTGTTTCTGTCAACCACCCCGGTGTTTCTTTAAGCAGTACCGTAAGATTAGAAAGCCCTAACTACCTGCTCGTTTACCTGAGACTGGAAAAAGACGTCCTCCCCGGTAAGGTAGCGCTTACTTTCACCCAGGGCAAAAAGAAAATCGTCAAGGAGTATGAACTGAAAGCACGCAGCAAAACAGGTTGCGAACATAAAGGATTCGATGCTTCCGACGCCCTCTACTTACTGATGCCTGACCGTTTCGCCAATGGAAACCCCGGCAATGACCAGCTTCCGGGTATGGCGGAATATAAAGTAGACCGTAACGACCCGAATGCGCGCCACGGCGGCGACCTCGCAGGTATCGAACAACATCTGGATTATTTCTCAGACTTGGGCATAACAGCACTTTGGTTCACCCCCGTACTGGAAAACAATATGACCGGAGGCTCCTATCACGGTTACGCCACCACCGATTATTACAAAGTCGACCCACGCTTCGGTACCAATGAAGAGTACAAACAATTAATCGACAAGTGCCACGCCCGCGGTATAAAGATTGTGATGGATATGATTTTCAACCACTGCGGCGTAGAGCATCCATGGATTAAAGACATGCCGTCAAAAGATTGGTTCAACAATCCCGATCACGAAACGAATTTCGTGCAGACTTCTTTCAAACTGACTCCACACGTTGACCCTTATACGTCACAATACGATTTCAACCAGATGAACGACGGCTGGTTTGTTCCCTCCATGCCCGACCTCAACCAGAAGAATCCGCACGTGTACCGTTATCTATTGCAAAACAGCTTCTGGTGGATTGAGTATGCCGACGTCGATGGCATTCGTATGGACACTTATCCGTATGCCGACTACGACGCCATGAGTAACTGGATGAAAGAGTTGAACGAAGAGTACCCCAACTACAATACCGTAGGCGAAACCTGGGTTACCGAACCGGCTTATACCGCCTGGTGGCAAAAGGATTCCAAACTTTCTGCTCCGAAGAACAGCAACCTGAAAACGGTTATGGACTTCAGTTTCTTCGATAGAATCAATACTGCCAAGACTGAACAGACAGAAACATGGTTCAAAGGTCTGGACCGTGTGTACAACAGTTTCGTGTACGACTTCCTCTATCCTAATCCGTCGTCCATCCTGGCTTTCATCGAAAACCATGATACCGACCGCTTCCTTGGTGAGGGCAACAACCTGCCGATGCTGAAGCAAGCCTCCACCCTTTTGCTTACGACCCACCGCATCCCGCAACTTTATTACGGAACGGAAGTTATGATGAACGGTGTAAAGAGTAAGAGTGACGGCTATGTACGTAAGGACTTCCCCGGCGGTTGGGCTGATGATAAGGAAACTGCCCTTACAATGGCGGGGCGCACCGAGTTGCAAAACGAGTGCTACAATTTCTATAAAACAATACTGAACTGGCGTAAAGGAAACGAGGTAATGGCCAAGGGTAGCATGACACAATTCATGATACAGAACGGTGTTTACGCATATAGCCGCCAATACGAAGGCAAGACGGTGCTTGTAATGCTAAACGGTACGGATACTGAGACAACCGTACCGTTGAAGTTCTACAAGGAAGTATTGAAGGACAGCAAACAAGGGAAAGACGTCTTGAGCGGAAGGACTATCGCTTTTGGTGAAGCTTTAACTATGGGGCCAAGGGAATCACTCGTTATTGAGTTATAACTATATTCCTTAACTGAAAGTAGAATCTATTCTTTAGAGGTATTATTGTAGCTACTCAGGAATGCTAATTACTCAAGTTCGCATGTTATTTATCTTGTAGTAGTATTTCTATTCTCCTCCTCCCGGGAGGAGGAGAATAGAAATACTACTGATTAGCTAAGGAATATTATAAGTAGCTACGTATTATTGCAGATAAACATTTCGTTTTGAGAGCTTCTCAATTTATAGGCGCCAGCTAATTCCCCACTCCACTTCTATATGATGCCTGCGAAAACGCTTGGAGTAACTGTCCTCAATTTCATTTGTCAGCAAATTCCGTTTTTGGTAGGTCTGTGTACCCTTCGACAGAGGCAGAAAGTATTTCACGCCCAGTGAGGAATACATTCTGCGGGACAGACGTCTATAAAATATTGCTGAAGTTAGCAAAGAACCGGTTGCTCCCAACTTCTGCTCATAATTTATGTTATGAACCATATTTGTATTCTTCTCTTTCAAATCAAAAGAGTATGAATGATCTTCTTCAACTACAAAATAGAAGCCCATAGAAAGTTGTAAATCCCATGACAGTTTATTCAAACGGTAAGTAGCCCCAATGGAATAAGAAATAGGCATTTCAGAATCATACCCATCTTCATTCTTTATGTAATGAGTGTTTTGGTATGGGACTTTTAGCTTGTTAACATCGTTACCCCCCGGTATATTTATATGCATACCGGTGAATACCCCCCAATGTGGCACAGGAAAAAAGGTATATGTAAAATTCGTGGTAAAGGTAGGAGTTAAGGAAGTCCAAGAAGGTATATCCTGAAGAGGCTTAAATATTCCATTGCTTACACTGAGCTGATGACGTGAAATCTTGTTCTGCGCCTGTAAGTTCACCGCATTCAACAACCCTACTATCACTAACAATCCGATATAAATCTTTCTCATCTGTTATTCCTCCCTTTGTTCTAATGTTATCTCGTCTGTTTCGGCTGTAAACTCCTTCCCGGCAGTAGTCTTGATTACTACCTTAAACTTGTGTACTCCAGCTTGAGGAAGTGTACCGGGCAGAGGCACTTTATAAAAAATGCTCCCGTCAATAGTACGCGAATAATCTTTCAACTGACCTCCCAGAGATAAAGGATAGTCGACAAACATACCGGACACATCAGTACCAGCCTGATGAGACTCATCATAAGAATGAAGTGAAATAATCTGCACAGTAGTAATGGTATCTTTCAACACGTAGTAATGGTATCCTTCGTTTATAAACTCTTCTATATAATCAAAGTCCAGGGATATTTTCAGCATATAGGCCTGACGAGATACTACTCCATCTGTCGGCAAGCAAGGGTAATCACCGGTATTGTCAAGATGTTCCAAATCTTTAATACCTGTCAAGGCAATCGGATAATCAACGCGATCATCGTCTTCATAACAAGTCGTTGCCGTACATAATAGAAAGAGCAACGCTAATACAACTGACTGTTTATGTTTCATATTCTTAGTTTTAAGTGAACAATCCGTATTCGCTTTCTTCTTAAATGCAGCGAATCATGAAATACTGCATAAAAAAATCCCTCACAGTATCTACTGCAAGGGATTTCCTTTATTTCAGATGTATTATCTTATTCAGCCAGTTTGTTCTCAGAACCCAGCACATTAATGATTTTGTGCTTGTACAGTTTCTCCATATTGTCACGAGCCGGACCCAGGTACTTACGCGGGTCAAATTCTGCCGGTTTCTCAGCAAACACTTTGCGGATGGCAGCAGTCATTGCCAGACGAGAGTCTGAGTCAATATTGATTTTGCAAACAGCAGACTTGGCAGCTTTACGTAATTCATCTTCAGGAATACCGATGGCAGCTTCCAGTTTACCACCATATTTATTAATGGTCTCAATCTCTTCCTCAGGAACAGAAGAAGAACCGTGCAATACGATGGGGAATCCCGGAAGTTTCTCCATAACAGCATCCAATACTTCGAATGCCAAAGGAGGGGGTACCAAACGACCGGTCTTCGGGTCTACGTGGCACTGTTCGGGTTTGAATTTGTAAGCGCCGTGAGAAGTACCGATTGAGATGGCCAAAGAATCGCAACCTGTACGAGTAGCAAAGTCGATAACTTCTTCCGGGTCAGTATATGTATGATGTTCAGCAGATACTTCATCTTCCACACCTGCCAAAACGCCAAGTTCGCCTTCTACGGTTACATCGAACTGGTGGGCATACTCAACTACTTTCTTCGTCAAAGCAACGTTGTCTTCATAAGGAAGATGAGAACCGTCAATCATTACCGATGAGAATCCGGAATCAATGCAGCTCTTGCAGGTTTCAAAAGTATCTCCATGATCAAGGTGAAGAACTATTTCAGGATGTTGGCAACCTAATTCCTTAGCATATTCCACAGCTCCCTGAGCCATATAACGCAGCAATGTAGCATTAGCATATTGGCGGGCACCTTTAGAAACCTGAAGAATAACCGGAGACTTAGTCTCAACCGCAGCTTTAATAATAGCCTGCATTTGTTCCATATTGTTAAAGTTGAATGCAGGGATTGCATATCCACCTTTGATAGCCTTCGCAAACATTTCTTTTGTATTTACGAGACCCAAATCTTTGTAATTAACCATTTTGTTTAAAGTTTATTGTTAGTGAATGAAAATTCTACGCAAAAGTAAGCATTATCCTCTAAACATGAGAACTGGTATAGAATAAATTATCGCCTTATCCTTGCCTAAACTATTCTATTTTAAAGCTATTGGACGATATTGGCAGACGATTGTAATCTCTATGTTACAAACTCCTTTCATCTGTTGTTTTCATCAAGTTCTTCCGGATTGCCCTGATTGTATAACAAAAAACCGGAAAGCAAGTTTAACTTTCCGGTTCTTATTTACACATTATTATATAGCAGAGTTATTGCAGATTTATGTTCGTACATGCACGTGCGCGCAATCCATACTCACTTCCTTAAATAAATGATAGTAGGGAAATGGTCGCTGTAACCATTCAACCACGTACGCCCTCCATGTGTACGCAGAAGCGTCCCTTTGTATTTACCGTCTTGTTGAATCAGATAATCACGGATAAACACTTCATTATGGTCGTACTTCAATCCTTTTTTAGCCTTTAGCAAAGGTTTGGAGATAACAATCTGGTCGAACAAGTTCCATTCACCACGATATAATATGGTTCCAACGCCTTTATTTTCCAATGTTTCCCACCAAGGATTATATAGTTCTCCTTTTTTAACCTGCTTCGGGTACTTACGTGCACCCAATACTTGCAGGCTTTCATCCATAGGGTCGTCATTCAGATCTCCCATCACAATCAACTTCAATTTCTTATCTTCACGCATCAAAGAATCTTTCAATGCTTTCACCTGATTGGCAGCATGCACACGTACAGGAGGCTCGGCGCCACGAGACGGCCAATGGTTGACGATAAAACAAACCCGCTCACCAGCCAGCAGTCCGTCTACAACCAGAAAACCCCGTGTTAAATGTACTGTGTCTCCTTCAAAAGGAACAGAGGGTATCAACTTTGAATGAGTAACAGTAAATTGTTCCGGGTCATAAAGTAAAGCACAGTCAATGCCTCGCTTATCAGGCCCTTCATAATGTATAAACTTGTAATTGGAGATAGCCGGCTGGATCACCAAGTCTGCTAACACCTGGCTGTTCTCAACTTCCACCACACCAATAACAGCTGCTCCTTCGGATATCCGATCACGAGAGATTTCATTTAAGACTTTAGCCATATTCTTCAACTTAGCTTCATATTTTTCAGCAGTCCATTTATACCGGCCCTCGGGTAAGAATTCATAGTCATCCTTATTTGCGTCATGAATCGTATCAAACAAGTTTTCAAGATTATAAAATGCGACACTATACAGATTACGTTCCTTCTGCTGAGCTCCCGCTGTCGCAACGCAAAGCCAGATAGAAAATAGGATAAATAGTTTCTTCATGCTAAATACAAATTAAATGCTATGCAAAAATCTGAAATAAAAAGCGATAAACCTATTTTTTTTCAAATCTTTTTTCTTATTCAGAGAAAAGCGTTATCTTTGCGCTCTGAAAATGAAGACCATTACACTATTTATTACCAAAATAGTAACCGAATAATAAATTAAAAACAAATATTGAAATGAAAAAAGGTATTCATCCCGAAAATTACCGCCCGGTAGTATTCAAAGATATGTCTAATGGTGACATGTTCTTGTCTCGTTCAACTGTAAATACGAAAGAGACTATCGAATTTGAAGGTGAAACTTATCCGTTGGTAAAGGTTGAAATTTCTAATACTTCTCACCCGTTCTATACAGGTAAGTCTACATTGGTTGATACAGCCGGTCGTGTTGATAAGTTCATGAGCCGTTACGGTGACCGTAAGAAGAAATAAATTTGGCTTTTTATAAAGCTAAAAAAGGAGACTTTAATTAAAGTCTCCTTTTTTGTTGTATGACATTTTTTATTATAGAAATACCCCTTAAATTTACTACGTAGTAGTGTCTAAACTACTACGTAGTAATTGCTCAACTACTACTAAGTAATTGACTAACTACTACTAAGTAGTTGGCCAACTACTACTAAGTAATTTATCAGGCATTACTAAGCAGTTTACGAATCACTACATAGGCAAGGTTTCTTTCAGAGGGGCTTATTGTCTATTTCATTATCTTACAAACCTGTATACCGCCATCTTCCATATAAGCCCGTGCCATATAACAACCTGCGGGCAAAGCAGACAAGCCAACGGAAGTACAGTTTTCCTGCGCCATCACTAACATGCCATTAACCGAGTACACTTCTATCCTTTTAGCTTCTCCAGCGGGAAGTACCAGGGTGTCCATTCTCTTATTGTAATATACCAATGGTTGTCCTGCATCAGGAGCAATCATCTCAATTCCTGTCAACGTCGGTATGAAGTTAGTAAGGAGTCTGAACTCATGGGCGGGAATAGTTAATGTTTGCCCTGTCGAAGTGATACTCAACAATTCATTATTTTTCAATACTTCATACCAGTTACCCACTTTCGGAAAGGTGACAGAAAAACTCTTATCTGATAGCGTGAAGTTTCCGACAATTACGAGAGACTTGGTACCGTCGGCAGTAGTCGCAGTCAGGGTACGTCCATTGTCCCAATCGGCATTTGTGGCTTTCCAACTAAAGGAAGCATTCGACGCAAACAGTTCAGGGTATGAATGACGCAAATCCAAAAGGGCGGCGTAAGTATCATATAACTTCTTCCGGTCGGCATTTTCAAAATAATCCCACCGTATTGGTTTCGGGTCTGTACGGTATGCACCATCCGCATTATACTGGCTACCGGTGGAATTGTTGTTGATGGAAAAATCATAACCTAACTCTCCAAACTGCCAAACCATCTTCGGCCCCGGTACGGTAAGGAAGAAAGCAGCATTGGTAGCCAACCTCTTCATACGAGTATTGAGGTTAATATTATTGCTGACAGTAGGACTTGCTGCATTATTCACACTCGTAGTGGATGCGATTACACCCGTATTTCCCCACTTCCAGGCTTTGAAGCCCATTCGCTCCTCATCATGGCTTTCCATATATCCCACCAAACTGCCGGCAGGCATACCGGTACCCGCATATATACCGGTGAACGCAGTATTACTGCCGCCCGAGGATTTCCATCCCATAGCGCTTTCACAGTATGCCGCATTCTCATTGCGCCACAATAAAATACCATCTTCTGCCAATCGTTTTTCTTCATCGGCTGCCGCCAAATGTTCGAAAATGACATAAGCGCCCGGCTGGCGTTTCTGTACAGCCGCCGTTATACGTTTCAGATTGGTGATACGTGCTTCGTCAGGTCCGTTCGCCCAATCATTTACGCCATAGGGAGTGTTGGAGAAACCTTTTGTAAAGTCATAACGGAAACCGTCTATTTTGTATTCCGACATCCAGAAGCTTGCCACACTATCTACCAAGGCCTTAGTATATTCACTGTCATGGTTAAAATCATATCCCCAGGACAAACCCGGATTCTTTATATTCGATTCCTTGTTGTACCACGGGTTATTAACCGAAGGTTTACCGTCGGCATCTCTATATAAAAGGTAGAAAGGAGACTGACCGAAGCTATGGTTCAACACAAGGTCAATGATAACAGCCATGCCCTGTTTATGGCACTCATCTACAAAAGCTTTTAAATCATTCTTTGTTCCGTAATACTTGTCAACCGCAAAATAGAATGAAGGATTATATCCCCAACTGCTGTTTCCCTCAAATTCATTGACGGGCATCAACTCGACAGCATTGATACCCAGTTCTTTCAAGTACGTCAGTTTATCTTTGGCTGCATTGAACGTATGTTCTTTCGTGAAATCACGGATTAGCATCTCATATATAATCAGTTGGTCGGAAGCTGGACGTTCAAAGTTCTTCACTTGCCAATTATAGGATGTTTGATCTGTTTGCAGTACCGATACGATACCTTCTGCCTTACCTGTCGGATAGACTTTCAGATTCGGGTATGTTGCATTATCAATATATGAATCATTCCACGGATCCAATACCTTGTCCGTATAAGGATCGGCTACATAAACAGAGCCATCCACTAAATATTGGAAAGCATACTCTTTTCCTTTCTCCAAGCCGGTAAGAGTAATCCAGAAGTATTCACCATCCTGTTTCAGTTGTGATTCAGGCACTGGCGTCCAGTCGTTAAAATCGCCTACAACGTACACATACTTTTTGTGCGGAGCCTGCAATACCAGAGTAGCTTCCGTATCGCTGATATAATTAATGCCGGGACGTACTCCGCCGGGCATTGCTTCTGAAGTACTCGTACCCTTCAGTACACTTACTTCTTGTGTTACAGATACAGTATTACCGTTAGCAGTAGCTTCTGCTTTTAGCGTATAGTTTCCTCCTTCAGTAAATGTATAAGATTTAGATATTGTAGTAACATTATTCTCCGTTGCAATTTCTGCAGAACCTACAAAAAGCTTCAAAGTAGAAGCGGCGGAAGCAGAAGCCTGTATGGTAAGCGCGGTACCGGTAGTCAGATTATCTTTTCCGGAGGGTTGGTCGAAGCGGACGGTTAAGCCTGCGGTATGTACTTCCACAAAGATATCTGTTGCACCTGTATCTTTCCCTTCCTTAGTGCCATCCGAACTACGAAAGACGAAAGCCATCTGCTTGATGGTTTCACTTGCCGGAACTCCATAATACGCCCGGATATTGGGAGTAATCTTCAACTCCCATTTATCATTTCCCAATCGAGTCATTTTAGCTTTAGGAAGATTGACTGCCCAGCCGGCAACTGCATACTTCCAGTCGGAACCACCGGCACTTTTATTAGTTATCACACCGGTATGCGCATATACATCTCCGGTAAAGCTTTTCAGTCCCGCTGTACCCTTCGTTGCATCAAAAATAATAGTAACCTCATCATTCTCCGTAGGAAAAGCCGGAGTGGTAGTTACAATTTGTGCCTGCATGGATACAATTGCCAACAAACAAGTAAGTAAGGAGTAAAGTCTTCTCATTCGGTATCAATTATTGGTTAATGGCTCAAAAGTACAATCGTTATCCGAAACTATCAAGCTACCGGAATAGAAGCGGAAGAAGAAGTCATGCAACCGTTTGCATTACACATAAGAAACAAAAAGACCGTGTCAAAAGTTTAAGCCTACTATCCTTCATCTGCGGATAACACGGATAACACAGATTAGGTTTTAATTAGATCTGCGTTATCCGTGTTATCCTGCGGATGAAAAATAGTTTTTTGACAGGCTACTTTACTTGCGGAACGGCGGGCGAACTACTACCGCTTTCAGCTTACGCCCACGCATATCAATACAGATTTCCGTACCGGCTTTAGCATATTCCGGTTTTACATATCCCATACCGATACCGATTTTACGAGTCGGCGACATTGTACCCGAAGTTACCACACCGATAGCCTCACCATCCGCACTGAACAATTCGTACCCATGACGGGGAATACCTCGATCTATCATTTCAAAACCTACGAGTTTACGAACCGTACCTTCCGCTTTTTGTTTCTCCAATGCCGGACGGTTAATAAAGTTCTTGCCCTCAATGAATTTGGTAATCCATCCCAAACCTGCTTCAATCGGCGAAGTTGTATCATCCAAATCATTGCCGTACAAACAAAAGCCCATCTCCAAACGAAGCGTATCACGGGCACCCAATCCTATTGGCTTTATTCCGAATTCAGCGCCTGCCTCAAACACTGCATCCCAAATCTTCATGGCAGCTTCCGGATAAAAATAAAGTTCAAAACCTCCAGCTCCGGTATAGCCGGTATTGGAGATGATTACGTCTTTCTCACCGGCAAATTCTCCATGCGTGAAAGTATAATACGGAAGCGTAGCCAAATCAATACTTGTCAACTTCTGTAAAGTAAGAATCGCTTTTGGCCCCTGCACTGCAAGTTGCGCCATGCGGTCGGAGGCGTTTTCCAATTCAGCGCCTTCGGTATTATGTAACACGCACCATTCCCAGTCTTTTTCTATATTCGATGCATTCACTACCAGCAGATATTTTTCCGGCTCGTAATGATAAACCAATAAATCGTCTACGATACCGCCATCCTCATTAGGGAAACAAGTATATTGTACTTTACCCGGAGTCAAGGCAGCTACATTGTTTGATGTCACTTTTTGGAGGAAAGCCAAAGCGTTGGGACCTTTCACCCAAAATTCTCCCATGTGGGAGACATCGAACACACCGACATTGTTGCAGACGGTTGTATGTTCATCAATAATGCCGGAATATTCTATCGGCATATTATATCCTGCAAATTCATGCATCTTCGCACCGAGCGAAATGTGTTTCTCGGTAAATGGAGTGGTTTTCATTTCTATTAAGGGATTAATTATTAGTATTACAAAATGATTATTTTACAGCTACAAGCTCCGCAATCTTCACGATAACCTTCATTGCCTTCTCCATGCTTTGAACAGGTATAAACTCATATCGTCCGTGGAAATTCAGACCTCCGCCAAAGATATTGGGACAAGGTAATCCTTTGAAAGAGAGTTGCGCACCATCCGTACCGCCACGGATAGGTTTCACATTGGGTTTCACGCCTACGGCTTCCATTGCGGCAAAAGCTGTGTCGATGATATGCATCACCGGTTCAATCTTCTCGCGCATATTATAGTATTGGTCACGGAGTTCGAGTGTCGCCGTACCTTCACCATACTCCGCGTTGATGTTACGGACAAACTGTTCCATCTCTCTCTTACGGCTTTCAAAACGTTCGCGGTCATGATCGCGGATAATGTAGGAAACCGTAGTCTGTTCCACATTGCCATCGAAGCTGATAAGATGATAGAAACCTTGATAGCCTTCGGTATGTTCCGGCGTTTCATGTTCGGGAAGCATGGCGCAGAAACGATTGGCAACCCGGATAGAGTTTATCATTTTATTCTTGGCATATCCCGGATGCACATTGCGCCCTTTGAAAATTATCTTGGCGGCAGCTGCATTGAAGTTCTCAAATTCCAGTTCACCTGCTTCTCCGCCGTCCATCGTATAGGCCCATTCACAGCCAAACTTCTCTACGTCAAACTTATGCGCTCCTAACCCTATTTCTTCATCCGGATTGAAACCGATGCGGATTTTACCATGTTTGATTTCGGGATGTTCTTTCAGGTATGCGATAGCCGAGATTATTTCAGCGATGCCGGCCTTATCGTCCGCTCCCAGCAAAGTTTTACCATTGGTAACAATCAGGTCTTCACCTTTATGACTGAGCAGTTCGGGGAACTGAGCGGGTGAAAGAATCACATTCTCTTCTTTACAAAGTACGATATCCGAGCCGTCATAGTTCTGTACGATGCGGGGTGATACGTCCTTACCGCTCATATCCGGGCTTGTATCTACATGGGCAATGAAGCCGATAGTGGGTACTGTTCTATCAATATTTGACGGAAGCGTGGCAAACAGATAACCGTGCTTATCCAGGGTTATTTCTTCCAGACCCAAAGACTCTAATTCTTCTTTCAGGTATTCGGCAAATACCATTTGTCCCGGAGTACTTGGAGTAACTCCTGCCTCTTCGTTGGACTGAGTATCAAAACTTACATACTTCAAAAAACGTTCTACTAAAGTCATAATATTTACGATTTAATATTTTATAATCTGCTACTGATACATCAACTGTCAATCAGCAACTTTAAAAGAGTGCCGTAAAGGTAGAAAAAGAGGCATGAATAGCAAAGCAATTCACACCTCTTTTTACAAAACGTTAGTATTTTAATTAATTAGAAATAACTACTTCCATCAAAGCAATGCGTACAAACCTTACATTTCGGCAATCCGATGGCTTCAATCAATGTTTCCAGAGTATTGAACTTTAAGGAGGTGAGTCCAAAACGTTCGGCTATAATGCTGATCATCTTCTCATATTCCGGGGAACCGCTAATGATATATTTCTCAAGATTTTTATCAGAATCTCCTTCCAACTCCTTGATTATGCGGCGCGTAATGAGTTCCATGTGACTCTTAGAAGCCGTAAAGCCGACGTATGGGCAAGCATAAACCAGCGGCGGGCAAGCAACGCGGATATGTACTTCCTTGGCGCCGTATTCATACAATACTTTCACATTATCGCGCAACTGCGTGCCGCGTACAATTGAATCGTCGCAAAACAGCAATCGTTTACCTTCAAGCAAAGCACGGTTTGGTATCAATTTCATCTTTGCAACCAAAGTGCGCATTTCTTGTTTGCTCGGAGTAAAACTGCGCGGCCACGTGGGCGTGTACTTGGAAATAGCACGGTGATAAGGAACTCCTTTTCCTTTGGCATACCCCAGAGCCATACCTACACCCGAATCGGGAATACCACAGGCGCAATCCACTTCCGAATTATCTTTTTCTCCCATCTTCACACCGCAGGCAAAACGCACGTCCTCTACATTACGGCCTTCGTAACAGGAAGTGGGAAAGCCGTAGTACACCCACAGGAAAGCGCAAATCTGCATATCTTCTTGCGGCTTCCGCATTTGTTCCACTCCGTTGGCTGTTAAGCGAACAATCTCGCCGGGTCCCAAGTAGCGTTCCATTTCATAACCCAGATTAGGGAAGCTGCTGGACTCGCTGGTAGCGGCATAAGCGCCTTCTTTCCGGCCGATAACAATGGGAGTGCGTCCCAGTTTATCACGAGCGGCAATGATACTTCCGTCTTCTGTGAGCAACAACATGGAACAGGAACCTTTGATACGGTTGTATACGTTTTCTATTCCTTCCACGAAGTTTTTTCCTTGTATGATGAGCAGTGAGATAAGTTCGGTTTGATTGGTTTTGCCGGAGCTAAGTTCGGCGAAGTGCATGTTTTGCGAGAGTAATTCGGCTTCTATTTCATCCATGTTCACGATTTTGGCTACCGTAACGATGGCGAAGCGTCCGAGGTGGGAGTTGATGATGATAGGTTGCGGGTCTGTATCGCTAATGATGCCGATACCGGAATTGCCTTTGAACTTATCCAGTTCGTCTTCGAACTTAGTGCGGAAATATGTACTTTCCAGGTTGTGGATGGAGCGGGCAAATGCTTCCTTTTCTACATCATAAGTGGCAAGACCTCCTCGTTTGGTTCCTAAATGTGAATTATAATCCGTACCGTAAAACAAATCCGCCACACAGTTCACCGTGGATACTGTACCGAAAAATCCTCCCATAAATCTCTATTCTTAGTTATTGATTTTAGTATTGAGGACGCAAAGGTACAAAGAAGTTTCTTCTTCACGTCACTTTCAACCTACACAATTTCTAAAAAAACTTATTTTTAGGCGGGAGCCTGAACATCGGATTGAACATTTTGTTTAATTCGCAGAATAAAACGAAATGCTTACTTGTGTAGATGAGGCTAATTGATAATTTGTTAAGAGGTGGTTGGTGGTTGGTAGTAAGTAGTTAGTAGTTAGTAGTTAGTAGTTAGTAGTCGGTAGTCAGTAGTCAGTAGTCGGTAGTTAGTAGTTAGTAGTTAGTAGTTAGTAGTTAGTAGTTAGTGATTAGTGATTAGTGATTAGGATTTAGTGATTAGCAAGAGTATCTCTATTCTCCTCCTCCTGGGAGGAGGAGTACCCGTAGGGGGAGGTGGTAGGTAAAACAAATACCTATTAATCATAAC
>QMCD01001708.1_pt1 | contig 15097 bp, 10 predicted proteins | sample 1821841 | NCBI WGS metagenome assembly QMCD01 (sample SAMN01991225, study PRJNA193472) | Termite gut metagenome, whole genome shotgun sequencing project. | isolation source: worker | host: Macrotermes natalensis | reverse complement strand
GTACTGAATAAATTGTTTACCCGTTTCGCATCATTTAATAAAGATAAGAACAAACCGAGTACAGGTATCGGCCTGTCTATCGTTAAAGAAGTGGCAGACAAGCACCATGCTAAAATAGTGGTAGACAGCGAAGAAAATGAAGGCTCCGTCTTTACCGTTTTCTTCCCTACAGGGATTGAGCATCTGAAAGATGATGCAAATGTTTCTTTTACATTTGTTGCAAAAGATGCTGTTGCAGAAAAGACGGAATCCGATGTTGCTAAAGAAAAAGTAGCAGGAGAAACTATGCAGGAAAATCCGGACGAAGCTATGGAAAAAGAAAATCCGAAAGAGACTATACTGGTAGTAGAAGATGATTCTGATTTGAGACGCTTTATTGTTAATATACTGGAACCTTATTATAATGTATTGGATGCTGCTGATGGAAAAGAAGGTTATGATAAGGCTGTGGCAAATGTCCCGGATTTTATAGTAAGTGATATTATGATGCCGGAGATGGATGGTACCGAACTATTACAAAAGATACGGTCTACTACCGAAATCAGTCATATACCTGTTATCCTGCTTACTGCAAAGACCGATATGGAAAGTAAACTGGATAGCTTGGATTACGGTGCTGACGATTATATAACCAAGCCGTTCAGTGTGAAGTATCTGCGCGCCAGAATCGAAAATATCATTCGCCAGCGTAAGCGGCTTTACGATGTTTATTCTGCGGGCAGGCCTTTGGATGTTGCCGAACCGGAGAAAAAAGAAGAACCCGGACACAAGGATTACTCCTCACGACGAATCTTTTATCAGGAAGATAAAAGAGGTGGTGGAAGAGAATATCGATAATAGTGATTTTGTGGTGGATGATCTTGCAAATGCCATTGCCATGAGCAGGACGGTATTCTTTAAGAAATTGAAAAGCCTTACAGGGCTTTCTCCTATCGAGTTTATCCGTGATATAAAAATAAAACATGCCGCTAAGTTGATAGAAACGCAGCAATATACAATAAAAGAAGTTTCGTTTATGATAGGTATATCAGACACGAAATACTTTTCGCAATGTTTCAAAAACGTTTATGGAATGACCCCAAGTGAGTATAAGAACCTGAAAAATCGTTCATAATAATGTAAATATACGGGGTGAAACTAATTAAGTCAAAAACACCCCTTTGTATTTGATTCGTTACTCCTATATTTGCTATAGGAGCAGAATAATGTTTACTTTTACACCGTTTATAAGAATTTCTAACCTTAAAAAAAGACCAATGAACAATTATTCTATAATGTATAAAAAGTTATTTTTTATTTGTCTGTTTTTGTTTTTACAGATAAACGTTTTCTTGTCGGCGCAAAACATCTCAGTGAAGAATAATTCGGGGCAGGCAGTTGTTGATTATACCTTGGAGATACCTGTTGATGAACTGAATCTTTCTTTAGGTAATTACTTGGCGACCATAAATAATACAGATGTTCCCGTTGAAATAATTACGGATGCAAAAGGAAGACAACTGGCAATACTGCCTGTTGATAAAATAGATGCTAATAGTGAAATTCTGATTTCATTAAGGCCGGGTACAGCCGATGCTTACCCCAAGCGTAGCTATGCTGAACTATCTCACAAAATAGGCGGGGACTTCGAAGGACATAAATATGTAGGCGGTTACTCATGGGTGAAGCCCAATTATATAAGTCTGCCCGGAACATTCAGAGATCATTCTTATTATATCAAATATGAAGGTCCTGGTTGGGAGAGCGATAAAGTTGCTTTCCGTTTCTATTTGGATAATCGTAATGCAATAGACGTATTTGGTAAAAAGACTTCCGATATCGTCCTTCCTGCTGTAGGGGTTGATGGTTTTGATAACTATCATAATATGGCAGACTGGGGAATGGATAATATGAAAGTCGGAACTGCTTTGGGAATCGGGACTATCGCTGTATGGAACGGACAAAAAGCTGTCCGAGTGGAAAAGAAAGACAGTATGACTTGCTATATTCCTGCCGATGGTAAAATACGGTCGCAGGTGAAAACAATTTATTACGGATGGGATGCGAATGGTGTAAAATGCGATCTTACTTCGCTGATATCCATTGATGCAGGTAGCCGTGCTTCACGTATGGAGTTGCTTGTGGATAAAAAGATTAATATTGCTACAGGGATTATAAAAATAAAAGAAGCGGAACTTATCGTTAGCAATAGTAAGGACAGTAAATGGTCTTACATAGCTACTTTTGGTAAGCAAAGCCTGAATAACGATATGCAGGGTCTTGTTGTGTTTGCGCACACACGGCAGGTTAAAGAGATAACAAGTGATGATCTGAATCATATATTGGTGCTTGAACCTGAGAATGGTTATGTCGAATATTATTTTATGCCTACATGGGAACTGGATAAAGAACCGGTTGTGACCAAAGACGATTTTATGAAATGTATAGATGAAGTACTGGCCCGCTTGAATAATCCGATAACATATACTATTAAGAATTAAAGTCAACTATAATAAAAACTTATATCATGAAGCCACTTAATAAAACAACAGTAGAGAAAAAAGATTTACCAGTAAAGATACTTCAATTCGGCGAAGGAAATTTTCTTCGCGCTTTTGTAGACTGGATGATAGATAAAGCGAATAATGCAGATGTAATGAACCACGGCATCATTGCTGTACAGCCGATAGGCGGTGGTGAGAATATGGTAAAGATGTTCAAGGATCAGGACAGTATGTACCATGTTTACCTCGAAGGTATAAAAGACAAGAAACCTGTGAAAGAAGTCGCTTTGGTAAAAAGTATTATGGATATCATGAATCCTTACAGTCAGTATGCGGAATACGAAAAACTATTTCTGAGCGAAGGACTCGAGATGATAATTTCCAATACCACAGAAGCCGGTATCCGCTACGAAGAAGGTGACGACCTGAATGCCCAGCCACCAAAATCGTTCCCTGCAAAGATGACAGCGTTATTGCATAAACGCTATCAGAAATTCAATGGGGCAAAAGATAAAGGTCTTCTAATTATCTGCTGCGAACTGATTGAAGATAATGGCTCTACACTTCGCGAATATGTACTACAACATGCCAGACATAACAATTTGGGAGAAGGCTTTATTGACTGGGTAAATACATCTTGTCATTTCTATGATACTTTGGTAGACCGTATTGTGCCGGGCTTTCCACGGGAGAATATCGATGAAATCAAAGCTGAGATTGGGTTTGATGATAATCTCGTAGTCAAAGGTGAATACTTCCATGTATGGGCTATCGGCGGCGACAGTATCATCAAAGAAAAATTCCCATTGGATAAAGCCGGATTGAATGTCCTATTCATGGATGATATCAAGGCTTTCCGCGCCAAGAAAGTACGTATCCTTAACGGCTCGCATACAGCTATGGTGCCTGTGGCTCTCCAGCTTGGTTGCGAAACGGTGATGGATGCTTTCAATACACCCGAAGTAGAAAAGTATATCAATAAAATGGTGGCCGAAGAAGTATTACCGTGTATTGACGAAGATCCGGAAGACCTGAACGCCTTTGCTGCTAAAATACTAGAACGTTTCTACAACCCGTATCTGAAACATTATCTGAAAGATATTTCTTTAAATTCCATCTCTAAATGGGAGACACGGGATTATCCTACGGTATATGACTGCAGTAAGAAGCTGGATAAGAATGCAAAACTGACCACATTTTCTTTTGCTGCACTACTGGTGCTTTATACAGGTCAGTCGGCTGCGAAGAATTTCACACCGAATGATACCCCTGAATTTATCGAGTTTATTCAAAAAACATACGATAAAAACAATATCAAAGGATGGGTAGCAGGTATTGTTAACAATAAGGAGATGTGGAAAGAAAATTTCTCTGCGGTACCTCAGTTTATTGATGAAGTATCTAAGGATGTAGAGTTGATATTGAACCATGGAATGCAGAGCGCATTGCAATCTTTAATAAATTAATTAATTGATGATGGACATGGAACCGAAACATTGTCCACTGTCAATGTACACATGAACGATTATGAATAACGATTGTTTATATTGCAATAAAAATCAGACACAGCACGATCTGATGATTGAAATTTGCAAACTGAATGTGTCTACTGTATATCTTTTCAGGGAGCAAACCTATCTGGGACGGTGTATTGTTGCTTACGAAGGTCATGCAAAAGAGCTATACGAATTGGACAATAATACACTTTTATCATATATGCAGGACGTAAATAAGGTAGCTAAGGCATTGAAAGATATATTCGCCGCCACTAAAATTAATTACGGTGCTTACTCTGACAAATTGCCGCACCTGCATATGCACTTAGTCCCTAAATATACGGATGGCCCGGATTTTGGTTCTACTTTTACGATGAATCCGCAGAAGGTTTATTTATCCGATGAAGAGTATATGGACGTACTGGCATCTATCAGGAGCAGGTTGATGTAAATCTGAAAACTTTATCTATATGATGAAGTTACCGGTTTGTAATAGCCGGTTTATAGTTCTTTGATACAATGTTCGGTAACCCCGGTGTTTACTGAAACAGTGACAAAAAAGAAAGTATGCAAAGAGTGTTACTTTTTAACAAAGTCCTCAGTGAAACACAGTCTCTTCTCAGTGTAACATGAAAGAAGTGTAACCTTTGTTACTTTTTATACAAAAAAATGTGACAACTAAAAAAAATGAAAAAGTGTCAAGTTTGTCAACTTTTTCTACGATCAATAGAAAAAAAGGAGAAAACAGAAATGAATAAATATCTTAAAATAGCCCCTACAGATAATGTCTGTGTGGCAATAGATGATCTGGGTGAAGGTGATATTCTGGATATAGACGGCAAAAAAGTCACCATCAGGAATACGATCCCTACAGGCCATAAGTTTGCAATAGACGAGATAAAAGAAAACGAAGACGTTATCAAATACGGTTACCCTATAGGACATGCTACAACTGATATTCATATCGGTGAGCATGTACATACCCAGAATGTGAAGACTAATTTGCATGACGATCTACAATACGCTTATGTTCCGGTTCATCCGAAACTGGATATAAAAAAGAGTAACCTTACTATAAACGGTTATCTGCGTTACAATGGCGAAATGGGTATCCGCAATGAACTGTGGATTGTTCCTACCGTAGGCTGTGTCAACGGACAGGCACAGGCTATTATCAACCGTATAAAAAACGAACTTGATGTTTCCCATATAGACGATATACGTGTCTATACTCATAACTATGGCTGTTCCCAACTTGGCGACGATCATGTCAATACGCAGAAGGCATTGGCGGCACTGGCTAAACATCCTAATGCAGGCGGTGTACTGGTTATGAGTCTCGGTTGTGAAAACAATCAGCAGAAGGACTTCAAAAAAGTAATGGGCGAATGGGACGATAAGCGGGTTAAGTTTCTTATCGCACAGGAGGTACAGGACGAAATAGAAACAGGCTTTCAGCTGATGAAGGAACTGGTAGAGAATATGTGTAACGATAAGCGCGAACCGCTTCCATTATCGAAATTGAAAGTAGGATTGAAGTGCGGCGGTAGCGACGGTTTTTCCGGTATTACAGCCAATCCGTTGGTGGGGCAGTTCTCCGACTGGCTGATAGCTCAGGGGGGAACAAGCATCCTTACGGAAGTGCCCGAAATGTTCGGTGCCGAAACTATACTTATGAACCGTGCCGAGACAAAAAAAGTCTTTGATGATACAGTTTTGTTAATCAATAACTTTAAGCATTATTTCCGTAAATTCGACCAGCCGATATATGAAAACCCCTCACCGGGCAATAAAGCCGGAGGTATCACTACCCTAGAGGATAAATCGTTGGGTTGTACCCAAAAGGGCGGTAATTCGGAAGTCGTGGATGTGCTTGATTATGGCCAGCCGGTAGTAAAACATGGCCTTAACTTGCTTAATGCACCGGGTAACGACCTTGTAGCCGCATCGGCACTGGCTATGTCGGGTTGTCAGATAGTGCTGTTTACAACAGGTCGCGGTACTCCATTCGGCGCTTTTGTTCCTACAATGAAAATATCTACAAACAGTAAGCTATATAATTTCAAGCAGAACTGGATAGACTTTAATGCCGGAGCCTTGCTCGAAGGCAGAAGTATGGAAACTGTCCTGAATGATTTTATCAACTTTACGGTTGAAGTTTGTGATGGCAAGCATCTGAAACATGAGGAAACCGGCTTTAAGGAAATAGCCATATTTAAGTCGGGAGTGACACTATAATTAAGAGGCAATATTTTGTTAATGTATATATTTGAAGAGCTGGCTGGAGTCTATTGTTACCCTGGTCAGCTTTTACCAAAATTTAATCATATAACAACTTTGTGTTAACGAATCTGTAATCATAGAGGGATACTTTTGCCCGTGAGTTTTTAATCATTAATAAAAATAAACGGATGAAAGTAAATCTGACGAAACCAAACAGGAGAGCCATTCTTATACTCTTTTTCCTGCTTGGTATTTCTATGCTGAATGCCCAGAATAAGGCAACCTCAATAACCGGTGTGGTTAAGGATGAGAGTGGCGAAACTGTAATTGGGGCCACAATAAAAGTTAAAGGGACTTCTGTCGGTACGGTAACGGATATGGATGGTAAGTTCTCTCTGGAAACTCCGGCTACAGGAATCCTGAGCATTTCATACATAGGCTATCAGCTGGTTGAAATGGAGATAGAGAGCAATAAACACTACACGATTACATTAAAAGAAGACCAGAAGCAACTGGATGAGGTTGTTGTTACGGCACTGGGGATCAAGCGGGAAGAAAAAGGTCTTGGATTTGCTACAGAGAATATTGAAGGACAGGCCTTAAATGACTCTAAGTCTAATAACTGGGCAACAGCCCTCTCCGGTAAAGTCGCTGGGTTGAGTATAATCAGTCCCGGCGGAGGGCCATTAGGAACATCCCGTATTTCATTACGTGGAGATAACTCCATGAACATGGATGGTAACAATGCTCTTATTGTGATTGATGGTGTCCCGATTGGAGGTTCAGCTACAGGTACAGGAGCCGACTCATACGGTGCGGGTTCGGGAAGTGATATTCCTGTCGACTATGGCGATGCTGTGAATGATCTGAATCCAGAGGATATTGAGTCTATAACAGTCCTGAAAGGTGCTTCCGCTGCTGCTTTGTATGGTAGCCGTGCTGCAAACGGGGCTTTGATAATAACGACAAAATCAGGTTCGAAGCAGAAAGGGATAGGAGTGACGTTCAGTTCCAGCTTTAGTCTGGATAATGTTTTGAAATGGCCTGATTATCAGTATGAATACGGGCAGGGAACACAAGCTAAGGATAAGAACGGCAATTGGTATTATTCATATGGGGCATCGGCAGACGGAACGAATACCGGCTCTACCAGTAGTGCATTTGGCCCTAAATTTGATGGACAAATGTATTTCCAGTATGACCCGAATGTTGAAGGGCAGAGTCTGGAACGGCAGTTATGGCAACCCTATAAGAATAATATAAAGGACTTTTGGCGAACCGGTACCAACTTCACCAATAGCATATCCATTGAAGGTTCGTCGGATAAGGCGAGTTTCAGGGCATCGCTTACACATCAGAACAATGAATGGATGATGCCTAATACCGGCTTCAAAAGGACATCAGTCTCTACTTCGTTTGACTATAAAGTGACAAATAAGCTCCGCTTTTCGTCAAAGGTGAGCTTTACCAACAGAAATAGTGATAACCTTCCCGGAACGGGCTATAACAACCAGTCTATCTCCTATTTCATGATCTTCCAGAATCCTAACGTCGACTTGGCCTGGTACCGTCCGATATGGAAGAAAGATAAGGATCAGGTAGAGCAGATACACCCTTTCAGCAGCTATATAGACAATCCTTATCTGATAGCCTATGAGATGGAAAATCCTACGGATAAGAATTCAGTATTAGGTACAGCGAGTGCGACGTATCAGTTCTCAAGGAAGTTCGACTTACTGGTGAGGACAGGTATAGAAATGTCGCATGAGGCGAGAGAACAGCATCGTCCTTACAATACGGCCAACTTTGCTACAGGTTACTATAAAGAGGAGGATATCAACTACTTTGAGATAAATACAGACTTTCTTTTCTCTTACAGAGAGCAGTTTAACCGGGATTTAGGACTGAGAGTTTCTGCCGGAGGCAATATGAGAAAGAGTGAATATCGTTACAAGGCGGGATATATCACAGGATTGGTGACTCCGGGTGTGTATAAATTGTCCAATGGTTTCACAAGTGCAACTATGAGGTCCACAAACCGGGATAAGCAGGTTAACAGCTTGTACGGAACAGCTACAATTAATTACAAGAAGTTCTTGTATCTGGATGTGACCGGACGTAACGACTGGTCGAGTACGTTGCCTATCGAGAACAATTCATTCTTCTATCCTTCTGTCAGCGGTAGTTTCGTCCTGTCGGATGTCGTTAAAATGCCGTCTCAGATATCTTTTACTAAATTGAGATTATCTTGGGCACAGGTAGGTAATGATACAGACCCGTACAAAACAGCTAAGTATTACTCGGTAAGCGAATTTTCGGGTGCCGCTGAAAGACCGGGAACATTATATAATGCGAACCTAAAGCCTGAGATATCGACTAACTATGAGGCTGGAATAGATTTCCGGATGTTTAAAAACAGGCTAGGTATAGATATTACAGGATATCAGAATTATACAAAGAACCAGATTATAGATGTACCTATCGATCCGACAGCAGGGTATGGCAAAGCCACAATCAATGCCGGAAAAGTAAGAAACCAAGGGCTGGAAGTAGTCCTGAACGGGGTATTGATGGAACAACGTAGCTTCAAATGGAAAGCTTCCTTTAATTGGGCGAAGAACTGGAATAGGATAATGGAACTTTCTGAAGATCTGGATAATGATGAGGATCAGATGATAGCGCAAGCCGGAACTGTATATTATTATGCGAAAGTAGGCGGTTCTATGGGAGATATGTACGGTTATAAGTTGCTCCGCAATCCGGAAGGTAAAGTCATATACGACGCTGCTACAGGATTAACAGCAAAACCCGAAAACGTAGAGTATGTTGGTAATGCATATCCGGGATGGAAAGCCGGTCTTCAGAATGAATTTACGATCAAGAATGTACGGGTGTCTTTATCCATAGATGGACAATACGGCGGTTTGGTTTATTCTCAGTCGCATCATAAAATGACAGAACAAGGTAAATTGAAACACACCCTTTACGGCCGTGACTCAGAAGATGGTAAATTGGTAGGAGATGGTGTTATTGCTAACGGAGACGGAACTTATTCTCCAAATACAACCAGAGTGCTGGTAAGCCAATATTATTCAGACTATTATCGCCGGGCAAATGTGGAGACAAATTCATTTGACGCTACATTCATAAAACTTCGGGAAGCAAGGGTAGAATATAACTTCCCATCGTCGATAACAAAGAAGCTGAAACTGAATTCCCTTGCTGTAGCCTTGTTTGGTCGTAATCTGTGGATGTGGACAAAGGAATACCCTCTGTTCGATCCGGAAGCGGCAGCCTTAAATAGTTCTACAATTGTTCCCGGAACTGAAATGGGTCAAATGCCCTCTTCACGTACTATGGGGATAAACCTGAATGTTAAATTTTAATATGTAAAAGATTAAGAAATGAGATTACTAGACAAAATATCGATAGTATTATGTATCCTCGCTACCAGCTTTACAGCTTGCGACAGTGGATTTGAAGAACTGAACAAAGACCCGAACAGAATAGATGAAATATCACAAGGTTCACTGTTAAGTCCTATTTTATATGAAATGGCCAGTTACAATTACCTGAGAGCCGATGATGTGACTTTCGATTTTATGCAAGTCTCTCTAAGTCATCCGAGTAGTGGAACAGACAGGGCACATTACTATATGACGGAAACATCGGGTGAAGGTGTATGGAGTACTTATTATAACTGGCTAACGTCTGTAAAAGAGATGTATGAGGCTTCCGTAAAGTTTAAAGATCCGAATTCACAGGCAATCGCTCTGACCCTAAACAGCTGGTTGTACGCAAATTTGACCGATGCATTTGGTGACGTGCCTATGAAAGAGGCTTCACGAGCTGAAGAAGGGATATTAAAACCCGTGTTTGATACACAGAAGGAAATTTATACCCGTATTATATCAGATCTCGAGACGGCAAATGACATGTTCATTACATCACAGAAATTAACCTATATAGGAGATCTTCTCTATAATGCCAATACTGAGGCAGAAGGCGTACTGAAGTGGAAAAAGTTTTGTAACTCTTTACGTATGCGCTGTTTATTGCGAATATCCAAGAGGGACTCGGAAATGAATGTATATGCTGAACTGAAGAAGATGGTGAATGATCCTGTTAAATACCCTGTTTTTGAGAAGAATGCAGATGGGGCTATCTTAGCTCTGTCAGGGTTGGCCCCACAGTTACCTCCTATTTCCAGACCACAGGATTTTACTACAGGACGGGCTGCAGGAGAATTTTTTATAGATAACCTTGTGGCTATGGACGATCCGAGATTGCCTATCTGGGCTTCGAAAGCGAAGGAACTGGATGGAAAGAATATCGGATATAAAGGAATCCCCAGTGGTAGTCCTATTACTCAGACATTCAATTATACTCCGTCTAACCTGAATCAGACCTTGGCAAAGGCTCCTCTGAATATTGTCTTGATGACTTATGCCGAAGTTAAGTTTATAATGGCAGAACTGGCATATAAGAATATAATATCGGGAGATGCAAAAACCTATTATGAAGAAGGTACTAAAGCGGCTATCGAACAATGGGGTGGAGTAGTTCCGGCTAACTATTTCAGTAATGTAAATGCTGCGTACAATAATACTTTCGAAAGAATAATGCTTCAGAAGTATTTAGCTTTGTTCTTCAATGACTATCAGCAATGGTTCGAATACAAAAGAACAGGGCTGCCTGTACTTCCGGATAATGGAGGATTACTCAATAATGGCAAGATGCCCATACGCTACCAATACCCACCTAAAATAAAGCGGATGAATAGTACTAATTACCAAAAAGCCGTAGAGAATATGGGTGGTGATAACATCAACATAAAATCGTGGTGGGAAAAATAAAGGATACTAACTTATAAAATAAAATAGATATGAAAAAGATTGTTTGCTTATCATTTGTATTTATATACACAGTATTGTCATTGCAGGCACAGAAAGCAACAAATTTCGAATACGATGTTTATGGGGATGGCATTAAAGTCGAAGATATAAAAGATTATTCTTCGCATGAACTCGGAGATCTCATAGCCCGTAAACTACAGGCTGTGGAGAATATATATCTGCTGCGTTACGAAACAAGGGTAGGCCTTAATAACTCTGAGATTGAAGTACAGAAACCCGACATTCTGCAGTCTGTAGAGAAAATGGATAAGTATTATAAGAAAGCCGTTAAGAAACAATTATTATCGAGAGACGAGGCTGTGAGCAGGTTTTCGAAATATCTGGACATTGCCTACTTCGTTTTTTATGAAGACAGTGCTGCATTTGAGAGTGCTTTAAGTAAAGCCAAAAAGACAGAAGATATTATAATTATTTTTGAGCAGGTAAATCTGCTTAATTACAATGCCAAGATGGAGGCAAGGAACTGATCATACGGAATTTATCTGTAGATATTCGTCAGATAGAGATTTTGGAAGCTTATATATTTGGCCGTACATACACGCAGAAAGGTGAATATAAGATTATGAAAGAATAATCTGTTGCAAATAGTAAACAAGACGTCAAAGAACGAATAGATAAAAAGGCTTTAGTCTGACCTGTACGGGTATATGGCTAAAGCCTTTTCTGGGAGAACCCTAAAAAAATGTTAGTTTCAGTGAATAACCTTCCGGTTAGTTATTAGTATATGTGACGTCAAAGTCCCAGTTCCATTTATCAAAGTATAAGTTTCCTCCTTTCCATTCCAACTCGCCACGCTGAAAATCCACAGTTTCGCTTCGTGGGTAAATCTTTTCGGGGAATAGAGGCCGGGAATAATCGTTATTGACTATCCAGCGGTACGCGTCCATCCCGTTAGAATATATGTACCTGACTTTCTCATCATCTGTAAACCTGTTGATACCGAATGACTGGTCCATCGGTATCCAGCCGGTACCTTCTATATAGAATTCGCTCCAGTCGTGCAGGTTCAGTCCGTCCGGATGCATCATAAATCCGCTTTGCCAGCGTGCAGGAATGCCATTGTAGCGTGCCAGCGTTATAAACAACAATGTTACCTGTCCGCAGTCGCCATGATTATTTGCCAGTACATAGGCCGGGATATTGTCTATTGTCGAGTATTCCCGTGCACCTGCCCACGGGAAATTTTCATCCACCCATGTGAATATTTTTCTCATCTTCTGATAAGGATTTGTTTCATTGCCGATGATACGTTCCGATATGGCTTTGATAGAATCACTGAAAACGATATGGGGAGCCCGTTCGGAAGTATATGTCTTATACAGATCGCTGTTTTTGTCATATGGCTTGATCTCTTTGCCCTCAAGATTGAACCATTCTGCCGCCGATTTATAAGAGAATTCTATTTCAAACTTCAGAGGCTCGTCTTTCTTCGCAACTTTCTCCATGTATAATGTGCGGTGTGCATATTCAGACGGGGATATAATATAATTATCATCATTTACCGACAACAACTTTATTTCCGATTGTCTGCGCTCATCCTCTCTCGGGTACGGAAGCCAGCATCTTACAACTTCTCCTTCGGGTACTGCATTCGGTTTCAGCGTCACTTCATATTTTACTCTCATTGCCACGGGAGACATTTGGGTTTTTCCTGTTTTTCCCAATACTGATACTATTTCCGGCAGATGTACTTTCAGGGTTTCTTCCTTTGCGTCTGTCCCCGGTTTATCTATTTCCTTTTTCTTTGCGATAGCATCTTTATCCAGACGGAACAGGTTGCCCGCTCCACGGCTGAAATATCTCTTCTGACCGTCTATAACCATATATTCCAGAGATTTATCTGCTTCCCATTTGGCCAACATATCATCATTTACATCAGGATAGTATTTTTTGATGTATTCCATTACCGGTTCTTTGTCCTTGTTGAAGTCCAGAGCTATGCGATGCATCTTATCCTTTCTCCAGTTGAGGTCATAGATTGTATCGGCAGAAGGTCTATTCTCAGCAATATATAAGTCTATCAGGTAAGAAGCTTTCGTGAAATTTCCGGCCTTTTCTTCCGTATCTATCTGCTCCAGACTCACAGATTTGGGTTGTTGGCTATTGCATCCCCATATTGCCAGTGTGATTATTATAAGATATAAGTGTTTCATAGATCTTGTTTTTTTTGTTTCGTTAACTATTTATAGTTAAAAAGTAACAGAAGTAACACATTTTTCAGTTAACAGTCAACAGTAATCAGTTAACAGAAAACAGTTCTTCAACTTAAAACTCATTACTCAAAACTTATTACTTGTTAGAGGGTAATAAAAGTAACACCTTGCTCAATGCTTTTTACTTGTGTTCTTTGCGTAACTCTTTTCCTTTGCGGTAAAGCCCTTTTCATTACATTGAGGACTTTGTTAAAACCTGACACATCTGACACTTTTGTATTGTTTTTCATTGTTACTTTTTACTAAAGCTCCTATTACTCTTTTTACTCTGTGTTTAAATAAAAAAGGTAACAAAAGTAACACATTTTTCAGCTATTAGCTGATAGCTGTTAGCCGATAGCTTATGTACAAAACCTGACAAACCTGACGACTTTTTACACAATTTTTATTGTCACTTTTTCTTCTAAAAACTCCGTGCTACTCCGTTTACTCTGTGGTTAAAAATAAAAGGTAACAAAGGTTACACTATTTCATTCATTTGCTATTATGCTAATTTGTAAATCTGCCAATCAAAATATCAAAGAGCTATAAGCAAGCAGCTAAAGCTGGTAGCTTACTATATAGATAAATTTTTCTCAAATAAATTATTTTCATTACTCATTACTTAAAACTTATTACTTACTATTTCTCTATCCCTATTCCCGGCAAATCATTCAATATCAATTTCCCGTCAACAACAGTCGTCCCTTTATAAATATCGTTACTTATCAGCAGGTTTCCATCCAGGTCTGCCCAATCCACGGCAGGCGATAATTGGGATGCTGCCGAAATAGCACAGGAAGTTTCCGTCATACAACCTATCATTACCTGCATATTGGCTGCGCGGGCTACCGTCAGTATCTTCCATGCTTCCCGCATTCCCGTACATTTCATCAGTTTGATATTTACACCCGTAAAAGCGCCTTTGAGCCGTAATACATCATTCAACCGTTGGAAAGATTCATCCGCAAAAACGGGTAGGGGACTCCTTTCTGTTACCCAGGCCGAATCATCAAGGTTGTATTTCGGCATCGGCTGTTCTATCATTACTATCCCTTTTTCTTTCAGCCAGTATATCATGTCCAGTGCATGATGCTTGTCTTTCCAGCCCTGATTGGCGTCTATGGCAATAGGCTTGTCGGTCACCGTGCGGATAGCTTCTATCATCTCCTTGTCATTGTCGCGTCCCAGCTTCACTTTCAGAATATTGTAAAGCGGCGCGGCTTCCCTGGTCTTCTCTTTCACCACATCGGCGGTGTCTATTCCGATAGTGAAAGTCGTGGACGGTGCTTTCGACTTATCCAGCCCCCATATTTTATACCACGGTTGCCCCATTATTTTGCCTACAAGGTCGTGCAGGGCTATATCCACAGATGCTTTTGCCGCTGTGTTGTTTTCCGCTATTTTATCCACATAGGTGAGTATATCATCGAGTTCGAACGGACTGGAAAACTGGCTCAGGTCTATTTTTTTTAGGAATTCCATAACGGATGCCTGCGTTTCTCCCAGATAGGGAGGGAGAGAGGCCTCTCCGTATCCGGTAATACCGTCAAATTCGATCTCCGTTAATACAACAGGGGTTGTTGTACGTGAAAAATTAGCGATAGTAAATACATGTCTCAATTGCAGGTCGAAAGGCCTGAAACTGAATTTCATCTTCCCTTTATTGCCTATCACCTTATCTTTACCCTTCTGTGCGAATATGCTCAATGGTGAGCCGGCAGCCAGACCGGCACCAAGAGAGGCCAATGCTGTCTTTCTCAGAAAATCACGTCTTGATTGTGCCA
>QMCD01001378.1_pt1 | contig 15101 bp, 12 predicted proteins | sample 1821841 | NCBI WGS metagenome assembly QMCD01 (sample SAMN01991225, study PRJNA193472) | Termite gut metagenome, whole genome shotgun sequencing project. | isolation source: worker | host: Macrotermes natalensis | reverse complement strand
TGGCACAGGGGGCTTCAGGTTTTGCGCGTCTTGCGCGCGGTACGGGTTTTCCGTGTGTTTAAAGCGCTGCGTTATTCCAAAAGCTTTGGTATCCTGGCGAGGGTTTTCAAGAAGACAAAAGCCCCTTTGCTCGCCGTATTCACGCTTTCCCTTGCCTACGTACTCATTTTTGCGCTTGTGGCCTTCAACCTTGAGCCCGATACCTTTTCCAGCTATTTTGAAGCTGTGTACTGGGCCGTTATTTCCCTTACCACCATGGGCTACGGCGACATATACCCCGTCACAACGCTGGGCCGCGCGGTAACGATCCTCTCCTCCATCATGGGCGTTGCCGTTATTGCGCTGCCGGCCGGCATTATCACGGCAGGATATATGAGCGCGATAGAAGATGAAAAAATGACGGAAACAGGCGAATGAGAGGCACGGGCGGCGCGCTGCATACTATTACAGTTTCTCAAATGGTCGGTTGACCATTTGTTAGAAACTGTTATGCAGCACCGTATATTTCTTGTAAAAGAAAAATACCTGCATTAAGTTAATTTGCTGTAAAAATAACGGCATCATGGAAGGCCGGACAGCCGCGGCGGAAAGGAGACGCCGCTATGCTCATTCGCAAAATATCCCGCCCAAAGAATAGGCCGCTGTGGAAACATAACGGCTGGCCTTAATGATGGAAAAATGTGTGCTTGTAGTAGACGATAACCCCTCATATCGGTTGCCGAATGGTAACACTGGTGAAAACATTCAGTTTACTGTCTATTTGAATCGCATCGCCACCGGTGTCACCAAGGCACATCTGCACGCGCTCTATCACATTTTGCAGCCCGTAGCCGCTTTCAGAATACATATTCCCTTTATCCCGCAAATTTTGCAGCAGTTGTGGCGGCATACCCTTGCCATCGTCCTCCACTATCAAATCATAGAAGCCTTCATCACGGTGGCTGTAAATGGTAATATTCAGTTTTGCCCCGTTTGCCCGCCGGCCATGGTAAATGGCGTTTTCTACCAATGGCTGCAAAATAAGCCGAACCGTTTTGCATTGCAGAAGCTCTTTCTCAATATCGATCTGCACATTTATTTCGTCGCCATAGCGCAGGCTTTGCAGGTGAATATAGGCCTCCAATTGCTCCACCTCGCTGGCAAGCAGCACCTGGTTTTCTTTGATGGCCAACGAGTAGCGCAAAAAGAATGCTAGGCTATCCACGGCCTGCGCCAGCTTGTCAGGGTCGTCGGCCCGGGCCAGCCACTTGATGGAGGAGAGCGAATTAAACAGAAAATGTGAATTAATTTGCGCGCGAAGGGCGCTCATTTCGGCAACGCGCATCTGCGCGTTATTATTATTGTTCTGTTCTATTAGTCCCAATATTCGCATACGGGTATCGTCCAATTCATGTGCCAAAGCAGAAAACTCATCTTTGCCATCAATATGCAGTTTTTTTGACAGCTTCCAGTTGGAAATGCTGGCGATTTTCTCTTGCAGCGTTTTCAAGCGCCGGTGTAGCTGGGCCGAAAGCAGGGCCGCAAATAAAAACGCCGTCAACATCATCACCAAAAACACGGGCACCATGCGCACCAACAGCGTAAAATAACCCTTGTCCAAATAGCGGGGGGTGGTTTCAATCAATACATCCACACCCAGAGCGCTTTTTTCTGAAATGGCGATAGCGTGCTCCGGCGTTTGCATACTTTCGCGCTTGACAATTCCGGATTCCTTGCCGCTGTTGGCGTACAGCAGATTGCTGAACGCAATGCGGTCATTCATCGAAATCAGGCTATCGCCGTAAAAAATATAAATTTTATTGTCGTTGTTGCCTTCATTGAAAAAACCGTAGAGCTCGGTCTCATATACGCAGATTTCAAGGTAATATTCCCGCTGGCTGTTTGTTTGGTATACCTTGCGAAAAATAGAAAACACTTTTTCGTTGCGGCTGTTTAAATAGCTACCGGTGACATACACATTGCGTGGGTAGGTGGAGCCGCCCGGCGAAAAAGACTGAAAGATTTCCCCCGTTTCGCCAAGGCCGCCTATGGCCGTGTACACCCCGTTACGATAAAGCCGGACACCATTCACACGCCCCGCGTTCAAGATGCGGAATTCATTGGTGAGGGTGTCCAGCAACTTTTCCACGCCCTGGAAGTGCTGTTCTTCCATGGCGTGGATGAGACTGTTGTCGCGCGCAATCAGTTCCAAATAGGATACAAAGTATTCAAGGCGGGTATCAATGTTGATGGCAATTTGCCGGCCGTGGGTTTCCAGCACAGCACTTTCCTGTTCGCGATAGCTGCTGCGCAAAATGAAGTGCAGCATGAGCAAAATGCCCACCGCCACAAAGCATATAAGTACCGCGAAACTAAAAAGAACCTGTGTGCGGAACTTCAGGCAGTAGAATAGCCTCCTCATTACATGCCCCGCTGGTTTTGATGGCGGTACTCGTTGGGGGTAAGGCCATGTTCTTTTTTAAAAGCGGTATGGAAATAAGTGATACTGCCAAAGCCGCACAGCGCTGCAATGTCGTTTACAGGCAGGTCGCTTTCCAGCAGCATATGGCGCACTTCCGCCATGCGTAACTGCATTAGTTGGCGGTTTACACTGATTTTTTTAACGGATTTGAACACAGTGCCCAGATAATTGGGTGTAAAATGCAGGCGCCGGGCAATGTCTTCCAGCACGAGGGGCTGCTTGTATTCTTCGTTAATGATTTTTTCCACTTCATTTGTAATTTGTTGCTTGCTTTTACGCACTTGGCTGGCCGGCGAATTTTCAGCAGGGGATCCCATATGCCGCGCCAAAAAGGCCGTATACAGTTCCGCTACGCTTTGCCCGCCGCCCTCTGCGTTCACACTTTCCACACGCACGCATGCATCGCCAAGTTCGCGAAAAAACTCCCGCAGCATTGCCGCCACTTTTGCGGTAAGGGCTGTCCCGCGTTCGAAAGTACCGCACAGTGTTATCAGCCGCCCCACATCCATGCAGATATTAATAGACTGGGCGCAGATTTTTTGGCAGCGCTGGTTCAATTGTTCCAAGGCCTCGTCAAAGTTTTCCATGTGGCCTTTACCAAAGATGGTAATCAGCAGGGAAATATTGCTTTCCTGCGCGCACAACCATTCCAAATTTAGCTTTTGCATGTCCTTTTCGCCAACAGGTACGCCAATCAGCATACGGTTCACCAGCGCTTGCCGTGCCAACTGCAAACTGGCGGAATAATTGGTTCTGATATTACTGAGAAGGCGCTTTTCCAATGCCTTCTCAGTAATATCATCGGCTACCCTTTTTACCACATGCAGCAGTTCGCTTTCATTCACAGGTTTCATCACATAGGCCTGAACACTTAAATCAATGGCCTGCTTGGCATAGTCAAAATCGTCATAGGCGCTTAAAAAAAGAATGCGCGTTTCCGGCGCCACCGCACGAATTTTGCGCGCCATTTCAATGCCGTTCATCACGGGCATGTTCACGTCGGAAAGCACGATGTCCGGCCGCAATTCCATGGTCCTTGCCAACCCTTGCTCGCCATTGACCGCTTCGCCCACAATTTCAACGCCAATCAGCTCCCAATCGATATGGTGGATAAGGGATTGGCGCTCGAAGCTCTCATCTTCCACTAAAATCATTGTAGGCATTTGTGCTCCCCTCTGGTTCCTGTACCCTGTTCCATTGGCATACTACTCTCTCAAGAATAGTATACCACAGATAGCGGCCTTATTTACAGGCGGCCGGCCGCCCAGGCAAGGCCGCGCGCCACCACAATGCGGAAGTTTTCGTTGCTGTAGGCGGCATTGTCATGCCCGCTGGCGTAGCAAAACACCCGGCTGTTTTTATACCGGCGCGTCCACGCGATATTTTTTAGGCTGCTCGCGTTTTGCGTGGTAATCAGTATTTCATTCCCGGGCTGGTCCGGCTCGCCAATGGTGTAGGTTTCATCCACCAGCACAAAGTCTTCCAGGCCGTTTACAATGGGGTGTGCCGGCAGCAAAATATGCTCATCTACGGTTTCGTTCTGATGAAATTGGAAGGTATCCCCGCCCCGGTTTGAAAGCCCGCTCACATTGGTAAAGGTTTGCCAGGCTTGGAAGGTGAGCAGGGCGTGGTGCAACAGTACAATACCCTGCCCAGTATTGCCAATACTTTCTTCCATGTAGCGGCGCAGTACACTGTTTTCTTCGGGTTCATTCCAGTTCATGTTGTACCACAGCGCCACGTCGTAATGGTCGCGGTTTTGCTCGTCCTGCACAAAAAGGTCTATGGGCTGAACAAAGCAGGCACAGCCTGTGAAAGAATCCAACATTTTTTGGAAATTCACAACATCATAGGGGTGGTTTTCCACCAATACGGCCACTTGAAGTTTTTCGCACATCGTGAATCATCGTCTCCTTTTTTACGTGAACACAGATTATGGCAGCATATTACCGGCCGAACCGTACAGGGCATACCATTCATCGCGCGTAAGCTCAATATCCACCGCCCTGGCCATTTGCGCAAGGCGCCCGGCATTTTTGCTGCCCACAATTACCTGCATGCTGGCGGGGTGGCGCAAGATCCACGCCAGAGCCACCGCGGAGGGATCCGCCCCATATTTTTCAGCCAATTCATTTAATTTTTCATTCAACTTCGGATACTTCTCGTTACCCAAAAACACGCCTTCAAACCAGCCATATTGCAAGGGAGACCATGCTTGAATGGTGATTTTTTTCAAGCGGCAGTATTCCAAAACACTGGCGTCGCGGCTGCAGGCAGGGCTTGGCACATTGGCTTGGATACCGGAATCTACAAGGCCGCTGCGCGCAAGGCTAAACTGCATTTGGTTAGCAACCAGCTTATAAACGGTATGGGCTTGCAGCAGCTCCATTTGAGCGGGGTTTATATTGCTTACACCAAAAAAACGCACTTTCCCTGCCTTATACAAAACCTCAAAGGCTTCGGCAATTTCTTCCGGCTCCATCAGGCTGTCTGGCCTGTGCAGCAGAAACAAATCCAGGTAATCCGTGTTCAGGCGGCGCAAGATGCCGTCCACAGAATCTAAAATATACGGTTTGGAAAGGTCATAATAACCTTGGCGAACGCCGCACTTCGATTGAAGGAATATCTTTTGCCGCAACAGGGGCTTTGTGGCCAGCAAGCGGCCAAAACTCTCTTCGCAGGCACCGCCGCCATAAATATCGGCATGGTCAAACAAATCGATTCCCGCATCCAGCGCGGTGTCTACCAATACGGCCAGTTCTGTTTGGGTCAGTTCTCCAATGCGCATGCATCCCAAACCGATTGCGGAAGCACGCAAACCGCTGAAACCAATATCAATCTTTTTCATCTGCCATTCCCCTTCAAAGCGTGTACGCACGCTTTAGAGAAGGGCGCATAGCATGCTATGCGCCCCAAGTTCATGATATCTTGTTACTTAAACACCTTGTCGCGGATATCTTGCATAAACCGGATAGTGATATCGGTTTCGCGCTTAAAATCCACCTCGGCGGCGCCGCTGGTGCTCACCCAGGGGCAAGCGGCGGAAACGCCTTTTTCGTACCCGGCCTCTTTCAATACTTCAAACAGGTGCGTTAAAATCCCTTCACGCTCACCCACATTCGGCTGTGCGCCGCCGTCGCCCTGCACATGCACATTCAGGCAATAGTCCGGATATTTCAAAATGTCTTCCAGCGGCTGCTCCAGCTCCAGGAAATAGTTGAGATCGGCCATAACTTTTACATTGCTGCGTCCGGTCATCTTTGCAAAAGCCACGCCTTCCAGATAGCGCGGGAAGAGGGTGTCCGCCTCGGCTTGCGGTTCCAGCGCTATTTGCATGCCGTAACGGCCGGCAAAATCGGCGGCCATGTTAATGGTGCTGATGGCCTGGTCAATAGCCTTGGTACGATTAAAGCCGTCCTGGCAGCGGAAGTGTCCGCCCCAGGCGCCCAAAACCTTCACGCCTAGCTCTGACATGCGGCGGATCGTCCGCTCAAGGGAAAATTCCAGCAAGTCACGGTCATAGTAAACACCGCTGCCGCCCTGCCACAGGTTGCCGGGGCCCAGCAAAAAAGCGGTAACCGGGGTGGGGCGTCCATCGGCCTTGTACATGGCTTTGTTTTCTTCCCATTCCACGTCGGAAAGGGTAGGGCTGCCATGAATGCTTGCCGGCACCTCAAAATATTCCCAGCTTTTGCTCAAGGCAGAAAACGGCACCACATCCACAACAATTCCGAACTTGAAACCTTTGCTCATTTTGCATCCTCCAAATGCTTTAGTCTTCGTAGCGGGCGGGGTTTGCCTCCATGTGGGCGGCAAATTCCTGCGCAATCGCCTCGGTTATGGGGGCATAGGTGCCGCTGATATAACTTTCCAGCTCTTCAAAGGATACTTCGCCGGTTACATACCGCACCTCCAGGCTGTTCAGCGCGCTCACTTCATCGGGGAACTCCGTTCCGATTTTATCCAGCATTTTGGTAAACCCGAAGTAACATTTTCGCGTGGCGGCTTCGGCGGCCGCGGTTTCTTCCTGCCATTTGGCAATTTGCTCCGGGGTGCTGCCGCCCATCAGGGCCTGGTTCCCGCCAAGGGCATTGGCAAAGGCAAACATATTGCTGGTGGTTTTGCGGGCCAATTCCATTTGCTCCGGGGTGCGGTCCACCGTGCGGGTTTCCACATCATAGCTGTTGTAGTCGGCGCCGGCAATGCCAAGCTGCATGGCCACAAAGCCCTCTTCACTGTTGGCCCAGTCCAAAAGGCGAAGCACGGCGTCTTGCTTAACAGGGTCGGAGTTGGCGTTCACATAGTACGCCATCCAATTGCTGGGGGGCATGGCATACACGGGTTTATCGCCTTCGTTCAGCACCAGCGGCGGGCAATAAATAAAATCGTCCAAATTCATACTGTATTTTTCCAGCAGGTTGGTGGTATAGTTGCTTTGGCTGGCGCCCACAATTCCCACGCGGTTTTGGGCTATTTTTTCGTAATTTTCTTCGGCATTGTGGGTAATGAACTCACGGTCAATGACGCCTTCTTCATATAGGGCGCGCAGCTGCTGGATATAGGCGGGATACTGGCTTTTCAGCGCGCGCAGCTTGGCGCTGCCGTCAACATCGGGCATGCCATGGTGCCAGCTGGAAATGCTGTACGCCATGGAAAAAAAGTCGTTCTGTAAGTGCCAAATGCCGGAATCCATGCTGCTTTGCTGGGCATTCATGCTGGCGCCATAGGTGTCGTCCTGGCCATTGCCGTCCGGGTCCTGGGTGGTAAAGGCGCGGCACACTTCTACAAATTCTGCCACGGTGGTGGGGGCTTCCATACCCACGGCATCCAGCCATTTTTTGTTGATGACAAATCCCCATTTGTCGTAGCTGTTCGGGCGGGGGATACCGTAAATTCTTCCATCAGGCAAAAATACGCAGTCGCCGTATTGTTCGGCGGAAATGTTGGAGGAGAGGTTCGGGTATTCGGCCAGTTTGTCGGTTACATCCATCAGCAGGCCCTCTTCCGCCCACTGGGTGGCAAAGATATCAGCGCCGTAGTGCACAAGGTCAGGCATGTCGCCAGTGGAAACCAGCATCTTCACGCGGTCTCCGTAACCGTCTTGCGGCGGGGCTTCAATCAGCAAACGGATATTCAGCTTTTCTTCAATAAGCTGTACAATGGGGTTGTTGTCCAGCACAATTTCTGGGTTTAATTGCAGTACAGCTGTAATTTCCACCGGTTCAGCGTCAGATCCCCCCTCTGCGGTGCTTGCCGGGGGAGTGCTGCCCTCCGCAGCAGGGGTGGGGGCCGGGCTGGCAGCCGGGCTGCCGGCGCCACCGCAAGCAACCAGCACACTTGCCAGCAGTAAAACTGCCATAACGAGACTCATCCATTTCTTTTTCATTGTGCCCTCCTTGTTTGTCATGTTACTCTGTATAAAACCACGCAGGCATAGCGTGATTTGCCTACTCTTTTACAGAACCAAGAGAAATGCCTTTTACAAAATAGCGCTGCATAAAGGGGTAAATAATCAAAATGGGGATGATGACGATAACGATGGCAGCCATTTTAAGGGTGAAGGGATGGCTGCGCGCCTGGGCAGACAGCATGGCGGACACAGGCGAAACCGCATCGGTATTTTCCACCACCAATTCGCGCAGCACCAAAATGAGCGGCCAAAGCTTGCGGTCCGATATATACATCATGGCCGAGAAATAGTTGTTCCAGTAGCCTACGGCGTGAAAAATGGTCATGGTGGCAATAGCCGGTTTTAGCAGCGGCACCACAATAGACCGCAAAACGCGTATATCACTGGCGCCGTCTATCCGTGCGGCTTCTTCCAAAGACACGGGCACGCTTGTTTTTATAAAGTTCTTCATCAAAATTAGGTTAAAGGCGCTGATGCAGCCGGGCAGAATCAAAGCCCATATCGTATCGTAGATGCCAAGCTCGCGGATGAGCACATAGTTTGGTATCATGCCGCCATTAAAAAACATGGTAAACAGAATCATGCCCATAAACAGCTTGCGGCCTTTCAAATGTGGTTTGGAAAGCGGGTAGGCCGAGACAACAAGCAAAAATACGCTGAGCACGGTGCCGATAACCGTGACCCTTATGGTTACGCCGTAGCCGGAATGGATAAGCTCGTAACCCAGTATTTCCCTGTAGGCTTGCAGGCTGAATACCTGCGGAAAAACACTTAAAGGGTTGGCCAAATATTCTTCATACGACATAAAAGATGTGGACAGCACATAAATAAAAGGTGCAAGGCAGCAAAAGGCGAAGATGCTGACAACAAGGGTGCATATGCCTTCAAAGACATAATCGGATTTGCTGCGGATGGTACGGCGTACTTTTTTACGCACTTTTACTTCTGCCCTGCGCATCAGAAGATACCGTCCTCTCCCAACAACTTTGCCGCCTTGTTGGCCAGCAGCAGCAAGGCAAACCCGACCACCGAGCTGAAAAGCCCCACTGTGGTGGCAAACGAGAAGCGGCCGTTTACAATGCCCATCCGGTAGGTGTATGTTTCAAATACCTCTGAAACCGCCAGGTTACTGCCATTTTGCAGCATATAGATTTGTTCAAAGCCGTTGGCCATCAAACTGCCAATGGTAAGCAGCAGCAATATAACAACTGTGCTGCGTATACCCGGCAGGGTAATGTGCCAAATGCGCCGCAAACGCGAGGCACCGTCTACGGTGGCGGCTTCATATAGTTCGGGATTGATGGAAGTGACCGCCGCCAAATAGATGATGGTGTCCCAGCCGGCGTTCTTCCAGATATTGGATGTGACAACCAGGCCGCGGAAATAATCGGAGTCACCCAGGAAAAACACCGGGTCGCCTCCCAAAGATTTTATTACATTGTTCACAATGCCCCAAGATGGGGAAAGCAGGTTTACAAGAATGCCGCCAATAACCACCCAGGAAATAAAGTAGGGCAGGTAAAGCGAGGTTTGCGCAAACCGCTTGAAGCGTAAAAAGGGAATCTCATTCAGCGCGATGGTAAGAATGACGGGAATGGGAAAGCAAATGAGCAAACGCAGCAGGCTGAGCGTCAGGGAGTTTTTCAGCACAGTATAGAACATGTCCAAATTAAAGAGGTACTGAAAGTTTTCAAAACCCACCCATTCGCTGTTCAAAATGCCCAGCGAGAACTTGAAGTCTTTAAATGCCAGGATAAGCCCATACATGGGCACATAGTTGAAAATAATAAAATAGGCAACACAAGGAATCAACAGAATATACAGCCAGCGGTTGGCTTTTAAATAGCGCCATGCCGTTTTCCGCCGACCCGGGGCTTGCTTCGGCTTTCCATTTACAGTGTCCATTGCAGCCTCCGCCTTTTGAGAAACGGTAGTAAAACTACTTGCGAATACAGTTCCTGATTTACACACATTTTACACAATGAAGCATTTGCGTACAATTCACAAAACAATTTTTGTTTTGAACGAATGGTTACAGTATGCAGGAAAGAGTTGATTGCCGTAATTGATTATCGTAACCGATGGGCAGATTTGCACAAAGCAGGAAGAGCATTTCATGCCGCCGCATTAGGATTATCAATTCTTATAGTGAATGTGCCGGAAATTGACGGCGAAATATGGAGGATTACATGTTATACTTTGTTGTAATGACGCTTACGATGAAAGCAATAAACCAGTAGTCAAGTTCTGGGGGTTAATCTTGACTACTGGGTTACATTTTCAAATCTTGCACGTTACTATGGAATGGATGCGCGCTATCCAAAACTTGTAATGACTATCCTCATAGCTGGTGGTATGCGCATGAGCAGAGATTCACTACTTGTCGAGCTCCGATAACGTGGTATAATTATCCCACAGATAGGAGCGTTATTATGCCACAGATAGTACCTATTCGAGATTTGAAAAATACTACCGAGATTTCCAAGCTTTGCCATACAGCGAATGAGCCCATATTTATCACATACAGTAGTGGGCACAGGAACACACCAAAAAAGGGCCGACAAGACAAAAACAAATCCAGCTTCCGTACCCTGCCCTTATTCGCTGGCTTGGCTCAATATTTACGGCAGATTCAAACCCGGCAGGAAGAACAGCGGAAAATTTTTGGCAACCAGTATGACAAAAGCGGCTATGTGTGCTGCCGGGAAGACGGTCACGTCATCCAGCCCGATTATCTCTCGAAAGGCTTTTACAAGTTGGAAATGTGGCTTGGAGCGCATACGATTTCATGATTTACGCCATTCAGCGGAAGCTTGCTTATTGCCGAGGGTTTTAGCCTGAAAGAAGTAAGCGAGTATCTGGGGCATTGTGACATCGGTACTACCGCTAACATTTACGGTCATTTGCAGTACAAGGCAAAAGTGGGCATGGTAAGCCATATGGATGAATTGTTCGTGCAAGATGTGGTGGTTGAAAATCCTTTAGACATTTCTTTGGACATGGCCCAAAAATGAAATATGGCCGCTCCCCGATTGCTCGAAAACAGCCATATTTCGTTTAATAACCTGTGGTTGCGGAACTAGGATTCAAACCCAGACAAACAGAGTCAGAGACAGTATATCCAAGCGGCTAAAGCCTTGTGCAAAGCGGGTTTGTGGGTCATTTTGTAAAAGCGGATGTGTTCCGAGATTCGCTTATTTTCCAGAAGTAGTATCTTCTAGAGAGCTTTTTGAGGGTGGAAAGAAAACTATCGATGTAAACGCCTATGAAAGAAATTCTACCGCGCGCAAGCAGTGCATACAGCACAATGGAGACATTTGTGCTGTATGCGGTTTCCGCTTTTCAGATTATTTCGGCGGCGATTTTGAGGGAGTAATCCACGTGCATCACATTAAGCCTTTGAGCCAAATATCACAAAAATATGTGGTAAATCCTATCCATGACCTTGTGCCAGTTTGCCCAAATTGCCACTTGGTTATTCATAGCAAACCGGGGGGCGTATACTCTATTGCAGAAACTAAGGTATTAATTAAGAAACATCGGTTATAATGATTCGATTTGTCCATGAATCGTCCTAAATAAGTTTAATCTGGCTAAAACAGTTTACAACTTTATCACGCTTAGACACATAGATAATCAACTTACCAGCAAAAACTTTATGTTCTTCTTCGGTGTGCATCAAGTATTCAAATATCTCTTTGAGCGAATCAAAGAATAGAGAAGTAATTATAGTAAAGTTGGCACCTGCATTAGCAGGTAATCTAATTAAATCAAGATAAGGTTGATTATTCTCCCCCGCAGATAAGTCCCTTAGTGCAGTACGCGCATGGACTTCCTGTGACAATAGGCTGTACAAATTCTTATATGAATCGTTCATATTTACTGCTTCGCACAAACGAGCAAAATCTTTTATATTGCTACAAATATTGTACCAATTGATATAGCTGATTTTCTTTTTACCCTCCTTTTTTCTTGCTAAATTTATATCTTCTAATTTCTTTTTTCGTTTGCCATCAACATATTTAAGCGAATCGAACATTTGTATGTTTGCTTCGGTATCTCTAATTAGCAGTTTCGTTTCTTTTCCTTCACCATATAACTTTCGTGACAACCTGATTCGTTCATAAAACTTGTCTATCTGATATGCTGCCGCTCTATTTATGATGTCTCCTTGCAATATATATTTTAGTGAAACAATAGTTTCATAGTATGACCTCAGAAGAATAAACACTTGTGGCATACAAGACTCATGGAACAGTATATTCACCGCATCTAAGTGTTCAATCAATTTGCGCGTTATTAAGGCTATTATTGTATTGGTATAGCCATCTGCTTTTGTTGTTACACCATCCGAACTCATATCAGTGAGCAGTTGGCAATAATCAGCTATCATCTGTGTTATCAAGTCCTGTGCTGAATCGAATATCTCTTTTATATGTTTGTATTCTTGGCTATCCGTATCAATAAAAATATCCTTATATTCGTTAGGGTTCAAGCCTATCACCTCTCTACATACAATGGATGCCCACTTATGTTTACATAAAAAATCACAAGACTTTTACATAGTAATTTTACACCTCATCTACATATTTGGCAAATGCAGTAATTTGTGGATTCACATACTTGACAACAGCATGATTGTTTAGTAAAATGACACTCCAAAGAGGACAATCATAAACGCAAGGAAAAGAGTGTCTACTGTCCCATCAAGCATTGGATTTTGGGGCCAAAATCCACTTGTCAGGGCACAGCCCTGAAACCCACTCCGCAATCGCAATCGGCTGATGGAAAATGTCCATCTACATAGCTTACAACTCGCTATGAATACCGATTGCGGAGGACATCAGCCGATGAACGCAGAACGGAAAGACCCAAAGAATGTGATTCCACAGCACGAAATCGAAAGTCTTGCAAGGCTGCTGCTCCCGGCCATGCAAGCCTTCTTTGAAAGTGAGGAAGGCCAGCGGGAGTTTGAGGAGTGGAAGCGCAGGCAGGCGGGCGAAAAGTAGGCATAGGCCAAAGGTAAAACCAATGTAGCTTTTGGGCACGGCGAATAGAGTATTTGTGCTGTCTTTTAGGCATAAACAGGCTGGGTAATGTTGTATCATTACCCAGCCTGTTTTAGCGTTTATTGCCTCATTTTTTGCCCAAGAAAAGCACAAATCCGAACCCGTCTCCAACGATTTTAATCGTTAGTATGTGGTTCGGATTATGTGCTCGTGCCCTTACGGTATAATAACGACAAAGGCGGGAAGCCGCATGGAATCAGGGTTTGTGAGGAATAGCCTGTAGTATTTTTGCTCTTTTCCCAGCAAAAATCGAGGGTTAATCCGCAACCATGGCGAGGAGGTGGTTCACTCACGACAAAAACGACCTGAATCGGAACGCTTATGGTACGTTAGCAACAAAACAATATATAAAGCAATTCATGATACCAATGATATGCTGCGAAAAATTCTAACAAACCATTTTCTATCTCTTGCGGCGGGGAGTCATTCCGTGTGATTGAATCTGAAATCTGCTATAATTTTTGACAGGATTCAGGAACAAGAGAATGACACAGAAAGACAGTATTCTAATGTTGTTTAGCTGCTTCTTTCACTAATTATTACAAACTCACTATTAATAGATTCCACTGGCGAATCTCCAACTCTAGAGGTGGTTTTGGGGATGCGCTTCACGGGAATATCCCTCTCAAGCAATTGTTTGGTTTGAAAGCCTTTATGAGCAAGATATTCTATTGAAATTTGCGTTAAATCTATTGTCACCCTATCTACTGTACGATTGCCTAGAGTAAGCACAATGTTTCTCTTAGTTACTCGAGTCAGCTGATCCAAAAATGTAAAATAATCATTAAAAAAGCGAATGACCTTTCTTTGCTTGTCCTTTGAAATCTTTTCCAAGTAAGGCAACAAGAGACGAAGGCCATGACTGTTAAATTGAATCTCTTTTGCTTTGCCCCCTAAACTATTCGAGTCAATAATTGAGAAATTATCAAATTCCCATCCTTCCAATTCTAAATCACGATGATCAATCCACAATAGCTGAAGAATAGAAAACTGTCCATATGGCACTGTAGTTGCATTATCACCATAGGGAGGTGATGTGATCGAAATATCGAACCGTCTACTTCTAAAAGAATGCATAAGCCCAATTACATCACATTTGTATAATTTGAACGAGTTTGATGTTGTTCTGATATATTTCTCGATATTATGCTCAATGGAAGTGAAGAAATCGACGATGGCGTGATTTTCCATACGAACAATTGCATCGCGCGGCTTTAAATGCAACTTATACGTTGAACTTCTCGTATTGCTGTAACGACGAACAATATCGCTGAACATACACCAAAAATAATCACGGTTTCTTTTGCTCTCAATTTGAGTGATACATTCTCGCATAGTTTGTAAATCGTGTTGTATATCGGAACGGAACCATTTATCGATATTTTCAAAATGATATGGTTTCATAATTGTGTGATGCTTGATCAATGACTGTAGTTTTGCAAGATCTTTTTTTATACTTGACGTTACCCCTAGGAGCTTTGTCCTTGTAATCAAGTTGGCCAAGGGATTTATATCACATCCACACAGACGCACGTTGTTAGATACTTCTTGACACTCATACAAGGCTGTTCCCGAACCATGGAACGGTTCAAAAACAGTTGTTATTACATCTTTATCTATTAGGTCATCAAGGATATCCTTCTGAACAGGTGCGGCCATAACGGCCGGATAAAGTACAGTGCCGTGTACATCGCTTCGTTTTCGATATTCGGCGTAAGTAATATTCTCAACCATAAGTAATTCATCTCTCTGTTCAAATAGTGTTAAGAATCATTTCATTTGCGACAACTACAAAAAGACTTGCTTTGTTAGCGATGTCCCGCATTTCCGGTTCAGTTAGGTAAACTGTTGACTTGTGAGCTCCAAGATGTGATTTTTTTACAGCAGCATGGAATTCATCAGCTAACAATCTGTTTTTAAGGCTATTAAAGTCCATGCCTGACTTGGACGCAATTGTGGAAATCTTTGCATTATCAGAAGCAATGTATTGAATAACTGCTTTGACAATATTCTCAAGACCGTTTTGAGCAAATAAGGTTGGGTATTTTTCGGTAAGTCGTATATCTAAAGTGTCCCCCCATGTCAAACAAAATTTTCAAAAAGGTAATGACACATGGGGCCTAATTCGGTCTTGACCTTGCGCTCATCAGCCCGCGGGGAG
>QMCD01002514.1_pt1 | contig 15109 bp, 17 predicted proteins | sample 1821841 | NCBI WGS metagenome assembly QMCD01 (sample SAMN01991225, study PRJNA193472) | Termite gut metagenome, whole genome shotgun sequencing project. | isolation source: worker | host: Macrotermes natalensis | reverse complement strand
ATATACGACAAACTCTGCACCGGCAAGTCCTCGTTCCCGGTAAAGAAAACGCGCGCTGCGGTTTGCGCCGCCTCCTTGGAGGGCTTTGCCGCGCTCTTTTTGTCCTGATTTTCGTAGGCGACCATGACCTCGATCATGGGCTTGGAGAATAGGCCGCCAATGCCGTTTTTGCGGATGCTCTTGCTCGATAGGATGACCGCGTCGGGGCCGAGCTCCTTGCGTATCATGGCCATGGCCTCGGGCATGTCCTTCGCGAAGTAGCGCTTGACATTCATATGGGAAAACCTCCACTGCTGGGGATTCTAATCCGATGTAGGGGCGAACTGTGTTCGCCCGCTTATAGTTCAGGCCTTTCGGCAAATCACGGGCGAACACAGTTCGCCCCTACAGAAATTCGTTTACAAATTCACGATTCCATCCGAATAAATCTCGACGCTCTGCTCCAGTTCATTATATGAGAGCACCGTAAGATCCGGAACAAGCTGCTCCGTCAGCCGCTTAAAGTGTTTGCGGATACCGGGCGAGGTTAGCACCACCGGCGTAATGCCCAGCCCCGTCATGCGCTCGATCGAGGTTTTAAGCGAGAGCAGCATGCGTTGGGCGCGATCGGGCTCCATCGCCACGTAGGAACCGTGCTCCGTTTGCTTTACGCGCTCGGCGATAGCTTGTTCGAGCGACGGGTCGAGCGTTATTACGTGCGCTTTGCCGTCTGGAACGAAGCGGCGCGTAATCGCGCGGCGCAGGTTCTGGCGGACGTATTCCGTCAAAAGGTCGGTATCGCGCGTTAAGGTTCCATAGTCGCCGAGCGTTTCCAAAATAGTCACCATATCGCGGATGGAGATGCCCTCGCGCAGAAGATTTGCCAAAACACGCTGGAGCTCGCCGAGCGAAAAAAGCTTTGGCAATACTTCGTCCACGAGCGCAGGCTGGGTCTTTCTGATGTTGTCGATTAGCGTCTGAACCTGCTGACGGCCTAGCAGCTCGAAGCTGTGCCGCTTGACGACCTCCGTTAGATGCGTGGCAATAACGCTCGGCGGGTCGATAGTCGTATAGCCCATAAGCTCCGCCTTCTCGCGCTCCGCGCTGGATATCCACAGCGCCGGCAGGCCGAACGTCGGTTCGACCGTCTCGATGCCCTGAATCTTGCCCATCGCCGAGCCGGAATTGAGCGCAAGGAAGTGATCTGCCATTACTTCGCCGCGCGCGACTTCGACGCCTTTAATTTTGATAACATATTCGTTTGTATTTAGCTGAATATTGTCTCGAAGGCGTATGACAGGCACGATAATGCCCATATCCAGCGCGCATTGCCGGCGAATCATGACGACGCGGTCGAGCAAATCGCCGCCTTGCGACACGTCCACCAGCGGGATTATCCCGTAGCCGAACTCGAGCTCGATAGGATCGACCTGAAGAAGCGTCGTAACGTTTTCTGGCCTGCGCTTTTCTGCCGCTGTAACCTCCGCGTGGTCCTCTTCTTCCGGCTCGGCCGCGAGCTTTTGCTCCGCGCGCCTAAGCGCCATCCCCATCGCGGCGAACGCGAACCCGATAAGCAAAACCGTCAGCACGGGCATGCCCGGTATCAGCGAGATAACGCCGAGCATAATCGCCGTAACGAACATGACGGCCGGGGTATTGAACATCTGCTTCGAAAGCTCCTGCCCCATGCCCATCTCGCTCGCCGCGCGCGTGACAATGATACCGGTGCCTGTGGAGATCATCAGCGCCGGCAGCTGCGAGCAAAGGCCATCGCCCACTGTCGCAAGAATGTATATCTCGAAGACGTCCTCCAGCGGAATTTCGCCCATAACCAAGCCGATTATGATGCCTCCGACTATATTGATGATCGTTATAATCAGCCCCGCCGTGGCGTCGCCCTTGACGAACTTGGACGCGCCGTCCATAGCGCCGTAAAAGTCGGCCTGGCGCTGGATGTTTTTGCGGCGATCCTTCGCCTCCTGTTCGTCAATAAGGCCGGTATTCAAGTCCGCGTCGATTGCCATCTGCTTGCCGGGCATAGCGTCGAGCGTAAACCTGGCGGCGACCTCCGAAACGCGCTCGGAGCCTCTTGTGATGACCATGAACTGTACGACGAGTATAATGAGGAAGATGATTATGCCGACTACGAAATCGCCGCCGATAACGAACTGGCCAAACGTGCGGATAACCTCGCCGGCGTCGCCGTTGTTGCCGAGTATCTGGCGGGTGGTGGAGATGTTAAGCGCGATGCGCAATAGCGTCGATAGCAAGAGCACCGTCGGGAAAGCCGAAAAGTCCAGCGCGTCCTTAGCGTAAATCGTCGTCAGAAGGATCAGCACCGACAGCGAGATATTTACGATCAGCATAACGTCGATCAGCGGCGTCGGGAGCGGGATTATGATCAGCAAAATGACGAGCAGCACAAACCCGGCTACGACCGCGTTGACCATCGTATTTTTCATCCCGTTTTCTTGCATAACCTATGCCCTCCTTCGGGCGGGATTATTTTTGAGGCGGTAGACGTACGCTAGTATTTCGGCGATAGCCTGATACATGTCCGCCGGTATTTCGTCGCCTACTTCGCAGTATACGTACAAAGCCTGCGCGACGGGCTTGTTTTCGACTATTTCGACGCCCGCTTCCCGTGCGATTTCTTTTATACGCGCGGCGACGAAGTCCTTGCCCTTGGCAATTACTTTCGGAGCGCGCGGGCTGGAATCGTCGTATTCGAGCGCGACGGCGTATTCGGTCGGGTTCGTGATAACTACGTCGGCCTGCGGTACCGACTGCATCATGCGCATCATCGACATCTCGCGCTGTTTTTGCTTGATCTTGCCTTTTATCTCCGGGTTGCCCTCGGATTGCTTCCATTCTTCCTTAACCTCTTGCTTGGACATCCTCATGTCCTTCTCGAACTTCCAGCGCTGATAGAGGTAATCGAACGCCGCCATCACAGAAAACGCGAGGCCAACCTGAAACGCGAGGGAGAAGATCATCTCGAATATCCTTTTCGCGCTCGTGATGATGTCCATGCGCATCATCTGTACGAAGAACGGCATATTGCGAGTATATTCCCCGTAGATGATCGCGCCGAGGATTGCAACCTTTACTGTCGACTTCGCAAGCTCAAAGAGCGAGTTCAAGGAAAAAAACAAGTTCTTCAGCCCGTGCAAAGGGTTCAGCTTGGATAATTTCGGCTTCAGCGGCTTCGTCGTAAACAAAAAGCCGATCTGGAGGATATTGATAACGACGCCTATAAAGAGCGCGATTGCCAGTATCGGCAAAATCATTATCATGAACTCGTAGATTACGTCCATAAAGAGCGGCGGCACGTCTACGGCGCTGAGCTTGCGCGTGAATATATCGGGCGACAGAAAATAAGTAATAAACGACGCCATGCTCTTAATTATGTCCAGCCCCATGGTCTGGAGCGTGAAGAACATAACTATGAGAATCACGGCCGTGTTTACTTCGTTGGACTTTAGAACCTGTCCGTTCATGCGCGCTTCGCGCCGCTTTTTCGGAGTTGCTGGTTCTGTCTTTTCGCCGCCTTCTGTATTGGCCATTAGCTTGAAGCAAACCCCCTAAACATTTGGTCTATCATAGCGAACATCTCGTCAAATACCGGCTCCGATAGCTCGACGAAGACCGGAATACACATAATCATTACGATGAAGCCGATCATTATTTTGAGCGGGAACCCCACCACGAACACGTTCATCTGAGGAACCGTGCGCACTATGATCCCCAGCGCGACTTCAAGCACCATCCCCGACGCGACGATCGGCATCGAGACCATGATCGCCAGCGTAAACGTACGGACGAAAACGTCCAGCGCAACCTGAACGATGTTGACGCTGATCAGAATATGCCCGATCGGCGCGCGAAAGAACGTCAGGTGTATGATCTCGATGAGCTTCAAATGCCCGTTTGTGGCAATGAACACCATCATCAGGATCAGGTTCAGCAGATTACCCATGATCGGCACGGAGAGATTCGCCTGAACGTCGAAAACGTTCACCATTCCGAAGCCCATCTGCATGTCGATCAGCGTCCCGGAGGTAAAAACCAGCTGCAGGAAGGCGTTCATGACGTAGCCCATGACCAGTCCGAACAGCAATTCAAGCGCTATCAGCATCGCGTATCCCAAGACGCTCGAATAGGCGAGCGGCCCGATCTTCGGATACAGCGGAAACAACGCGGCCGTAATAGTCAGGCATAGCATTATCCGCGCCTGCATGGGGATATTCCGCCTGCTGAAGATCGTGGTAAACAGCAGCCCGGAAATCCTCATAAACGCCAGGAAGAAAAAGTCCGAATATAAAGTAATGGCGTTTATGATTTCAGCCATAGCCGATACTCCGGAGCGTATTTATCCGTTTCATCATACGCCGAGCGAGTTTAAGTAGGAAAATATCCTCTCCAAAAACTCGGTCAAGGTCGTCAGCATAAAGCCGCCAAATATGATGAGCGCCACGAAGATCGAAACGATCTTCGGCACAAAAGCGAGCGTCTGCTCGTGTATCTGCGTCGTGGCCTGCATAATAGATATGATAAGGCCGATGACGAGGCCGATAACGAGCATGGGCGCGGAGACTATCAGGATCGTATAGACCCCGTCCTGGATGACGTGAATGATTTCGGCTTGTGAAAGCATCCCTACCCACTCCAAACATCAAACTATCAACTGTCAACTGTCAACTATCAACTAGGTTACTACCCCGTCATCCTAAAGCTGACCACCAGCGATTCGACGATCATCAGCCAGCCGTCCACGACCACGAAGATCAGTATTTTGAACGGCATAGATATGACGACCGGCGGCAGCATCATCATGCCCATGGCCATTAGCACGGAGGCCACGACCATATCTATGACAATGAACGGGATATATAGTAGAAATCCCATCCCGAAAGCGCGCTTTATCTCGCTCGTCAAAAACGCCGGGATGATCACCTCCATGCCGATCTCTTCGAGCGGCTGCGGCGTTTCGGCGCCCGAAAGCCTGACGAATACCTGTAGATCCTCCGGCCAAATCTGCCGAACCATGAAGCCTCGAAGCGGAACGATCGCGAGGTCGGCGGCTTCTTCGATATTTATTTCCCCGGCAATATACGGCTCGTAGGCGTCGACCCGTATATCCTCGAAAACCGGGCGCATGATGAAGAACGTCAAGAACAATGCAAGCGCGATGACAACCTGCGTCGGCGGCATCTGGGCCGTGCCCATGGCCTGCTTCACAAACGAAAGCACGATCACTATACGCGTAAAGCTCGTGAGCATGATAAGGATGCTCGGCAATACCGTCAGTATTGTCAGCGCGATCGTTATGTCGATCGTATCCGCCCGATCCCCGAATATGCCGTTAAACGGCGCGTTCGTCTCTTCTACGCCCTCCATGGGCGCGCATCCCGCCAAAATCAGGATTAAAACGAGCAATATCGCGCATTTTACCAATCTTTTGCGCATTGCCGCCGCTTTTTTATTCTTTGGCGGCTCGTGGGGAAAAAGCCTTTGCCCGGCTTCCGGCGCAAAGCCGCCGTAACGCCTCATTCGTCGTCACCCGGCTTTCCGTAGCGGTCATTGCGGCGGCGCGCCATTTCGGCCATATCGTCGATATTGTCGCCCTTGCGTTTCGGGCTTGGCGGGGCAGGAGAATCTTGCTCCTTTATGCTGCGCTCGTACTCCGTTTTCGCGCGTTCATAGGCGCTGCGGGGACGGCGGTACTGCGACGTCTTCGCCGACATGTTTTCCTTCATGGCGCTCATAAAGCGGCTGAAGAAGGTGTCGCCCGGCGTTGGACGCGCTTTCTCCGGCTCCTCGAGTATTTCCGCAGGCAGCGCGGCAAGCTCGTTTATTTGGCCGCCGGTAACGCCGATCAGATGCGCCTCGTCGCCCACCCTAAGAATCAGTATCTGCTTGTCGTGCGCTATGGCGATGCGGTCGACGATGTGCATCTTTTGGGAGCGCATCATGCGCACAGCCCTACCGGAGATGAAGCGGGTAACGTAATAGGCCGCGAAAATTATCGCAACCAATGCGAGCAGCATCACGACGATATTGCCCGTCCCTACGCTGGTTCCCGCTCCGATCAGCTCGGAGTAATCGGACGCAGACGCCAAAAACAAGTCCTCCCGGTTAAGTTAAAAGTTCCATGATTTTATACCTGCATCCGCATGATCTCGCTGTATGCATCGGTAATTTTGGAGCGTATCTGCGTCGTCAGCCTCAGCGTCAGCTCGGCCTTTTCGCCCGCAAGCACAGCCGTATGGAGGTCGTCTATCTCGCCGGAGAGCAGCTGCATATTCACGGCTTTGTCTGCCGAATCCGTCTGCTGCACGCCGCTCATGGCGTCGGCAAGAAACTCGCCGAAATTGCCCGTGCCCGCGTCCTTCGACGAAACCGGCTCAAGCAGGCTGTTCAGCGCGTTCAGGCTCGATAAGCCGTTGATATCGGAAATAGAAGCCATTTGATTCCTCCTTAGTATTACGAACGCCCGATTTCAAGCGCGCGGGTTCCCATCGCCTTTATGGAGTTCAACACCGTCACGTTCGCCTCGTAGGAGCGCGTCGCGTCCATCATGTCGATCATCTCGCGGGCGGTTTCGACGTTTGGCAGGCGAACATAGCCCTCCTCGTCGGCGTCCGGATGGTTCGGGTTGTAGTCGAGCTTGAACTCCGACGGGTCTTCGTATACGGCGGCTACACGCACACCGTCGCCCTCGTTAAAGGAGAGGCCTCGCGTGCTCCTGCGTTCACCGTAGGATAGCGCGTCGCCGTAGTAGCGCGAAAATGGCGCGTCCTTGCGCTCCTGCATGACGGTTACCCTACGCCGGTAAGGCACGGCGTCGGGGCCCTCGCCCTCTGTGGTGCGCGTTGTGGAAGCATTCGCGATATTCTGGGCTATAGTGTCCATGCGGAAGCGGTTCGCCGTAAGCGCCGAAGCGCTGATATCCATCGACTTGAAAAAGCTCATGGTTTACCTCCCTTCCGTAATGGCTACGCGCAGCCTAGAAAGCTCCTGCGTCGTTTTCCTGGATAGCGTATTGTAGTAGAGCTGGTTCTTGGCAAGCTCCGCCATTTCGTAGTCGATATCGACGTTGTTGCCGTCCATACGTTCTGTCGTGTTGGTTTGCTTCACGACGCTATAGCCGAGCGTATCGATATCTTGGCCGAAGTCGATATGCTTGGCGCGGGTTTTCTTGTTTTTGAAGCCTCCCGCCTCCGCTTCGAGCGCGGCCTTAAAATGCTGCTCGAATTCAACGCTTGAGGCCTTGAAATCCGGCGTATTCACGTTCGCGATGTTGTTCGCGATAACCTCCTGCCGCTTCCAAGCGGCGTCCAGGCCCTTCTGAAGATACGACGTTGTCTGAAATATTTTATCAAACAATTGTCAACCACCTCCTGACGGCGTCCATTGCCATATAGTAATTAGAAAATAGAAATTAGAAATTAGTAGTTGTCCTGATCAATCCCCAGCTCTATTTTCTACGTCCATGTCTTAACCTAAGCTCTAAGCTCTAAGTTCTAAACCTGTATCTTCTCCCCCAGCGCATACCCCGCCCGCTCCGAAACGCGCATCGCGTAGCGCTGGACATTCGGCGCAAGGCGCGAAAACTGCTCCGTATCGGCGGAGCTTTGGACGCCCAGGTTTTCGACCTTGCGCGGCCCGCAGTTGTACGCCGCCAAAGCGAGCGCAACGTCGCCGTCAAAGCGCTTGAGCATCATTCCGAGGTATCTTACGCCGCCTTCGATATTCTGTTTGGGGTCGAAGGGATCCGTAACGCCCATATCCCCCGCCGTCCCCGGCATAAGCTGCATTAGGCCCATCGCGCCCGCGCTCGAAACCGCGCCCGGCCTGAAGTTCGATTCGGACTTCATTACGCTTTTGACCAAATTGGAGTCGACGCCGTATTTGGCGGACATATCCGTAATCAGGCCGTCGTATTCGGACGGATCGAGTATCGTGGGGGCGCTGGCGCGCGCGGCGTAGCTTTCGCCGGCCGGCTCCGCCTTTTCGCTCTTTTCGGGCGCTTCCGGCGCGCGGTAGCGGATAAACGCGGGTTCGCTTTTAACTGCGTTTTGATAGAACGTACCGAAGCCGCGCGATGAAATATTCGCGCGCTTAGAATCGATCAGGCCCTTGGCCATCGCCTGCTTGGATTCGATAAGGCCCTGTACGTCGATCATGTGTCCCTCCGTGTCGTTTTGTGTAGATACATGCATCTTACCATTATAGCGCAAATTAGGAAAAATGGAGCAAATAAAATTACGGTTTGCAATATTTTTATATTTTAGATAAATAGGAGAGCAATACGCCCGGAATATTCTCCAGCCGATCCTGATGGGCAACTGCGCCCATCATGTACGCCTCCTTCGGCATGCCGTATACGACGCAGGTCGCTTCGTCCTGCCCGATCGTAAAGCAGCCGTTCCTGCGGATTTTCAGCAGCCCCGCCGCTCCGTCGCGCCCCATACCCGTTAAGATTATGCCTACGGCGTCTTTACCTGCGCACGCCGCGACGGAATCGAACATCACGTCCACCGACGGGCAATGCCCCGAAACCTTTGGCCCTGAAAAGCAGGATACAAAGTAGCGCCCATTTTTCTTGACAAGCCTAAGGTGCTGGTCGCCCGGGGCGATATAGGCCGTGCCCGGCATAGCTGGCTGCTCGTTTTGCGCCTCGACAACGCGCATAGCGCAAGAGTTGTCGAGCCTCTCAGCGAAGATACGCGAAAACATCGGCGGTATGTGCTGAGTAATAATCATTGGCGGTATGTTCGCAGGCAGCTGCATCAAAACGTTTGCCGTCGCCTCCGTGCCGCCGACGGACGCGCCAAGCGCGATTATACCTGTGAATCGGGTGGAAAACGGCCTGCCGGGTATCCAAAGCGGCCTGGGAGGCGCGACCGCCGCAGGCGCGGACGCCGATACCTGGCGCAGCTTGTTCGTAAGCTCGTTTATAAAGCTCCTCGGCGCAAGCTCGGCCCCGCGGGGGCGCAAAACCGTCTCGGCGGCTCCCGCCGCGCGCAGCTCCCGCGTAAAAGCGGGCTCGACGCAAATCGCGATTACGGGCATCTTTTGCGACAGAAACCGCACGGCGTCGATAACATACTGCGCCGGCATCTTTGTAAAGCCGATTACGGCGGCGCCGAGCTCTATCATCTTCACGCGCGAGTACGCGTCGGAAATGCTGCCCGTGGATGCGGCAACCTCGACCCCGCCGCCCGTTAGCGCGCTCGAAATCTCTTTTATGAATTGGGGATCGTCGTCGGCCAGAATTACCCGAACCATTTACTTCGTCCCCTTTCGGTATATAGCGGGCTTCACGTATTCGAAGCGCGTCCGCTGGTTTGCAAGCGTTTCGGACAGCCCGATGAATAGGTATCCGCCCGGCGCGAGCGCGTCGTAATAGCGCTCTGCTAAATTCGCGCGCGTCTGGGCGTTAAAATATATCATAACATTGCGGCAAAAGATTATATGGAATTGTTTTTTAAACGGAAACGGCTCCATGAGATTAAAAACGCCGAAATGTACGCTTTTGGCGAGATCGGGCTTAACCTGGTATTCCTCGCTGGATAGCTTTTTGAAGTATTTCAGCTTCATTTCCGACGAAAGGTTGGATAGCTTGTCGGCCGGGTATACGGCCCTCTTCGCCTCGGCAAGCACCTTTTGGGAAATATCCGTCGCCAAGACGGTAAGATCCCATTCGCTTTTCTTTATGCCAAAGTACTCTGAAAGCACCATAGCCGTCGTATACGGCTCTTCCCCGGAGGAGCACCCAGCGCTCCAAATACGCAAATCTCTGTCGCGGATTCCCGGCAGAAGCTGGGGCAGCGCCGTTTCCGTCATAAACTTGTAGTGCTTATCCTCGCGCATAAAATAGGTATAATTCGTTGTCAGCCGCGAAACCAATAGCGTTATAGCCTCGCCGGTTTTGTCCTGTTCTACGTAGTCGGTAAACTCCTCGAAGCTTTGGAAGCCGCGCTTGGTTAAAATCGCGTGCAGGCGCCCCTCTACAAGGGATATCTTCCCTTCTAGGTTTATGCCGTAGTTCTTGAGCATGAAGCCCTTGATGATAATCGGCGTCTGTTATCTGCATACTTCACCTCGACGAGTAATGACAAAGGGAACGCATAATATCCCGATAGAATATCATAACACGCCAAACGCAAAGTATCAAATATTTCCTTTACAAGAAAAGGTCGACCAAAAGCCCTCGAATATCGTCCACCTTATGCAAAACCTCGATCTCGTCCTTCTGTTCTTTTAAAAGCTCGCTGGTAAGCTCGTCAAGCTTGGCGTTGACTTTGTTTATCGTCGCGAATACGCGATGGCGGCCCCTGGCGTCGAAGCTCCCCGCCTTTGAAAACTCGAAGCCATTGGAAACGGTTTCGTTCATCAGCTCCTGTATCATGCCCCTGTAGCGCTGTAACTCGGTTACGTCGGCCTTTTTGGCGACGATATCGCCTTGCTTGAAGATAGCCTCGCACATCCTTTGGATCTTCTCGGTATGGGCGTTTTGATTCATGTCGGTTAGCGTGCGCGAAAACATGCGCGAGGCGTCCTGAATTTGGCGCTTATCGTCCGGGCTACGCGCGCCGTGCGCTTCGGGCAGCATGGCGTTTACGTCGCGTATTTTCATGGATGTTTTCCTCCTCGTGACAGAAAAATAGGGTTTTAAGCGGTTCGTTGCTTCCCTGCTTAAAACCCATGTTGTTTTGTTTTATCCGATCTCATGTAGGGGCGAACTGTGTTCGCCCGCGACATTCACGTACGTTTTAGTTAATCACGGGCGAACACAGTTCGCCCCTACAGGTTACGAAGTATAGCATCTATTTCTTCTTGTCGAAATATATCCCGTCGCCGATAACCGGCGCGGGGCGGTAGGCGTTCTCGTTGCGGATGCCTTGCCGGATGGCGCGCAGATCGTTGCGTATCGCGCCGAGCTTTTTTTCGGCTAAGCTGGAATTCTTTTTATCTGTTTCGATTATCTCGCCTATGATCTTTTTAATTTCGCCATTCACCTGGCCGACGCGCTCGACGTTCGCAAGCGTGCCTTTATCGGCTTGCTCGGCCTTTGGGAGCTCCGGCTTAAGCCCAAAGGCGGCTTCGGCGGCCAGCGCGTCCAGCTTTTCTATATGGTCTATGGCCTCCTGGCGCTCTTCAAGATTGCGCTGAAGCGGCTCGATTTCGTCTTTTTCCAAGGCTTTTTCCTGTTCTCTTGTCAGCGCGAGTATCGTTTGGGCCCAGACAAGCTTTTCTTCGAGAATGGCGATAAGCGTTTGCTGGGGTTGCGTAACAGTTTTATTCATCGCTCAATCCAAAATTCGCGGCTCTTGTTTGCTTAACGACTTCTACCCATGCTCCGCGCAAATCGTCGAGCATCTCGATGATCGGATCGACTTGATTTATATCTTTAGATATATTCATGTCGATAATGGCGCGTTGGATAAACTCGTAGAGGTTCAGCAGCTCCCGCGCAATATCGTAGTTGAAATCAAGGCCCATAACCAGCTCCGTAATGATATCCTGGGCGCGCTGGAACGCGTTGTTCGCGCCCTCGATATTCTTCTCGCCGATATGGATCTTCGCGAGCTTTAGCTGCTTTATGCACCCTTCGTACAACATAACGACGAGCTCTGTCGGGCTGGCCGTGAGCACGCCTTGCTGTCTGTACTGCGCGTATGGGTTAGTCGCCATGCGTGCGCGTTCTCCTTTCAGGGTTTAGAGGCGTAATAACATTTGGCTTTTCGAATTACAGCCGAATTAATACTAATTCATGTGGGGGCGAACTGCGTTCGCCCGTAATAAACCTGTAGGGACACGATATATCGTGTCCGTGATTCCCCATCCGCGTTTTGTTTGGTCACGGACGCCATATATGGCGTCCCTACACGTTTTGGGTCACGGGCGAACGCAGTTCGCCCCTACAGATAGCATAATTTCTTTACAGGAGTCTTAGCCGCCGAACTGCTGGGCAAACCAGTTGCCCTGTGACTGTAGCTTGGAAAGCGCGGTTTCCATAGCGGCGTATTTTTTGTAGAGCGCTTCTTCCTGCGCTGTCATCCGCTCTTTCATGCTTTCCATTCTGTCGTCGAGCTTGTCGATCTCGTAGTCGAGCGCGGCGGACTGGATCTCGGACGACTCGTTCCTGTAGCCGTTCGCCAGCTTGATGAGCCTGTTGCCAAGGCCCGCGGACGCCATAGAATCGTCCTTCAAGGCGGTTCCGCCCATGAACATCTGGGCTACCCGGTCGGGATTCTCTTCGAGCGCCTTGCGCAGCTTCTCCTCGTCGATCTGTATGTCGGACTGCGTACCCATATACACGCCGTCGACCACGCTCGCGCCCGGCGCGATGCCGATCTCGGCCATCGAAAGCCCCGTGCCCTCGATTTCCTGGAAAAAGGCGTTGCGCATGTTGTTAAGGAGGCCGCTGAGATTGGAATCCCTATAGAGAAGGCCCTTCTTGGATTCGGTGTCCCACTTTTCGATTTGGGACTCGCTAAGCGAGTCGCGCTCCTCGTCGGTAAGCGGCGAATAATCCGAATTCGGCTTTTCCTCGAGCATGGACGTCAGCGAAAGGACGAGCTTGTTGTACCCTTCGACGAAGCCCTTGATCATATCGACCGCTTTGTCGGTATCGCGGGAAACCTCGAACGTTATGCCCTCGCTCGTAGCGTCTTCCGGATTCAGAATTTTGCCTCTGTCGGCTTCGAGCTCCTCGTTGAACGTCTTATTTAGCTTGTAGCTTATGCCGTCGACGGTGAAGCTGTTGCTGGAGCGCGTAACCTCGTAGCCGTCGATGATGGCCTTCGCGTCTTTGCCGAACTCGGAAATCGCGGCGCGGTATTTGCCGTCGACCGCGTCGGTCATGCCGTCGAATTTCATCGCTTCAAGAAGCCCGCCGGTATCGCTGACGCGAAGCTGAGAGCCGGTACCCGTGGTATTGCTCGTGAATGTGAATTGATCCGAAAGCTGGCTGTAGCCCATGGTCACGCCCGCCGCGGACGAATTGACCCTGTTGATCAGGCTTTGAAGCGTATCGTTGACGCCGTACTCGATTTCAACGTCGTTGATAGTCAGCGTGCCCTTGTAGATGGCATTGCCGTTTTCGTCAACAGCGCCTTGATTGTTCGGGGTAAACAGATTCAGGCCCTGCAGGGCGCCTTCGTCTTGAAGCTCGCCGAGCGTCTTGCCGGTAGACGAGATGGCGTGGCCCTCGTCGCCGGTAATCTTGCCGCCCGTCATCTTCGCGCCGGTCGCAAGCTGCGTAACGGCGTCGAGCGTATGCTTGCCCGCTATGGCGCTCGTGCCGGCAGATATCGTCGCGCGGTTTTTCGTATCGTCGCTCTCGACTTTATAGCCCTTGTAGTTCATCGCGGAGAGGATATTCTTGCTCGCGTTCGACATGGACATGAACTCGTTGCGAAAATCCTGAATCTGTTTGTTCACATCACGGAGCTGGTCGCGTTTCCACTCCTTTTGCGTCATTGATCTGAATTGTTTGTCAACCTTCATTTGCTCGACCTTCATTATGGAACTGATGATCGAGTCGGTATCCAAGCCCGAATTCATGCTAGTTACACGTAGCCTGTTCAGGCCATAGATACTGTCTAAGCTTGAGCTGGACATAAAATCACTTCCTCCTTAAAGTTTCATTTATAATTTTTGGTTCGCACACAGGCCCTCCGGCCCATGCCGAAACACCCACTCATGTATGTTATCGTCCTATCGCGTGAATTCTTAATACGTTTCGTGATCTTTTACAAAATAAATGATAGTTTAGTTCGCTTTTCTCTCGCTCTTCTTCGCCGGCAGCCTCTGGCACAGCGTTGCGAGCAGCGCGTCGAGCTCCTCGCCCGCGTATTGGCGCAGCGCGTACTTAACCGTTACGTTTACGTCGAAGGCCGCGCGCAGCTCCTTGGCGACGTGCCTCGATATCCTCTCGACGACCGTGCGGGCGCTTTCTTTTGTAATCTCGGCGAGCAAAACGGCGTACCTGTCGTCGTCGATATAGCCCAGGATATCGATCGCGCGCAAAAGCTTGCTGAAGGTATGCCCGGCTTGGGCAGTAACGCTGTTCGCGGCGAGGCCGTCCGGGACGGCGATATGCATAACGGCTACGGCGAAGGGGCGGCGGTAGCGCTTGAAGCGGTATTGCTCGGACGCGGCGCGTTCCAAAAAGCCCTTGCGGTTTAAGAGGCCGCGCGCCGCGTCGCTCGCGTCGCGCCGCCCCTTAAAGGAGTGCAAAACGCCCGCCTCGTCTTTTGTATTGGCCATATTGCGGAATTGATCCACAAGATGGCGCAAGTCGCGATAGCCCAAATATATGCTCCAGCGGCTCTCGGATTCGCTTACGGCGTACTTATGGAATTTGTACCTTGAAATAGCGCCCGTAAGCTTGTTTTCTTCGGTCATCTCTATCTCGAAGCGCTTCGCGGCCAATCGCCGCCTCTCGTCCACGGCGAATTCGTCGTAATGCGCGATTACGCGCGGGATGCATTTGCGTACGGCGTAGATTTCGCGGACGGACTGCTGCCATTCTGTAAAGCTCGCGAGCGTGATGTTACGCTTGTCCGTATCGCTTAAAAGCTCGTAAGCCCTCGGGTAGCTCTCTTCGGATAGACAGAGGAAGTATTCTTCCATAACGCGCCGCGCGCGCTGGGAATCGATCGCGCGAGAAGAACCCGCCGGCGGTGTTTGCCGAAAGGTTTTATGCCGCCGCCATTCGGGAGTATACAAAGCCCTCTTATGCGCGTCGCCCAAGACTTCATACGCGATGTTGATTTCCTTCATGCGCGCTTCCGCCTCCGGCAGGCGGCAAAGGTCGGGATGGTATTTCTTGCAAAGCTTTTTATACGCCGCTTCGATAACGTCCTGCTCGGCGTCCTGATGAACCTGCAATATTTGATAGTAATCCAAAAAGTTGTCCATAGAACGCCTTTTCGCATAGTATTTTCCAAGGGCATATCCGCATGGGGCAAAGCCCCATGCGGATAATATTTTTTAATTGTGATGCGGGGCTTTGCCCCGCATCACAATTCAGTTGCTGGGCGCGCTTCCGGCTCGTTCGCGTTCGCCGCCGCCGCCGCGGCTGCGCCGGATTGCTTGTTTCTTGACTCCGTTT
>QMCD01001342.1_pt1 | contig 15111 bp, 11 predicted proteins | sample 1821841 | NCBI WGS metagenome assembly QMCD01 (sample SAMN01991225, study PRJNA193472) | Termite gut metagenome, whole genome shotgun sequencing project. | isolation source: worker | host: Macrotermes natalensis | reverse complement strand
TGCAGCGAAAGTATATCCGCGACGGAAAGCCCCAACTGCGGCAGCGCCGCCTGCAATTTAACAGCCGCCATGGAATCGCCGCCCAGCAGGGAAAAGCTGTCCGCCGCGCCCACGCGCTCCACACCCAGTATCTGCCCAAACGCATTGCACAGTGCGCGTTCCACGTCATCTCCAGGCGGCTCGTATGCTATCTTGAATCGCTCTGCGTCGGGCGGGCGTATGTTCTTGCGGTCAATCTTTCCATTGGCATTTAGCGGCAGGGCGTCCACCTGTTCCATAAATGCGGGTATCATATAATCCGGCAAGAAGCTGCGTATTGCCTGCTCCACTTGCTTTGGCGGCACCGCATCCGTTGCCGTATATACACCATACAGCGCGGTTTCACCCAGCGCGTTGTTAAAATCCGTCACCACGGCTTCCAAAAGCGGCGCATATTTCTTCATGGCCGCCTCAATCTCGCCCGGTTCCACGCGGAAGCCGCGCACCTTCACCATCCAGTCTTTGCGCTGTATGTATTCCAGCGCGCCGTCGGCCCGCAGGCGGCCCAAATCGCCGGTTTTGTAAAGTATGGCGTCGTCTTCCCCCGTGGCAAACGGATTTTTGATAAAGCGTTCCGCCGTCAATTCCGGCCGGTTGAGATAACCGTCCGCTATCTGCCCGCACACACAGATTTCACCCGCCTGCCCGTCCGCCACGGGCTTGTTCGCATCATCCAGCAGGTAGATTCGGCTTGGCGCAAACGCCCGGCCGATAGGCGCGCCATCCACATACGAACGGTCAATCGCAAAACTGCAAAACGGCCCAAATGTCTCGCTTGCGCCGTATGTATTGATAATTCGCGTCTTTTCGCTGTACAGAGAACGCACCTTCTCGCTGCCGGTTAGCATAACGCGCAAAAGTCCGTCCCCCTGCGCAAGTATCATTTGGGCAAGCTGCGGCGGGAAAAACGCGACGCTTATGCCGTGTGCGCGTATATAATCAATGATACGGCTTGGGTCTTTGCGCACCGTTTCGTCCGCGATGTGCAGTGTATGGCCTTTTGAAAATGGGCACAAAGTGAAAAATATGCCGCCGATAAACGGGAGTGCCGCAACCAACAGGAAAACATCATCCGGCGCACTGCCGTACATGTCGCTTCCCGTCGCCATATCAAGCGCCCGCCGGGAGAGCACGACGCCTTTGGGATTGCCGGTAGAGCCGGAGGTATAGACCACAACAGCCGGGTCGTCCGGCTGTGTTTTACCGTCCGGCTCCAATTGAGGCATGCCGCCCAGCCCTTGCATAAATTGCTCGTCTATTACCAGTTTCGCGCCGGTGTCACGGCATATAAAATCGATGCGCTCACGCGGATAATCCGTGTTGATATTGCATATGGCGGCCCCCGTTTTGAACGTGCCAAGCATAGCCGTGACTGCGTTTATACCACGTTCCAGCAGTATGGGAACGATATCACCCCGCCCAACGCCCGCGCCGCACAGTGCGCGGGCAATGATGTCGCTTTGCTCATCCAACTCCGCATAGCTTAGCCGTTGCCCGTCAAAAACCAGCGCCGTTTTGTCTGGGTTGTTGTGTACCACTTGCCGGAATTGCTCAAAAAATGCTGCGCTCATTTTCTTTTGTCCTTTCGCAAAACGTCAATTTGGCCGTTCATCTTCAGTGTGTAAAAGCAAACATGATTTAAAGCAAATCGCTTCCCCACTTTACTGCCAACACCGTTAAATCAGATAGTAGTATCAAGCAGCGCATCAGAGGAAACACCAAACAAGGCTGCAATTGCTTTCAGTTCAATGTCTGTAACAAACCGCTCCCCGCTCTCTATTTTCTGAATGGCGTTTTTGCTTAAGTCAACTCCCTTTAACTGCAGCTGGTCTGCCAACTCCCGTTGTGACCACTTTTCAGCCTTGCGCAACTCCTGTACTTTTGGGCCGCACCTATTCAGGCTGCCATCTGCATTTTTGTTTTTAAACATCATCTCACTCCTTGACCCTTAGTGCTTGTCACTCGTATTAAGTATATGGCATCTTGAAACAAACAATGACCCGTACAACAGGTCGTTCGGGGGGTGACGATTCTGCCTAAAGCAACTGGCGAAAATAAGAACCTGCATTCAAAAATGTGGCAAACTATTTGTAGCGTGCACATAACACACCAAATAAAAAACCCCCGGCTACACCGGGGGCCTGCTGAGACTATAGATGCCGTTTCTCTTCGGCCTGTTTTCACAAAACCGGGCTGCCTGCCATTTCCCGCACGCTGCACAGCTTGTCGTTATACATCACCACATAGCTTTCTTTAAAGCGGGGTGGCAGCAGCGTAAGCGGCCACATATGGTTTAAAATAACATCCCGCTCCACAAAATTAAGTTTAAATTCCCGCTCGGCATTTTCCAGCGCCACCCGCGGGTGAGACAAGCCATGGAAACGGTCGCCCGTTTTTTCATAATGCTCATGCCAATCATACAGGAAAAAATCGTGCAAAAGGCCGCCGCGCGCCACGCTGGCGGCGTCCCACCCGCGCTTTTTGCAGGTGAGGTAGCTTAGGTACGACACCGCTACGCAGTGGGCCAGGCACGACGTGCGCCCGTGCTGCACATAATTCTTCATGGATTGAAACTTTTTATTTTCTAAAATATCCCGCGACGCCCCGATATATTCTTCATCATCGGGAACATATATGCCGTCCACAATCTGCTTCATTGCCAATGCCATGCGGTTACTCCGTTATCTCTGTAATCTCCATGTCCTCTTCCATCCTGTGGTGGCGGGCCAGCCGCGCGCTGTAAACAAAATCGGCAATATAGCCCCCCACCAGCAGCACCGCCAGTGGCAACCGCACCCACGATGGTATAGCGTCTACAAAATCCACCACCGCACCGTGCAAAAGCGTGATAACAACAATGGCTACAATACCCCAGCCCACCGTGCTTTCCAGGCACAAAATGCCCTTAAAATTGAAGGGCTTGTTGTTATAGTCCCACCAAAAATTTCCAAACAGGCGAAGCTGCACCCACGCCACCAGAAGCTCAAAAACACTGGCACTTACCGCGCCCGCCACAAAAAGAACGGCCAGGTTATCCCGGAAAGGATGCAAAAGAGCAAACCCCAGCATGGCGCCAAAGCCATAGATAACGCAGAAGGGCAAATGGATGGTAAAGCCACGGTTGGACACTAATTTTTTATGCTCAATGGAGAGCATGACGCACTCCAAAACATAGCCGAGCAAGCTATACACGAAAAACACAAGCACCACGCGCGCCGGATCCGGCACAATCTGAAGCCTTGCGGCTACCAAGCCCGCAATCATGTGTTCCCTCCTAACAAAACGAAAATCCCCAGTTTCTCATTTCATTTTACGGCGTTTCCGCTCAGATTTCAAGCAGTTTTACCAAATTTTCTCAATCATTTCCGGCATTTTACACGCATAAACTTTCGGGCGTGACCGAACCTCTCACCTGCTTGCCGTGTTTCCGCTTTATCTGCTATACTGTAAGCGGAGGTGTTCAGGATGGCATTTGAGCATTTTAACGAGGGGGTACGCCCCGGCGGGCTTACCGCTTCTACGGAGATACGCATTCTTTTGTGTTATATACTGGACATGGCCCCCGCGCCGGTGTCGCGCCGCCAATTGGAGGGCGTGTTGCTGGGCGAGGAGCTGGTGAACTATTTTGCCATGGCGGAAAGCCTGCAGCAACTGGCAGCACAAAACTTGGTGGTGGAAAAGCGCGGCACATACACCCTTACCGAACAGGGCCGCGCGGTTGCCCAAACCCTTGCGCGCAGCGTGCCGCTTACCGTGCGCGAAACTGCCCTGCGCGGCGTTATTTTGGCGCAGCAGTATGCGGCAAAAAAGGCTGTGCACCAGGCCGAGGTTGAAAAAGCGGAAAACCGGCGCAGTGTAAAATGCCGCATTGGCGACGAGGCCGGGCCGCTGTTTGAGCTTTCGCTGTACATGCCGGACGACCTTTCCGCCGCCGCCGCAAGGGAACTGTTCATTGACCACGGCGACGCCGTGTACAAGCTGGTGTTGGCTGCCTTGACGGAAAACCAAGCGGCGGCAAAAAAGGCTCTTGAGGCGCTTGGCGTGGTGCCAAACATAAAAAGGGAGGGCTTATGATGCTTAAAAAATCCCCCAGCGGTGCTTTAAGCCCCTATTACTACAAGGGCGGCTACTTCCACGGCATACACTATGGCAGCTATTTTGACAACATGGACGCGCTGCTGAATATGATGCGGCAGGAGGAAGCCTTCATTTTAAAATCGCCTGAAAAGCGCCGGCTTATGATTGATTTATACGAAACAAACCTGAACCCCGCCATGCTGTGCGAATTTGGCGGGCATATCGCACGGATGCGCGGGCGAATTGTCAAGTTAGCGGTTTCAGGCGAAAAAAAAACTCTGAAATCGGTTCGCAGGGTTCTTACCCAAACCCGCGCACTTGCGCCCGGCCAAATGTATTTTTGTGCCGACATGGAGGAGGCAAAAACCTGGCTGGTTTCCAGCAGAAGCTCGGAAGAAGGGTGCGCATAAGCGCACCCTTCACTGCTTTTCGTCCTCTTGCCTGCCCTCCACAACGCCGCTGCGGCGGAACACATTGGCAATCGTTTTGAAAAAGATGGCGGCGTCCAGCCGGAACGACAGGTTTTGGGCATAGTAGCCGTCCAACTTTGCCTTAACCGGAATGGGCAGTTCGTCCCGGCCATTGATTTGCGCATAGCCCGTCAGGCCCGGCACAAGGGCGTTTGCGCCGTATTTGTCGCGCTCGGCCACCAAATCGTCCTGGTTCCACAGGGCCGGGCGAGGGCCTATGATGCTCATTTTACCGGCCAGAATATTGAAAACCTGCGGCAGTTCGTCCAGGCTGGTTGCGCGCAAAAAGCGGCCCATTCTTGTGATAAATACCTTGGGGTCCTGCAAAAGATGCGTCGGCACGTCCTTCGGGGTGTTGCTGCGCATGGTGCGAAACTTCCAAATTTGGAAAAATGTTCCCGCCTTCCCCACCCGCTTCTGTTTAAAAAGCACCGGCCCGGGGGTGTCCAGCTTAATGGCCAGCGCAATTAGCAAAAAAAACGGCGAGAGAACAACACATGCCAAAATAGACAGCATAATGTCAAATAGTCGCTTAAAAACCCGCTGGTACACGCTGGCACCTCGCTAATACTAATCTTCCAATAATAGGATAACGCAGAAATTTGCACTTGTGAGAATGGAAAGCCTGTGCACTACCCCTCCCACATCACAGGCTGGTGCTGGAAGGTGGGCACCATGTCAATCAGAGCCTGCACCAAGTTTTCGCTGTTGTTGGAGTAGGCAATCTCTTTCAGGCTTTTGATATGGTCAAAGAAAGTGTCCTTGTTCAGGCGGATAGGCGAACCGACGAAGATTTTCCGGTTATCGGTTTTGCGCAGGCCCTCCTCGTCCATCAGTAGTTCCTCATACAGCTTTTCGCCCGGGCGCAGGCCGGTGAACACAATGTTGATGTCCTCGTAAGGACGGAAGCCCGCCAGCTTGATGAGGTTTTCGGCCAACTCCAGTATTTTTACGGGCTTGCCCATGTCCAAAACAAAAATTTCGCCGCCACGGCCCATGGCGCCAGCCTCCAGCACCAGGCTCACCGCCTCGGGAATGGTCATGAAATAGCGCACGATGTCGGGATGGGTGACGGTGAGCGGCCCGCCGGCGGCAATTTGCTCTTTAAACAGCGGCAGCACCGAACCGTTGGAACCCAGCACATTCCCAAAACGCACCGAAACAAACGAGGTTTTGCTTTTTTGCGCCATGGCCTGCACAATCATCTCGCACAGGCGTTTTGTGGCCCCCATCACGCTGGTGGGGTTCACCGCCTTGTCGGTGGATATCTGCACAAAACGCTGCACGCCGTATTTATCGGCCGTAACCACCATATTGTAGGTGCCGCACACGTTGTTCTTCACCGCCTCCTCAGGGCAGTCCTCCATCAGCGGCACATGTTTGTGCGCCGCCGCGTGGAACACCACCTCCGGCCGGTAGTGGCTGAGCAGGGCGTCCACCTTCTTCGAGTCCCGCACCGAGGCAATCTCTACGTCTATGTGCAGTTTTTCGCCATAGGCACGCAAAAGCTCCTGCTGCACATTGTAAGCGCCGTTTTCATAAATATCCAAAATAATCAGCTGGCGCGGGCGGCAGGCGGCAATTTGACGGCATAGCTCCGAGCCGATGGATCCGCCCCCGCCGGTGACCATGACCACCTTGTCCCCCACAAGCCCGCTGGATAAATCGCTCAAACTCACGGTATCGCGACCCAGCAAATCCTCCACCCGCACGTCGCGAATGCGGCTGGTCAAGTCTCCGCCATCGCTCATAATCTGGCGCAAATCGGGCAAAATGCGCAGGTTGCACTTGGTTTTAGAGCAGTACTGCAAAATGCGCTGGCGGCCCTCGTCGTCCAGCGAGGGAATGGCTAAAATGATGGTGTCTATTTCGCACTGCAAAGCCAGTTCGGGAATTTGCGGTGTGCTGCCCATAATTTTAACACCCATCATGTTGCGGCCCACTTTTTCCTCGGCGTCGTCCACCACACAAATGATGTTCATGTCGGGGTCGGGGTTGCGGTTTTGCTCGTGCAGCAATGTAGCGGCCGCCTCTCCCGCGCCAATCACCATCACCCGGCGGCGCTTTTTGCCCTGCTGGAAGCGGGTGTTGCGGTACATGCGGTAGGTAAGGCGAGAGTACACCGTAACCGACGTAGCGAACATGGCGCTTAAAAAAAACACCGAGAGCGGCACCTGGCGCTCGGCATAAATAATAATACATCCCATCACAAATGCGGCAATGGCCAGCACGCAGGCCATCACCAGCCGGAAGAACTCAACAATTTCGGCATAGCGCCACAGGCTGTCGTACATGCCCATCAGCGAAAACACAATCTCGAAGCACAGCACAAAAAAGACCAGGCTGGACACCATCAGCGGGTAATACAACTCCATCTGCACACGGCCCTGTATTAAAAACCAAGGCAGCGTGTAGGAGATAACCAGCACAACAATATCGAAAGCAATTAAAATTTGCTTTCGATAGCGGCTGATTCGGCTGGTATTGTTGCTCATGGCGTTACTCCTGCACCGCGGGCACAAAATCTACTTTACCTTGGGAAACATCCACCCCGGCCACCCGCACGCGCAGGGCGTCGCCAATGCGGTATTGCAGGCCGGATTTTTCTTCGCGCAGGGCAATGCCGTCCACCAGCTCCAGCCGGTTCTGCGACAGTACGCTGGCATGCACAAGCCCTTCCACCGTGTTTGGCAACCCCACATACAAGCCATAGGCCACCGCCGAGGTGATTACGCCGTCAAACTCTTGCCCGATAAAGCGATGCATGTACTCGGCTTTATAGCAGTCGTCGCAGCCGCGTTCCACCGCCATGGCCACCAGTTCCCGCGCCGAAGACTGTTTGGCCGCCGCCTCGGCAAAGACGCGGTATTTCTTTTCCAGCGCCGCATCGTCCACACCAGCGCAAGCGTCGCTTAAAATGCGGTGAATGGCCAAGTCTGGGTAGCGGCGGATGGGCGACGTGAAATGGGCATAGTCGCCCAGCGCAAGGCCATAGTGGCCCAGAGGCTGTGCGGCATAGCGGGCCTTGGCCATGGTGCGCAAAATGGCGCGGTGCACCGGCACCTCCAGGTTTGTGCCGCGCGTCTTGTCCAGCAGGGCGGCCAACTCTGCCTGGGTGGGAATGTCGCCTTTGAAGTGGTTTGCCACGCCAAGGGCCTCCAGCACAGTGGCAAGCTGTTCGGCCCGCTGGGCACCGGGTTTTTCGTGCACGCGGTACACAAAGGGCCAGCCGCGCCGCCGCGCCAAATGCGCCGCCGCGTTGTTGGCCGCAAGCATAAATTCCTCAATCATTTTTTCTGCGTTGCCCCGCGTACGCTTTTGGATGTCCACACAGCAGCCTTCTTCATCCAAAACAAGCTTTGCTTCATCGCTTTCAATGTCAATATCCCCGCGTGCCGCACGCAGGGATGCCAACTTTTGGTACAGCTCAAGCATCACGGGAAGCTGCCGCGCCACCGCCTTGTAGCGGGCCCTCACCTCTTTTTCCGCCTCATCGGCAAAAATGGCGTTGATTTCCTCGTAAACCCCTTTTACCCGGCTGCGAATTACCGATTTCTTGAACTGATAATCCAGCATGCGGCTGTCATTGTCCAACTCCATAATGCAGGAAAAGGCCAAGCGGTCTTCGTCCGGGTTCAGGCTGCAAATGCCGTTCGACAGTGCTTTCGGCAGCATGGGAATGACTGAATCGGCGTAATAGATGGAGGTGCCGCGGCGGAGTGCCTCTTCGTCCAGCGGCGTGCCGCCCGGCACGTAGTAAGAAACGTCTGCAATGTGCACCCCCAACCGGTAGCCATGCTGGGTTTTGCACAGGTGAATGGCGTCATCAATGTCCTTGGTAGAGGCGGCGTCGATGGTAAAAACCGGCTCCTCGCGCAAATCAAGGCGCCCTTTCAGGGCGTCCTTTGTCAGCTTTTGGGCAGTCGCCGCTTTGGCCTGCACCTTGGCCTCGGCGGGGAAAGCCTTCTCCACGCCATTTGCGTACAAGATGGCCTTGACACTGTGGCGGGCGGAATCCGCCGCGCCAAACCGCTGTACAATGCCCACGCGGATGTCGGCGTGGCGCTCACCACGCTCTAAAATCTGCCCGGCCACCTTTTCACCGGGCTTGGCGCCGCCGTCGGCACTGCGCTTAACCAGCAGGGGCGTGTGGGGGGCATTGTCCGGCAAAAGGGCCAAGCGGCCGTCTCCCTCGGTAACAATACCGGTCACCGCGTCGTGGGGCCACACCACGTCGATGATTTCTCCCTCTCGACTGCCGGGCACCCGCGGCTGTGCCCGCAGGGAAACGGTTACCTCGTCGCCGGGCATGGCGCCGCAAAGGCTGTGGCCGGGCACAAAGATGTCCTCGCCGTTCTCTTCATCCAGCGGCGCCACAAAACCAAAGGAGTGCCCCAGCTTTGTAAGGCGGCCCCGCAGCAGCCCGGCAGACGCCGCCGCCAGTGCAAACAGGCCCTTTTCGCCCTTTACCTCGCCGTCGCCCTCCAGCATTTTAAGCGTTTTTACTATTTTTTTACCGTCGGTTTTCAGTTTGCCGCGCAACTGCTTCGCCGTTTGCGGGCCCTGGGCCAATTCCCTCAGAATATCGGATTTCAGCGACATTGCGCCCTCCCCAATGCTCTATATACAAAGAAAAACGCCGCGAAATGCGTGTGCCCCGCCGCGCCGGCCTTCTTGCACAGCATGGCGCACGCACATCCGCATTCCACAGCGGCACGTTATCATTGGTTCACTTTAACACACTGAACAGGTTGGCAAGAACAATCAGCGCAAAAAACACAATAGCGGCAATTTTGGTAACACGGGCTTGCCGCGCCTCTTTGGAGCGTGCGCGGGATTCACCGGACATCATCTCCGTTCCAGTGATGACGCTGGACAGGCCCTGCCCCTTAGATTCTTGCGACAGGACGATTAAAACAACAACGGCGCAGGCCAAAATAACCAAAACACCGAATACGATTTCCACAGTTGACATGCGGGCACCTCCAAAAAAATTACAGATTGATTGTAGCACAGTGGTGGCAGAAAAGCAAGATTAAAGCATAATCTGCTCTGCCAAATCCTCGGCGCGCAAAGATGCGCCCACTGCAGGCAGGCTGCGCACGCGGAAGCGGTGCGGGTCTTTCAGTTCCAGTGCTTCCAGCGGCTTCACCGCCGTAATTTTCTGCCCCTTTTTCAGCGAAATAACATTCACACCCGCGGTGTTTTTTGTGGTTTTTTGCGGAATTTGCGCCGTGTTCACCAGCAGCAGGCGCCCGCCCGAGGTTTGAATGCCGATTTCCCGCTCCGCCTCAAAAACGCCCAGCCAAGCCAGAGGGGCCTTGTCGTTATACGCGTTGATAAGCTTTTTGCGGTTTTGCTTGGTGGCATAGCTTTCCAGCGGTATTTTTGCCCCCTTGCCGTTTTGGTATAAAAACAGCATAAAGCCCTTGTAATCGTCTGTCAGCACCATGTAAAGGGGCGTTTCCCCTTCATCCATGCCAAGGCGCGCCGGCAGATATTCCCCCATCAGGCTGGCCTTGCCATCATCAAAATCTCCCACGCGGGTTTTGTACACCTGCTGATGGCTTGTAAAAAACAACGCCTCGGCGGTGTTGTGGCTCTCCAGCTGCACGGCAACCTCGTCGCCCTCTTTCAGCTTCTGTTCGCCGCTCATGCGCAGGCTGGCCGGGGTGATTTTTTTGAAATAACCGTTGCGAGTGAAAAAGACGTGCACCGGATAATCTGGTAATTTCTCCTCCTCATACTCCTCGTCTTCCATCTCTTCCACACCGTAGAGAATTTCACTCTTGCGCGGCCGGCCGTATTTTTTCTTCACCGCTTCCAATTCATCTATGATGATTTTGCGCACTTTGGCGGGGCTTTTCAGCACCGATTCCAACTCCGCAATGTCACGCTCCAAGCCTTCAATTTCCTGTGTGCGCTTTAAGATGTACTCGCGGTTCAGGTTGCGCAGGCGAATTTCGGCCACATACTCCGCCTGCACTTTGTCAATTCCAAAGCCAATCATCAAATTGGGCACAACCTCGGCGTCCAGCTCCGTCTCGCGCACAATTTTCACGGCTTTGTCAATGTCCAGCAAAATGGCGGCAAGGCCCTTCATCAGGTGCAGACGCTTGCGCTTGCCAGACAGCTCAAAACTGACGCGGCGGCGCACGCATTCGGTGCGGAAGGCCGCCCATTCCGTCAAAATCTCTCGCACGCCCATCACTTTTGGCATGCCACCCACCAGCACGTTAAAGTTGGCAGAGAAGTTGTCTTCCAACGGTGTAAGGCGAAATAGCTTTACCATCAATTTTTCGGCGTCCTGCCCGCGTTTTAAGTCCAGCGTCAGGCGCAGACCGTTCAAGTCGGTCTCGTCGCGCATGTCGTTTATTTCTTTTACGCGGCCATCCTTCACCAAATCGGCAATTTTGTCCATAATAGCCTCCACCGTTGTGGTGGAGGGAATCTCGGTGATTTCAATGCGGTTGCCGTCTGGCTGGTACTGCCAGCGGGCGCGCACACGGATGCTTCCGCGCCCGGTTTCGTACACTTGTTCTAAATCCTTCCCACAGTGCATGATCTGCCCGCCGCCGCTAAAATCCGGCGCGGGAAGGGTGGTTTTAATGTCGTGGCCCTCATCCTTCAGCAGAGCAACGGTGGTGTCACACAATTCCGCCAAATTGAACGAGCAGATGTTGGACGCCATGCCCACCGCAATGCCCAGGGTATTGTTGGCCAAAATGGCCGGAAAGCTGACCGGCAACAGCGTGGGCTCGGTAGTGGTGGCGTCGTAGTTGGGTACAAAATCCACCGTTTCCTTGTCGATATCGCGGAAAAGCTCCTCACACACGGCCTCCAGCTTGGCCTCGGTGTAGCGGGCGGCGGCGTTGGCCATGTCGCGGCTGTAGGCCTTGCCAAAGTTGCCCTTGCTGTCCACAAAAGGCACCAGCAGGCTCTCATTGCCGCGCGCCATGCGCACCATGGTATCGTAAATGGCGGCGTCGCCATGAGGGTTCAGGTGCATGGTGGCCCCCACAATATTGGCGCTTTTGGTGCGGCCGCCCTTTAGCAGGCCCATGCCATACATGGTGTACAAAAGCTTTCTGTGCGCCGGTTTAAAGCCGTCAATCTCCGGCAACGCGCGCGACATAATGACGCTCATGGCGTAGGGCATAAAGTTTTCTTCCAGCGTTTGGGTAATGCCTGTTTCCACCACAACACCGGCGCCGGGAATTTCCACCCCGTCACCCAGTTGCGGCCTTTTCAGCGCCGGTTTATCATTTTTTTTGCGTTTTGCCAATCGGTTCTCCTTACACCCGCGCTTACTGTATGCGCTGCTTTAATCCTGAACCCTGAATCGCTGAATCCTAAGCCCCGTTCAACTCACATCCAGCTCATCCAAATATTCGTAGCCGTGGTTGGCAATATGCTCTTTGCGGCCGGCCAAGTTGTCGCCCAAAAGCAAGTCAAACACCTCGGCGGTGCGCTCCTGTTCCTCGGGCGTCACCTTCACCAAGCGGCGGGTTTCGGGGTTCATCGTGGTCAGCCACATCATCTCGGGGTCATTTTCGCCCAGGCCTTTGCTGCGCTGCAGGCCCACCTTGGTGTTCTCATCCAGGCCCGCCAGCACATCCGCCTTCTCCGGCTCACTGTAGGCAAAATAGGTCTTGCCTCCGGCCGTTATCTCATACAAGGGCGTCTCGGCAATGTACACATAGCCCTCGCGGATGAGCGTGGGCACCAGCCGGTAAATCATTGTTAAAATAAGCGTGCGAATTTGGAAGCCGTCCACGTCGGCGTCGGTACAAATAATCACTTTATCCCAGCGCAGGGCGTTGATGTCGAAGGTGGCAAGGTCTTTGCGGCCCTTGCCGCCAAGCTCCACCCCACAGCCCAGCACTTTAATAAGGTCGGTGATAATCTCACTTTTGAAAATGCGGTTGTAATCCGCCTTCAGGCAGTTGAGAATTTTGCCCCGCACTGGCATGATGGCCTGGAACTCCGCGTCACGGCTGGTCTTCACCGCACCCAGGGCGCTGTCGCCCTCCACAATGTAAATTTCCCGGCGGCTGGGGTCTTTAGAGCGGCAGTCCACAAACTTCTGCACCCGGTTGGCAATGTCCATCTGGGTGGCAATGGTTTTTTTTAAGCTTTGGCGCGTTTTTTCGGCATGCTCGCGGCTTTGCTTGTTCACCAGCACCTGCTGGGCAATTTTCTGGGCCTCTTCCGGGTTTTCAATAAAGTACACTTCCAGTGTCTGCTTTAAAAACTCCGTCATGGCCTGGGCAATAAAGCGGTTGGTAATGGCCTTTTTGGTCTGGTTTTCGTAGCTGGTGATGGTGGAAAAGGAGGAGGAAAGGAACAAAAGGCAGTCCTGCACATCGGTAAAGGTAATGCGGCTCTCATCTCTCTTGTAAAGGCCTTTCGCTTTCAGGTAGGCGTCAATCTGGTTTGTGAAGGCGGTTTTCACCGCGCGCTCCGGGCTGCCGCCATGCTCTAAAAAACTCGAATTGTGGTAATATTCCAGCAACTGTACTTTGTTGGAAAAGCAAAACGCGGCGTTCATCACCACTTTATATTCCGGGCGGTCTTCCCTGTCTCGCCCGGTGGCGCTGGAGGAGCGGGAGATTACCGGTGTAAAGGCATCCTGCCCTGCAAGTTCGGCCACATAGTCGGCAATGCCATTTTGATAGAAAAACTCTGTGCTCTCCTTTCCACCAGTTGCAGCCTCGTCCACAAAAACAAAGCGCACCCCGGCGTTCACCACCGCTTGCCGCTTCATCACGTCTTTAAAATAATCCGCCGGCACGTTAATGTCGGTGAAAACGTCCAAATCCGGCTTCCAGCGAATGAGGGTGCCGGTACGCTTAAAGCGGGTGTCTTCCGCCGCAAGGCCGCCCACATTCTCCCCTTTTTGGAATTCCAGATGATAATGCTTGCTGTCACGCCACACATCGGCGCTCATCCATTCGCTTGCATACTGCGTGGCCGTTAGGCCCAAGCCGTTCAAGCCCAGCGAGTACTCGTAGCCCTCGCCCGCGTCGTCGTACTTGCCGCCGGCGTACAGCTCGGTAAATACCAGTTCCCAGTTATAGCGTTCTTCTTTATTATTGTAGTCCACCGGCACGCCACGGCCAAAATCCTCCACAGAAACACTGCCGTCTTTATACTTGGTAACAACAATTTTATCGCCAAAACCGCCGCGCGCCTCGTCAATGGAGTTGGATAAAATCTCGAAGATGCTGTGCTCGCAGCCCTCCAGCCCATCGGAACCAAAAATAACACCGGGGCGCTTTCGCACCCGGTCGGCGCCTTTCAGGCTGGTAATGCTCTCATTGTCATACACTGCGGGCTTCTTGGGCATTGTTTCCTCCGTTTAAAGCATTCAATCCTACCGCTACTCCTGCGCGCCCCCATCTTCAGGCGGTGCGGCAGGCATAGATTCGGCGGCAAAGTGCTCTTCCGCTTTTGGCGGGGCTGCCGCAGGTGCAGCCGGTGGGCTAACGGCCTCGCCGTCGCTGAAGGAAAGCGGGGGCAGGCTGCCGCCGTCCATCAGGGTGCGGAACTCATCACCTGTCATTTTCTCTCGTTCCAGCAAATTTTCAGCCACAACATGCAATTGCTGCATATGCTCTTTTAAAATGCTTTCCGCATGGCTGAAAGCATCGTCCAGCATGCGGCGAATCTCGGAATCAATCTCGCTGGCAATTTCTTCGGAGTAGTTGCGCGTGTGGCCATAATCGCGGCCCAAAAAGGTTTCGCCGGGGTCATTGTCGTACACCACAGGGCCCAGCTTTTCCGAAAAACCATAGCGCGTTACCATGGCGCGCGCCAGCTGGGTGGCGCGTTCCAAGTCATTCGACGCGCCGGTGGAGATATCGTCCAGCACCAGCTTTTCGCTTACACGGCCGCCCAGCATGGAGATGATGCTTTCCAGCATCTGCGTGCGGGTGCGGAACTGCACATCCTCCTCGGGGCGGTACATGGTAAAGCCGCCCGCCGGCCCGTGCGGGATGATTGTGATTTGATGCACAGGGTCGCTGGTTTTGCAGTAATAGGCCGCAATGGCGTGCCCGCCCTCGTGGTAGGCTGTCAGGCGGCGCTCCTTCTCAGTAACAATACGGCTCTTCTTCTCCGGCCCGGCCATCACCTTGATGCTGGCCTCCTCAATGTCGGCCTCAATGATGGACTTACGGCCCCGGCGGGCGGCCAGCAAGGCGGCCTCATTCACCAGGTTTTCCAAATCGGCGCCGGTAAAGCCGGGCGTTGTGCGGGCAATAATTTTCAAGTCTACGTCCGGCGCCAAGGGTTTTTCGCGTGTGTGCACGCGCAAAATCTCCTCACGGCCCTTCACGTCGGGCAGGCCGACATAAACCTGCCTGTCGAAGCGGCCGGGGCGCAAGAGGGCCTTGTCCAGAATGTCGGCGCGGTTGGTGGCCGCCACCACAATCACACCCTCGTTGCCGTCAAAGCCGTCCATCTCCACCAACAGCTGGTTCAGTGTCTGCTCGCGTTCGTCGTGGCCGCCGCCCAGGCCCGC
>QMCD01004396.1_pt1 | contig 15112 bp, 15 predicted proteins | sample 1821841 | NCBI WGS metagenome assembly QMCD01 (sample SAMN01991225, study PRJNA193472) | Termite gut metagenome, whole genome shotgun sequencing project. | isolation source: worker | host: Macrotermes natalensis | reverse complement strand
TGATACCATTGTCCTCAAGATTAACAACAGACCCTTAAAGTGTCTTGGTTACCTATCTCCTTACGAGGTTTTTGTCGCTCTTCGCTCTTGAATCCGGGTACGCATTATATACAGACCGGTCGGTATATAATGCGTATTATCCGTCCGGATTTAAAGCTAAGAAGACCACCCAATTGATTTCGGACTTTCAAAAACCGAAAGAATAGGTTATACTAAATCCAGTTTTTTAACAGGAGATTTTGATGAACGATAGATTGAACTATATTCGATATGAAGATAATGATGATGAAGAGGAAAAGGAAGACAAAACACACACGCCGGATCCTCTCCTTGATAAAATGCTTAAAACCAGAACGATTATCCTTTCGGGGGAAATAAATAAAGATTTGTCGGAAAAGACTATCCGGCAGATGCTTTTGATGGAAGATATGAGCGATGATCCGATTCGGATTTTTATTGATTCTCCCGGCGGCGATGCTTACGCCGGATTTGCCATCTTTGACACGATTCGCTTTGTTAAACCCGAAGTCTGGACCATTGGCATAGGGCTTGTAGCAAGCGCTGCCGCGATCATCCAATTGGCTGCTCCTAAAGAACGCAGAATTGGTTTCCCCAACAGCCATTATCTTATTCATCAGCCTTTATCGGGAATCCGGGGCGTAGCTACCGATATTGAAATTCACGCGAAAGAAATCGATAAGGTTCGGGAAAAGATCAATCGGCTTATTTCGATAGAAACGGGAAAAGCCTTTGAACAGGTTGAAAAAGATACGGACAGAGATTTCTGGATGGACGCGGAAGGAGCTGTTCAATACGGACTTCTCTCCAGAGTAATTACTAACAGAAGTGAGCTGTGACATTATGAGACATAACGGCATTCGATATATCATAACCGGGCTTCTGCTGTTTTTGGTTTCCATTGGAACTTTGACCGCAGAGGACTCTGAGCCTCAAATGATTTTTGTGGACGGCGGAACCTTTTGGATGGGCAGCAATGAGGCAGCATACATGCCGACAGAACTGGCCCATCAAGTTGAAATCTCACCGTTTTATATTTCTGAAACAGAGATAACTCAGGAAGTCTGGACAAGCGTGATGGGTACAAATCCTTCCCGATTCAGGGGGTCGTTAAGGCCCGTAGAAACCGTCAGCTGGTTTGACGCGGTAAGATTTTGTAATACGCTCAGTGAAAAAGAAGGCTTGGAAAAAGTATATAATTTTTCTGGCAGTCATGTTCTTTGCGACTGGTCCGCGAACGGATACAGGCTTCCCACAGAAGCCGAATGGGAATATGCTTCAAGAGGAGGCAGTAACAAAGCCGTTCAGGAAGAAGCCCTTTCAAGAGCATATTATTCCGGCAGTCAAAACGCGTCCAGTGTCGCATGGTTTGATACAAACAGCGGCCGGGAAACAAAACCTGTCAAAACGAAAGCTCCGAATGAATTGGGCTTGTATGATATGAGCGGAAATGTTTGGGAATGGTGCTGGGATTGGATGGGAGCTTACCCGAAAGAGTTAACCAAAGACCCCAGAGGACTGCAATCCGGAAATATAAAAGTAATCCGCGGCGGGTCCTGGTTTTCTCCGGTCAATCTGAGCAGAGTAACGTATCGTTTCTGGAACGCGCCTTCTTTTAAAGCCAACTCAGTAGGATTCAGAGTCGCAAGAAACAGCGACGTTTTATAAGATGTTATCAGCTACATCATCCTTTTACAGCTCCGGCGGTGAGGCCTTTAATAAACTGCTTGCTCATCATAAGATAAAGCGCGATGACCGGAATCGCCGACAAGGTAAGGACAGCTAATACTTTTGACCAGTCAGTTTGATATTGTCCGAATAACCGGGTAACTCCAAGTAACACCGTTTTGGCCCTGTCATCATTGATAAAAATGAGAGGGAACCAAAGATCGTTCCAAAAAGGAACAAGGTTATAAATCGCAACCGTTGCCATAGCCGGACGCAGCATGGGAACAATGATCCTTGTTAAAATGCCCATGCGGCTGGCTCCGTCAATAATACCCGCTTCGGTAAGTTCAAGAGGAATTTCTCTGATAAATTGTGTCAGAATGAAAACCGCAATAGGAACACCCATCGCGACATATATGGGAACAAGGGACCAAACCGTATTCAGCAAACCAAGGTTCCGTATCAATTCCAATAATCTGATAGAAGCAATTTTGATGGGCAGCATCATTCCGGCGATGCAGAAAAAATAAATCGCCCGAGACGTTTTTGTTCTCCAGAATGCCAAAGCATAACTTGCCAAGGTTCCTACAATCAACAGAATGATAAGCGAAAGAACTACGACGAAAATACTGTTTCTAAAGTAGATAAGGAAATCTCCGTCCCGGATAACTTCGGCATAGTTAGAAAAATTCCATTTTTTCGGCAGGCCAAAGGGATTGCTGTAAATTGACAGCCGGTCTTTAAACGAATTGATAATCAAAATCCATAAAGGGAATATCACGATTACAGACCATATAATCAAAGTAATATGCGATAGAATATTTTTATTCCTGAGCTTTAACGATCCGTATTTTTTCGGCATATCTTACTCCTTCCCTTGAGTGGCATAAAGGGTTGGTATAACCCCGATACATAACACTAAAAAGGTTATGGCGGCTATAGCGGTACCCATTCCTGGATTAGGGATGCCGACGGGATGCTGTCCGGCAATACCAACGCGGTAAAAGAGCGTCCCGATTAAATCTGTTGCATAGTTCGGCGCTCCATTGGCGGTTTCCATAGAGAACACAACGTCAAACGCGTTGAAGTTATTTACAAACGTAAGAATCCCGATCATGCCAACCACAGGCTTTACCATGGGAAGTTTTATTTTCCAAAATACCTGCCACGAATTCGCGCCGTCAATATCCGCCGCTTCAAAAAGATCATCACTGATATTCTTAAGCGCCGCGACAAACATCATGGTAGGAATGCCGATCCATTGCCAGCAGGAAACAAGGGACACCATAGTCAGCGCGGTAGATCTGTCACCAAGCCAGGGCCGGACAAGTATATCCAGTCCGATTTTTTGCAGAGCAGGTCCCGACCAGACAGGGTTCAAAATAAGTTTCCAAAGATAGCCTGTTACAAGCACGGCCAGCGTTACCGGAATAAAAATAATCGCCTGGTAGAATGCCTGGTTCTTCATATTTTTGCCGGTTAAGATAACCGCGAACAGTATGCCAAGGCAATTCTGGACCAGCATGTGAATGCAAAAGAAATACCAGGTGTGCCCGAAAGCCCCCCAATACCTTTCCGAATATTGAGGGTTCATAAAAAGATTTTTGAAATTTTGAAATCCGACAAATACTCTGGACGCTCCGCTTGATCCTGTATAAAAACTTAAACGCATGGAATCGAGCAGCGGCCATGCCATAAAAATGATATAAAATAAAAGCGCGGGCAAAAGATACAGTCCCCACATGAAAACGGATGAGGATGTCTTTTTCCCCATGATAAGCCCTTTCGTTCTTCCTTTCATGAAAATCCTCCTCAACGTTACCGGTAAGAAACTATGTCAACATGTTCCATGCTTAAACCAAAAGGAGGTACATCACTGCACCTCCCTGATAAACTATTCACCCCTTTCAGGGACGGGCAGCTTCTATCGCGTTAGCAGCCTGTTGAGCGGTAATTTCACCTTTCAGAACCTGAATAACAGCCTGGTTCATCGGAGCGTACAGATCCATCAGCGTTGGCCACACAAAGCGGACATCGGTTTCTTTGCCTTCATTCAGCGCGAGGAATTCGTTGGCGTGAACATCCGCGAGCGTGATGGGAGCGTTAATCATGGGGAAATAACCCACAGGCAGATTCGCTGACGCAATGCTTGCCCCGGCCGGAGTACACAGCCACGTGAGGAAGGCTCGGCCCTCCGCGGGATATGCCGTTTTGGTATTCATGGTAATCGCCATATCAGGATGGAAGGTAATGATGGTTTTTCTTCCAGCCGGTGCCGGAACCGCGAATACGCCCCAGTCAAAAGCGGCATCAGCATAAACGCCCATGGTCCAGGAACCGTCAAAGAACATAACAGCCTGCTGTGAATTGAACAAAATCTGAGAATCGTTGTAGGTTACCGCTTCAAATCCATTAGGAAGATACGGCGCCAATTCTCCGGCAGCCGCAAATGCCGCAACAAAACGATCATCATTCAATTTCTTCGCGCCGCTTTCGTACTGAACCCTTTCCGCGGCTCCGCCCACAAAATTAGGAAGCATTCCCAGGAAGAGACATTCCAAAACATCCCACTCGTCCGCGACACCGTTTGCCAGAGGAGTATACCCCTTCGCTTTCAAGGTTCCGCAGAGTGCGATAAAATCTTCCCAAGTCTGCGGAATAGAAAGCCCTTCTTTCTGGAAGATGGTCTTATTGTAGTAAACCCCGTGGGAAACCGCGGCAAAAGGTACCGCAAACATTTTTCCATCGGGCATCTGCCAAGGAGCACGATTTACTTCTGTGAAATTGTTCATCAAACCGGGAATATTTGTACAATCGACAAAATATCCCGCGCTGAAAAGTTCCTGTCCGGCCGCGTATGAACGCGCATACATCAAATCCGGGCCGGTACCGCTTTCAAGCTGGAGACGCAATGTAGCATTGTAATCCGGCGGATTGGTAGGCCTAAAGTTAATCTGAACGCCGGGATTGAGTTTTTTATATTCCGCAAGGAGATTTGTCACTTGGGTAACATCATCAGCCCTCCAGGAACCCATTGTGAGAACAGCGGAATCTCCGGAAGAACCGCTGTCATTTCGGCCGCCTGCAAACGCAGGGAACAGCATAAGAACGATGAGTCCGAATGCCAGAAACCATTTTTTTCCTGAAAAAATATGTTTCATTATGATCCTCCTAAATATATTGTCACACATAAATTTATATTTGTAAAGTAAATTTGTGTTAAATTAGTTGATTTAGTAAACAAATTAACTAATTTGCCGTAATACGAAGGGATAAGACCTCTGGCAAGTTATGATTAAATCAATTATGATGATTTTCATGAAGTTATTTATTTTTGATATGGGCGGAGTTGTAACGTACAATGTTTCAATAATTCCAAAAATCGCTGCATCGTTCGGAATTAGTGAAGATGATTTTTACCGGGGAGTAGATTCAGCCCCCGCGTCTACAGGGACATCTCCCTACAACAGAGGGGATCTTGCCGACGTTTCCCGGGGCAGTATCAGCGTCAGTCAGTTTTGGGAAAATTTCACCAAACGAACAGGGATACAAGTTGACGGAGATCCTTGGACCACGTTTTTTGAACCGATACAAGATGCCGAAACGTACCGGATTATCAGCGACTTGAAAAAAGCCGGATTCCGGGTAGTCTGCGGAACCAATACGCTGGATTCTCATTATCGTTTCCATGAACAAATGGGAGATTATGCCTGCTTTGATAAAGTCTATGCTTCGCATTTTATGGGCGTGATAAAACCAGACCCGGAATTCTGGCTGCAAATTCTGAAAGAGGAACAGCTTGAACCCCGCGACGCCTTTTTCACCGATGACCTTGAAGAAAACGCGAACGCGGCGGCTAAACTGGGACTTAAGGTTCATCAATTTAAAGACGCTGCTGGTCTTAGGGCGGCCTTGTCGGATTTCATTTAGAAAAATATCCCTAGCAAGAAACAAAGATGCTGCATGGTTTTTTCACCGAAGCAGCATCTTATCGTTTTGAAGTTCCTGATTTCTAATATCCTTGAAACGCTGAACAATATCATTTGCGCTTAGCTTCGCTTTTTCTTCCGCGTTAATATCCAGAATAATGTCGCCCTGGTCCATCATAACCAGGCGGTTCCCGAATTGTAACGCGAGACCAATATTGTGAGTTATCATCATGACGGTAAGATGATACTCTGACGCGAACTTCAACGTTAATTCCATAATCATTTCGGCGTTCCGGGGATCGAGCGCGGCGGTATGTTCGTCTAAAAGCAAAAGGCTTGGCTTGGACAAAACGGTCATAAGAAGCGTGAGCGCCTGACGCTGGCCGCCGGAAAATAATTCGACATTATCGTTCAGGCGGTTTTCCAATCCCATGCCGAGAACTTGGAGCTTCTCTCTGAAATAATCTTTCATGGAATGATTCAAACTGATCTTCAATCCCTTGTATCCTTTTTTAAGGCAAATCATCATGTTATCAGCAAGAGTCATTTTGCCTGCGGTCCCCATCAGCGGGTTTTGAAAAATCCTTCCGATGTAACGCGCTCTTTTATATTCAGGATCTTTGGTGATATTTCGGACAATGTTTGTATCAGGATGTTCCATGGTAATGCTTCCCGCGTCAGGAAGGATGGTGCCCGCAATAGCATTGAACAAGGTTGACTTTCCCGCGCCGTTGGAGCCAATCATCGTGATAAAATCTCCCTGATTAACCGTCAGTCCAAGATTTTTCAGAACAATATTTTCATTGGGCGTTCCGGCGGAAAAAATCACTTTAAGATTTTGTATATTGATCATAATGATGTTCCTCCGGATTTAAAAACTTTTTTGTTATATACATTATTCAGCCAGCCTTGTTTGGAAACTAAAATACATAAGATAATCAGTATTCCGGTAATAAGCTGCAAATCATTGGCAGTCATGTTGATATGGTAACCATAGTTGCGCGCAAGGTACATAAGTCCCCTATAGAGAATAGAACCTAAAATCACCCGCAGGGTTTGCAGGGCGATACGGTTTGAGCGGATGAGAAATTCTCCCATCATCAGTGACGCAAGTCCCGATACAATCATTCCAGAGCCCAGAGCGGCGTCCGCAAATCCCTGATACATCGCGGTGAAGGAACCCGCCGCGGCAAAAAGTCCGTTGGAAAGACAGATGCCGCTGATCTTTAAAAGATCAGGATTCATTCCCTGAGAAATTACCATCTGAGGATTCGCCCCCAATGCTCCAAGCGTTAGTCCGTAATCGGTATGAAAAAAAAGATCAATCAAAATCTTGATAACTATTACCACCAACAGACAGATGAGGACAATCGAAACATCTCTGTCCAAGTGTTCTGCAAAACGGGTAAACAAAGTCGGCACTCTTAAAAGCGATACATTCGCACGGTTGGACATAATCCGCAGGTTTATCGAATAGAGCATCGTCATGGTAAGAATCCCGGAAAGCAAATCCGGAACCTTAAGCCGGGTATGTATCAATCCTGTTACAAGACCCGCAGAGGCCCCGCCCAAAAAAGCCAGCGCTAAAGCCGCAAGCGGCGGGACCCCATTCGTAAGGCAGACCGCCATAATCGCGGCGCCCATGGGAAATGATCCGTCAACAGTAAGGTCCGCAAAACTCAAAACCCTATAGCTGATAAACACACCGAGGACCATGATACTGTAGATAAGTCCTTCCGTAAGAATGCCTGTTATCATGTTTATTTTTCCGTTAATGTGCCGTCGGTAAAAATCTTCGATGCCATGGCAACGTAATTTTCAGAAATTGCGATGCCGCAATTTTTCGCCGCGTCTAAATCCAAAAGCAAATCAAAATCGGAAGGATCGCTAAGAATTTTTACAGGTATATCTGAGGGCTTTTTCCCATTGAGTACATCGATGATGATATCGCCTGTCGCCAATCCTGCTTTGTAGTAATTAAATCCCGACGCGATCATGCAGCCTCCGTTCATGGCGGCAGTTACATCTCCCGAAAAAATCGGTTTCTTGCCGTCGCCGAATACCTGTACCAAAGCCGGAAGCGCGGAAAATACGGTGTTGTCGGTTGTAAGGTAAACTCCATCAACACGGTTGACAATCGCTTCCGCCGCCTGCTTCAATTCCGCCGATGTGGAAATTGCCTGCGTTACAAGATCAATCCCATACGTGTTACAAGCGTCCTCAACCAGCTTCAAAGCTGAAAGTGAATTTGCTTCGGAAGATGTATAGATGTAACCCAGCGTTTTAATTCCGGCAATTTCCTGGAAAAGTTTGATATGATCTTTCGTAGGAATGGCATCGGAAAGGCCGGTAATATTTCCTTCGCCTCTATCCAAGCTGGAGACTAATCCCGCTTCAATGGGATCGGTGATGCAGGAAAAAATCACGGGCGTATCTTGTATGGTATTCGCGAGTGCGACGGCTACGGGAGTGGCAATCCCAACCGCGACAGCAGCTTTTTCACTCTTGAACTTGTTGGCAATCTGTGCCGCTGTATTTACATTCCCGTTAGCATTCTGCAAGTCATAAGTTACATCAATATTCTGTTCCATAAGACGATCAATAATTCCCTGCTCGATAGCGTCCAATGCTTCATGCTGAGCGATTTTGGAAATCCCGATAATTGGTTTTTCCTGCTTCTTGGCTGTGCAGGAAAAAAGTACTATTCCGCTTAGTATAAGCAGTCCGATTGTTTTCACTTTCATAGTGTAACTCCTTTATGAGCCCCAGTCTGTCCAAAGGACAGAAAGCGGCGGTGTGAATTGAACGATACCACGCAGTGGTAACGGCAACTCCTTGGAAAACAGTGTTTCTTCTTGTAGAAACACTGTATCTATAAATAGAAACAGTGTCAATAGGGATAAAGAAAAAAATATAAAAAAAGAAAAAATTTTTTCAATTGACTTTCGCTCATTCCTTCCTCTATACTGAGCTCACAATAAAACGGATTTGAGACTTAAATAAAATCCGGCGCAGGGATTTCGGAATGCGGTGAGAATCCGCAGCGGTCCCGCCACCGTAACCGGGGATGAAAGCGGCAGAGTCAGTAAACTGCCTGAGTCAGTTTACTGCTTTAAGCCATTGCATAGCGAAATGATGTTTGAATTGACTTCAATCATCATTTTGCTCAGCGAGAAGGCGCCGCAAGTAACTTGATCCGGAAGCCGGGAGACGGTCCCTTCGCAATGCCTGAGGCCTCCGTGGAAGGGGTAATAACCGGCGGTGTGCCGTGCGCATTCGTTTGTCTTCTTTATGTCTTCCGTAACTCTTTTGGATTATTGAGAGGCCCAGGACGAGTCCGAGGAAGACTTATGAATTCCCGTTTTTCTTTTTTTTGTTTAGCCGCGTTATTATTTTTAACCGGTTTAGCTCCTTTTCTTTTTTCGCAGGAATCAATTTCTGTCGATGTAACGGCCGAAAGAGAAACAGAAGAAGTTCCGCTCAGTTCTTCGACAAGTACTGTGATCACCGCCGATGAAATCGCGGAATCCGGCGCGTCAAGCATTGTGGATGTTTTGGAAAAGGTTCCGGGCATTATGTTCCGTTCACCTCTAGCAGCTTCGGAAGAAATTACGATGCGCGGTTTTGGTGAAAACGCTCATGGCAGAGTTCTTGTTTTAGTCGATGGAAACAGAATGAACAACCCGGACATGAAACCCATGAATTGGGATGCTGTGTCGCTCATGGATATTGAACGGATAGAAATACTCGACGGTGGTGCATCGGTCCGGTACGGAAACAATGCGGTTGCAGGCGTAATCAATATTATCACGAAGAAAAGCGGTAAAACGCAGACCAATATCAAACTTTCCGGCGGAAGTTTTTGGAATAATCAGGAAGCCATTTCTCATCAACAGAGTACCGATTGGGGAAGATTTTCTGTTTCGGCGGAACATCTTGGCAGTGAAGGGTACCGCGACAGATCGGCTTATGACACAACAAACGCGGCTCTTCAAGGAACGATAGACTTTTCCGACAGATTGAGCTTGTCATTAAAGGGAAGTTTTTCTGATATACATTACCAGCTTCCCGGACCGCTCACCGAAATTCAAAACAAAGACGACCCAACAACAGCAGTGAACTGGAATGATGAAGCGTCTGAACGTCATATTTCTGCAGGATTAGAATTTGAATGGATTGCCGCGGACAATATTGAAGTTCATGTTCCTCTTTCATACAGAGGATTGTTTATTGAGACTAATATGCCGTCAAGCTGGAGTCCTTACAGCAATCGCAATGTTCATATTGCGGAAGCCCATCCTTCCGCCGATGTTAGTTTTGATATTAACGATTTTTCTTTGGATATTAATGCGGGAATAGATTTTTCTAGATATTTGGATGTAAAAAATTATTCGGATATACAAAGAAAAAATGTATCAAGCGATTCTGAAATCGATGAAATCAATTCTGGTCTTTATCTCCTTGTTCAGTTCCAGCCGCTGCAACAATTATGTTTGAACGCGGGAATCCGTTACGATTTTGCGGTTATGGGCAATCCTGATGAAGATGCATTCCAACAGGCTTTTGTGTATGAAGCAGGCGCCGCTTATAAACCCTTTGATTTTTTAAATGTGTATGCCAAATATGCAACGCTTTTCCGTTATCCGTTTTTTGATGAAGTCGTAGAATATAACGGATACGTTGTTAAAGATTTAAAGCCTGAACAAGGTTACCATGTTGAAGGCGGAATCGGTTTTGATTTTGATACATGGATTTCTCTTAACGTAAATGTATATTATCTTCAATTGAAAGATGAAATCGCGTTTGGCACAGCTCATAATGAGAACATGGATGAAACAGGACGTCTGGGAACAAATATCAGTTTAACAATGACGCCTTTCAAATTTCTTGAACTGTGGGCAGTTTATTCTTATGTTAACGCGGAATTTACCGGCGGCGCAAATAAAGGCAAAATCGTTCCTATGGTATCCGCTCATGAAGTATCGTTACATTCAAGCTGCCATTGAATATCCGGCTCGGCATCGATCTTAATTACCGGGGAGATTCTTATCAGGCAGGAGATTATGCTAACAGCCTTGCAAAGGTTGATGATTATTTTTTGCTCGGCGCTTCCCTTTCTTATATCTTGGATAAAGATAATCAACACTGGATGATTTTATTTGAAGGCCGTAATTTATTGAATACAAATTATGGTTTGGTTTACTGGGGAGGTTACTATCCCGGCAATGGCAGAGAGTTTAATCTGTCTGTTCAATATCGATTTTAAAACAGAATGATATGAAGTCGAATTCGGCGGCGCTTCACCATAAGCGGTTTTCTCTCACTTACATCGCGATGAATGACCGCCGCCGTTTTGTTTTTGCGATTTTTCTTGGACTCTGCGTTAATCTTCTCCTGCTGACTGCGGGAGAATTATTTTTTCAATTTTCCAAACAAGATGTTCACGAAACAAATAAAACAATTTCTGTTTTACAAGTTGCTTTAAGAAATCCAGCCCGGGAAAATTTTTCTTCACCGCGGCAAAACAAAACTGCTATTGAAGAAGAACAAACCATTCCGCTTCATCAACATGTTGATGAATATCCGCAAGTCATTACCGAGACTGAAGCCGCGGATTCTCCGCGTCAACATACTGATGAACATCCGCAGACTGCCGGCGGAACAGAAAGCATGTTAGTGGAATCTTCCGGAACCGGTTCCGGAGAAAATGATATTCCCGAATCAGCGGCTTCGCCTGCAATTATTCCGCACAGCGGCCTCATTGAATCATCAGAATCTTCTGATGAAGCCGACCGGAATAATCTTTATGAAACAATCTACGCTTTAATCGAAAAAGAAAAACAATATCCGGCTTTAGCAAGACGAAGAAATGTTGAAGGACGAGTGGGGGTCACACTAATAATTTCAGCCGCCGGAGATTTGGAATACAGCAATGTTTCTTTAAGCTCAGGTGAAAATATTTTAGATACAGCTGCAATAAATTTAGTGAAAAGTATTTTTCCTTTGGACATCGTTCTGCAATCGACGACGACAATTGATGTGACAATCCGGTATTCACTGAAAAATTAAAATAGCGCAAAAAATACTAATTATTGCTTTTATAATGATGGAATAATATAATTCAGTGTATGAATTGTATCGGAACATTAACAGCATACTCCTTTAATGTAAGTTTCTGAAATAAGGAAGTAATGATGACAATACATAAAGACAGCAAACAACAATGGTGGAAAAACGCGATAGCGTATCAGATTTATCCGCGCAGTTTTCAGGATTCCTCGGGACCTGAAGGACCCGGCGGTGACGGTATAGGCGACATCCCCGGAATCATTTCCCGCTTGGATGAAATAAAAGACTTGGGTGCGGACCTTATCTGGCTTTCTCCGGTGTACAAATCACCCGACGCGGACAACGGTTATGACATCAGCGATTATTGTTCTATCGATTCAAAGTTCGGAACGATGGCTGACATGGAAAAACTTTTTGACGAAGCTGCAAAGCGCGGAATAAAAATTATCATGGACCTTGTGATCAATCACACTTCCGATGAACACGAATGGTTTCAAAAAAGCCGCGATCCCAAAAGTCCTTACCGCGATTATTATATTTGGCAGCCACCGAAAAAAACGGCATCGGGAAAAATAATGCCGCCGAATAATTGGACAGGATTTTTTGCGGGTGAAGTTTGGGAGTACGATGATAGAAGCGGCGAATATTATCTGCATCTTTTTGACAAGAAGCAGCCTGACTTACATTATAAAAATCCAAAAGTGATTGAAGAGATAAAAAAGATTATGAAGTTCTGGCTGGACAAAGGAGCTGCCGGGTTCCGATGCGATGTGATCAACATCATTTATAAAACTAGTCTTGATGATGGGAAAAAAAGTTTAGCTGTCCAGGGAATCGAACACTACAAATCGCAGGAAGGGAATCATGAAATATTGCGGGAACTGCGCCGGGATGTGCTCGATCATTATGACTGCTTTACTGTCGGTGAAACGGTTATGGTCGATCTTGAAGAATCAAAACTCCTTTCCAATGAAGACCGTAAAGAACTCAACATGCTTTTTTATTTTGATCATCTTGAAGTTGACCGCCGTGTTGCTCAGTTCATTCCAAAAAAATTTTACGCGTCAAAATTGCTGCAAGTTCTCACGAAGTGGCAGCAAGGCCTTGATTGGAACGCGCTCTATCTTGAAAATCACGATCAAAGCAGAATCGTTTCACATTTTGGATCGGCGAAAAAAATTACGTTAGATGGAAAGATCGATTCGTATTGGGAACGAAGCGCAAAAATGCTGGCGCTCATGGAGCTGACTCTTCGAGGAACGCCTTTTATTTTTCAGGGACAAGAAATCGGCATGACAAACTTTGATTTTCAAAGTCTTGATGAAGTAAACGATGTGGTCAGTCATGGCGTTAACAAGCTGATGAAAAAAATGTGCATCCCAAATTTTTTACGATGGAGATGGATTAAGGCAAGTTCCCGCGATAACGCTCGCACTCCCATGCAATGGGATGACAGCAATAACGCGGGTTTTACAAAAGCGAAACCTTGGCTGGGCATTAACAGCAATTATAAACATATTAATTATGCATCGCAGAAAAAAAATCCCGCATCGGTTTTGAATTTTTACAAAAGCCTTATTGCCCTGCGGAAAAAAACAGAATGCTTAACATTCGGAATTTTTCTGCCTCTGTATGCCGATAGACGCCTTATGATATACCGCCGTGAATTGAACGGTGAGACATACACAATCGCGTTAAACTTTTCATCGAAGGAAATAAAACTGAATAAAAAAATTGCGGCTTTTCTATCAGGAACAATTCTTGTCTCCGCCGCGGAGCGGATCACTATTGATGGAAAGATTCTGCCCTGGGAAGGAATCTTGTTAAAGGATTGTTGATCACATAACAAAGAGTACTATATACTTTCAACATGGATTTGCCTAAAACAAAAGAGGAACTCTACGGCACATATTATCTGAAAGCCGATCTTATCATGTTGTGCAAGCGGAATGATTTGCCGGCATCAGGATCAAAGGAAGATTTGTTAGAATACATCAGCAGCTTTATTCAGAATAAATCTATTGTAAAGAAAAAAGCAAAACAAAAAAGTACGGCTCATCATTTTGAACCTTCACTAAATAACATTATTGACAAATATTATTCCAATGATGAAAAGCACAGAGCGTTTTTCAAAAAGCATATCGGAGATCAATTTAAATTCAATGTTCAGTTTATGAATTGGATGGAAGAAAACAAAGGCGAAAGAACGTACAAAGACGCAATCGAAATATATAAACAAATTGCGGCGGATAAAAAATCCCAAAAGAAAACGGTAATCGGAAAACAATTTGAATACAATCAATATACACGGGATTTTTTTGCGGATAATCCGACACGAAGCAAAGAGGATTGTATCGCGTGTTGGAATTATAAAAAAACGCAATTTGGAAATCATATATATGAAAAATCGGATTTAGCTGTATTGGAAAAAAATTATGAATAACGGACAGCCATTCTTCAATTTTGAAGACACAGAAAAAAACATATTACGCGGCTGCATCGAAAAATCAACGCGGGATGATTCTTGTATTGAAGATATAACTTTTGAAAATGAAGAACTTACAGACTTTGATATTTCCAGCATTGAATTTGAAAAAGTACAATTCATTAAATGTGATTTTAAAAAATGTAATTTTTCCCGTTCAAGGTTTTATCATGTTGATTTTATAAACTGCAATCTTTCCTTATCAGACTTTTCAAAAACATTTTGGAAAAAAGTAAACATCATTGAAAGCAATGTTGTCGGAGGAAAATTTGTAGAAAGCCTCATGAAGGAAACAAAAATAACAAAGAGCATTTTAGATTACAGCAATTTTTTTAACGCCTCAGTTGATAATTGCGCTTTTGACGATTCCAAATTTATGGACAGTTCTTTCACGGAATCAAAACTCAAAAAATTGAATTTGAGAAAAACCATTTTTACCGGAGCGGATTTTTTTAAAACATCATTGCGGGGAATTGATCTTTCAGACTGTATTATAGACGGCATAAAAATTTCCGCGGATCTCTTTGAATTAAAAGGCGCAAAAATAAATCCGGAACAAGCCCTGGAACTGATTCGAGTTTTTGATATTGAGATTGTTTGAGATATTTTTAAGAAAAGATAAAGCAGAATTATAGCCCATGTTGGAACCAACATCACCGCCCAAAAAGGAAATATCCTTCCAGATAGTATAGCTGGACCAACCCGTTTTCTGTTCAATTTCCCCACACAAAAAAAACATTTTTTTTCAGAAAAACTAAAGCAAAAATGACGCTGATGCCATTATACGGGTATTCGGCCCTATCCGCGTATAACTCCCTATCTTCGTATGTTAGCAGCCCGCAATGGCGAAACAAACCATAAGGAGTTCTTCAATGACAGCAAAACGCTTAACAGCCGCGATTATACTCACCCTATACGTAACCGTACACCATCCGTGGATAGC
>QMCD01001341.1_pt1 | contig 15117 bp, 13 predicted proteins | sample 1821841 | NCBI WGS metagenome assembly QMCD01 (sample SAMN01991225, study PRJNA193472) | Termite gut metagenome, whole genome shotgun sequencing project. | isolation source: worker | host: Macrotermes natalensis | reverse complement strand
CGCTCAGAGGGGTCATCGATACGGATTTCTTCCTGTTCAGATTATCTAAAATTTACGCTTAGCCCACAACTTTTGCGGGTGAGCCCAAAAAGATAACGATAATTATCAATTGTCAATTATCAATTGTCAATTTTTTTTCGTATCTTTGCAGGTTAAATATTAAATTATCAATAAAACAACATTATGGCTACAACAGCAGATTTCAAAAACGGACTATGTTTAGACTTTAACAACGGACTTTGGCAAATTGTCGATTTTCAACACGTGAAACCGGGTAAGGGTGCGGCTTTTGTGCGTACGAAACTCAAAAATCTCCGAGATGGTCGCGTATTGGAAAACACGTTCCCCGCAGGTTCCAAAGTGGATACCGCTCGTGTGGAACGTCGCCCCTATCAGTTTCTATATAAAGATGATATGGGCTACAACTTTATGCACTCCGAAAATTTCGAGCAAATTATCATCGCCGAAAATCAAATCAATGCTCCGCAATTCCTGAAAGACGGATCTAACGTGGAAATCACTGTTCACGCCGAAACCGAAACACCGCTTTTGTGCGAACTTCCTGCGTATATCGAAACCGTTGTAACCTACACCGAACCTGCGGTTAAGGGCAACACTTCGACCAATGCAACGAAGGAGGCAACCATCGACACCGGCGCAACCGTTCGTGTTCCTTTGTTTATTGACTCCAACGAACGTATCAAAATCGACACTCGCACAGGCGAATACGGTGGACGTATATCCGACAAATAATTCCTAAAAATGAAATTTCCAAAACCTTATACACTCGCTGAATTGGCGGATTTCTTAGGGGCTACAGCCGTTGGAGATCCGAATTTCAGCATCACGGGTATGAACGAGATTCATACTGTGGAAAACGGCGACATCACATTTGTAGATCATCCGAAATACTACGAAAAAGCACTCACCTCGGCGGCTACAACCATTCTGATCAACAGTTCGGAAGTGGCTTGTCCGGAAGGGAAAGCCTTGCTGATTTCGCAAGACCCCTTCGCAGATTTCAATCGTTTGACCTCCAAATTTCGTCCGTTCGTTATGTGCTCCAAAGCCATTTCGGATAGTGCTGAAATCGGCGAAGGAACGCTCATTCAGCCCAACGTGTTTATCGGTAATCACGTGAAAATCGGAAAAAATTGCGTGATTCACGCAAACGTAAGTATCTATGACCATACGGAAATCGGCGATGAGGTCGTTATTCACGCAGGAGCGGTTATTGGCGCAGATGCCTACTATTTCCAACGTAAGCCGGAAGGTTATCGAAAATTCCTGTCGAGCGGAAAAGTTATTTTGGAAAATCGTGTAGAGATCGGTGCGCAAACCTGCGTGGACAAAGGTGTTTCGGGCGATACGATTATTGGTGAAGGCACGAAAACAGACAACTTCGTACAGATCGGACACGATACCATCATCGGTCGGAACTGCTTGATTGGCGCACATTCTGCGATAGCCGGAGTTACGAAAATTGAGGATGATGTAGTGATTTGGGGACAAGTGGTCGTGAACAAAGACTTGGTCGTTGGAAAAGGCGCCGTGGTCCTTGCTACGTCTGCGGTAGATAAATCTATCGAAGGAGGAAAAACCTATTTTGGAATGCCCGCAATCGAGGCAAGAAAAAAATGGAGAGAACTCGCTGCACTTCGGAATTTGCCGGACTTGCTGAGTAAAATCAAATAAAAAAACAACTCACAAATTCCGTTTCAACGGAAGGGAAAACAGAAATACTATGATGGACGAAGAATTAATCCAACAGTCTGAAAGCACTGATGAGCACAAGGTTTCCGAAGAAGCCGTAAGATCGAATTTAGCCGATGTTGAGGCTGCGGAAAATGCACACGCCGACGAAACACATCCGGAGGAACACACCGACGTGGAAAATCACGAACACAGCGATGAACATATTGATGAACACGCCGATCATTCCGAAGAACTGCAAGCGAGTGTTGATGCACTCAATCGTAAGGAAATCGTTGAACGACTTTCTGAAATCGTCAAAAATCATTTGACGGAAAGCAAAGCCGAAATCGGCTTACTCAAACTGCGTTTTCAAGATCTTACACAAACGCTGAAAGCAGAGATGCAACAAGCCTTTGAGCCTACCGAAGAGCAAGCAAAATTTGAATATCACAAAGACGATTATGACGAAAAATTTGCAGAATTGATGCAATTTGTTCGTAATGAACGTCAACGTTTGCGTGATGAGGATGAACGTATTCGACAAGAGAACCTGAAGCTCAAACTTGCTGTACTCGAAGATTTGCGCACGCTTATCGACTCGGAAGAAAGTCTGAAAACGACCTATGATGAGTTCAAAAAACTTCAAGACACGTGGAAGGAAATCGGTGCTATTCCTAAAAATGAAACCAATAACCTTTGGCAGAATTATCATTTTTTGGTAGAACGTTTCTTCGATAAAGTCAAAATCAACAAAGATTTGCGTGATTTGGATTTGAAGAAAAATTTGGAGGCGAAAATAGAGTTGTGTGAGAAAACCGAAGAATTGCTTTTGGAACCGTCTGCTTCCAAATCGTTCAAACTGTTACAGGATTATCACGAAAAGTGGAAAGAAATCGGACCTGTTCCGATGGATAAAAAAGATGAGATTTGGGAACGTTTCAAAATCGCATCCGACACGATCAACCAAAAACGGCGAGAGGCTTACGAATCTCAACAAGCGCAAGCCGAACAAAATTATCTTGCCAAGCAAGCTCTTCTCGAACGCACCAAAGAATTGCTTGAGCGTCCGTTGGAAAGCATCACACAATGGACAAAAGCCAACGATGAAATCAATGAGATTTTGAGCCTTTGGAAACAGATTGGACGTGCAACGCCTCCTGCGAAAAACGAACAAATCTGGGCGGATTTCAAGGAAATTCTGAATGCGTTTTTTGATCGAAAACGTTTATTCTTCGCACAAATCAAAGATGTGCAAGTGGAGAATTTGAATCGCAAAATTAACCTTTGCATACAAGCGGAAGCCCTTGCCGACAGGGATGATTTCAAGAAAGCTACCGATGAAATAATGGCACTTCAAAGCGAATGGAAAACCATCGGACCAACGGCTAAAAAGCACGCCGACAAAGTGTGGAAACGTTTCCGCAAGGCTTGCGACATCTTCTTTGAAAAGAAAAATTCTTTTTATAGCGAATCCCGTTTGCAGGAAAAAGAAAATTTGAAACTCAAGGAGGCGTTAATCAACGAAGTGAAATCCGCATCGTTTGAAGGTGTTGAAAAAGCACAGCAATTACAAGCTATCAAGGATTTTCAAAAACGTTGGACACATATCGGACACGTTCCGATGCGTGATAAAGATCGTTTGTATGAAGAATTTCGTCAGGCGATCAATGTGTTGATGAAGAATTTCAATATCCTTCCGGGAGAACTTCACGCTTCATCTTTCGCAAGTAAATACAGCAATATCCAAAATCCGGAAGATGCAAACGCACTGTCGGATAGAGATATTTACGCTTTGCAAAATAAAATTGCTCGACAACGTGAAGATATTTTGCTTTGGGAAAACAATCTCGGATTTTTCAGTAAGTCGAAAAATGCGGATGTTCTGCGAAAAGAAGTCGAAGAGAAGATTAAACGTGCCAAACAGGAATTGGCTCTGTTGGAGACAAAAATGAAAATTATTCGACAACGATGAGAATTGACATCATCACACTGTTTCCTGAAATGTTTGAAGGCCCGTTCGGACATTCCATCGTGAAACGTGCGCAAACAAAGGGTTTATTGGAAATATACCTGCATCAGTTGCGGGATTTCGCAAACAACAAGCATCGCCGTGTGGACGATTATCCCTTTGGAGGAGAGGCAGGAATGGTGATGATGATTGAACCTATCGTTGCTTGTATTGAGCATCTGACAAAGGAAAGAGAATACGATGAAATCATATTCACAACTCCCGACGGCAAACTTTTCGGCCAAAAAGAGGCGAATGTGCTTTCGATGAAAAAAAACATTATCATTCTTTGCGGGCACTACAAAGGCGTTGATGAACGTGTTCGGGAACATTTCATTAGCAAAGAATATTCGATTGGAGATTTTGTTCTTTCCGGAGGAGAGATGCCTGCCGTTCTGATTACGGATGCCATCGCACGCCTGATTCCGGGCGTGATTGGAGATGAAACATCCGCATTGAACGATTCCTTTCAGAACGACCTGCTTTCCTATCCTGTTTACACACGTCCGGCAGAGTTTCGCGGCTGGAATGTTCCGGAAATACTGCTCTCCGGACACGATGCGCAAATCAAAGAATGGAAACAGGAGCAAGCCGTTTTGCGAACTTTGGAACGACGACCGAATTTAATTAGTGATTAGTAGGGGTGGGGGCACACCCACTCAATGGTAAACGATTGCGACAATGATGTGCATTTTTAACAATTTTTAACATTTCTATTCCGATATTTTTTTGTATCTTTGCAAAAAAATTAAGTTATGACAACAATACAAAAAGGACGTATCAAACAAATGACGATGGAAAAGGTCGCAAAATCAAAAGGGCTTTCGCTGAAAGAATATCGTTTGATGATAGCGGCAAAAAATCCGATTAAGGTTGTTGAACACGGCAAAAACATTTGGGGTATTAAACCTTATAAGGATTAACAAGTATGAAGAAAAAACGCATTTTTTTACTTGACACTCATGTTTTGTTATGGCTGATTTGGGGTAAAACGCCTAAATTGAAAGATAAAAAACTTGCCTTTCAACAAAGACAATACCGACCCCTTTGACCGTGCTATCGTTGCACACGCTATTTCTAAAAAAATGATATTGGTCAGTGAAGACAGTCAGTTTCGTTTCTACCAAAAACACGGTTTATTTCTGCAACGTTTGAAATAATAAATCAGAATTCAATTCCAAAGTGTGGAGGTGGCGAACGTTCGGCGAAAATTGTGAAATAATGATTGCTATGCGCAAAAATTTGTACCTCAGTCCGATACGAAAAAATAATAAAAAAAACTGCAACCTTTTCATTTTTTTGCATCACTATATATATGTATAAAAAAAATACATCGAACGACAATTAACAATTCTTTATAAACTTTACAAACTTTATAAACTCAATTAAACGATAAAACAACAAATGCAATCCTCACGCCTCATAACCCTCATTTGGTTTATCTTTTTCAGCTGGATAACGACTGCCTTTGCTCAGCAACGCTACACGTTGAGCGGAACGATTGAAGACCGATCCAATGGCGAAACATTGGTTGGTGCAACTGTTTCCACTACCGATGCAAACGGACGTATCACAGGTGCAGTAACCAATATCTACGGTTTCTATTCCATCAATCTGCCCAAAGGCGATTATACCATAACTTTTTCCTTTTTGGGTTACGAAACTCAAAAGCAAACGATTTCACTAACAAAAAACACCAAACTTTCCTTGGAATTGATGCCTGTTTCGAGTACGCTCTCCGAAGTGGTTATCACCGAACAACGCACCAATCAACAGATCACGCGAAACGAAATGGGAATGGTCAAGATGGACATTAAAGCAATCAAGCAAATCCCTACGCTGATGGGCGAATCGGATGTTATCAAAGCGATACAGTTGTTGCCCGGTGTTATGGCTACCAGCGAGGGCGGTTCGGGGTTCAGCGTGCGTGGGGGTGCACCCGACCAAAACCTTATCCTGCTTGATGAAGCAACGGTTTACAACGCAGCTCACGCACTCGGTTTTTTCTCGGTTTTCAACAATGATGCCGTTAAGGATGTGGCGATTTACAAGGGAGATATTCCTGTGCAGTTCGGAGGACGCCTCTCTTCGGTGTTGGATGTGCGGATGAATGACGGAAACGCTAAACGTTTTTCGGGCACCGGTGGTATTGGGGTTTTATCGAGTCGATTAACACTCGAAGGTCCTATTTGGAAAGATAAAACGACGTTTCTTGTGGCAGGACGCAGAACCTATTTCGACCTGTTTCTGCCTCTCGCCAAGAACCCGGCTGCAAAAGAAGTGAAATTGTATTTCTATGACTTGAACGCAAAAATCGCCCATACGTTTTCTGAAAACGACCGGCTCTATGTTTCTGTTTACAACGGATTGGACGTGTTTGGAAGTCGCTCGAACTTTATGCAATTCGACTACGGAAACACAACGTTTTCGACCCGTTGGAATCACTTGTTCTCGCAAAAACTGTTTTCAAATCTGACTATGGTTGCCACGAAATATGACTATGTGATGGGTGCTGAAATTGGCTCTATTCGGGCGAAATGGGATTCCGACCTGAGTGATTATGGTGGAAAATTGGATTTCACGTATTTCCCAAATGCCAATCATACCATTCGTTTCGGAGTGGCAAGCACGTATCACATCTATAGTCCGGGGGTTGCAACATTCCAAATGGGCAGTGAAATCGGATGGTTTGGCGATTCTACGAGCATCGGAAACACGATGAGTTTGCCCGATGATTATGCATTGGAAAATGCAATTTATATCGGCAACGACCAAAAAATCGGAGAACGGTTTTCGTTGAAATACGGTGTGCGTGTCAGCAGTTTCTCCAATATCGGCGAAGATACGGTGTATTATTATGATGATGACTACAATCTGACCGAAACGGTTGGCTATGCGAAAGGCGATTTTTTCCATACGCATTGGGGCTTTGAACCCCGCATTGGCGCGGCTTTCATGATTGATGAGGCAACATCTGTGAAAGCAAACTACTCTCGCACCGTGCAATACGTGCAACTTGCACAAACCTCAACAGGCGGAAACCCGCTTGATATGTGGTTTCCGGCAAATCCAAACATCAAACCGCAAAAAGCCGATATGTACGCAATCGGACTGTTCCGAAATTTCAATGATAATAAATGGGAAACTTCGATTGAATTTTATTATAAAGACATCTTCAATTGCATTGATTTCAAAGATCATTCCAATGTGATGCTGAACCCGAAACTCTACGGAGAAATTCGTCAGGGCAAAGGACGTGCGTATGGTATGGAAGTTCTTTTGAAACGTCCCGACGGCAAGCTCAACGGATGGATCAGTTACACGCTTTCCCGCTCGGAACGTACCATTCCGGGCATTAACGAAGGAAGAACATTTTTAGCTCCCTACGACCGAACGCATAATTTCACCATCGTTGGGAACTACAAATTCTCCGAAAGGCATATTCTGTCGGCAAATTGGGTGTTCTACACCGGTAACGCAGTTACGTTCCCGACCGGATACGCCTACATAAACGGCTTAAAACTTCCGATTTATTCCGATCGAAACGATTCTCGAATGCCCAATTATCATCGTTTGGATTTGTCGTTTACGATCAAGAGCAAACCCAATCCCAAACGCCGTTGGAGCTACGATTGGAACTTTGGCATCTATAATGCCTATCGCCGCCACAATCCATGGATCATCAACTTCAGGGAAGATCCAACCAAAACCCGAACCTTTGCTGAAATGACGTATTTGTTTGATATTATACCGTCTGTAACCTTTAATTTCAAATTCTAATCTTGCCATGCGAAAATTTTCAAATATAAGTATCTTAACGACAACGGTAAAAGGGTCAATGGGTAAAAAGGTAAAAAGGTTAATTCAACATTTTTTTCACCCCTTAACCCTTTTACCCTTTTACCTTTTAACCCTTGTTTCGTGCACAGAAGAAACAAAAATAAACCTAAAAGCCTCCGACACTCGCTTGGTTGTTGAGGGGGGAATAGGTATTGACACTTGCGTGCATACCGTTATTTTATCGACGACGGTGGACTATTTCACACCGAATGCAAATGTGCCTTTCATCTCCGATGCAAGCGTAACGATTACGGAGTTTGATGAAGAAATGAATGCCACAGGAAACCTCTTTACGCTGACTGAAAGTCCTACGAAAAAAGGACATTATGAAACCGAACCGACGGTCTTTGGGAAACAAGGCTACACCTACCGTTTGGATATTTCTAACGTGGACATAGGCGGGTATCAAAGTTATACCGCAGAAGCGTATTTTCCGTATATCGCAGATAAAATTGACGCCATTTTCGCAGTTTATAGCACGAATATGATGTATGATGCGCTTGGTAATATGGGTGGTTTAGTTGATACCGCAGAGTTAACCAAAGGCTGGAATATCCTGCTGTTTGCGCAAGACCCTCCAACGCACGAATACTATATTTTTATTCCCTATAAAAACGGAGTTCCGATCAACGATACCTTAACTCGTTTCTTTACGATGGATGACGAGATGATTACAGCTGCCGGTATTGAACTCAACGGATTACCTATCGAATTTATTTCCGACAGTTCGTGGGCTGCAGCGAAAGAGGGCGACACGCTGGGTTTGGAAATACGCAGTATTTCCGAAAGTTATTATCATTATATTTCCGAATTCAGAACCGTGTATGGTGGCTCAAATCCAATGTTTGGCGGTGCTCCTGCGAATGTTCGAGGAAACATAAGCAACGGCGCAGTCGGTTATTTCTATGCGTATGGAAACCGCAAAGCCTCTACCATCGCCCGCAAAGCGATACTCCCACCGGGTTTGCGACGAAATTCAAAGAAATACTACTAATTCACCGGATTAGCATAGATACTAAAAAATAGTTTGCACAATTCCGGATAAAATTCCAAACCGATTTTAGCAATCTTTTCATTCATATCAATAATGAAATGTTGCTTTGCCTCTTCCGTGTAGTTCGCGGCATACTTGTTCGTGCGGTTCAGTTCATCGTAGGCAATATAGTTTGTGTCGAAAAGTTTGTATCCCTTGAAAATTTCATTGTCTATCAATCGCGCGATACCCTTAAAAATCTCATTGTTCGGAAGGTTTCTACAGGTTTCCAATTTTGAATTGATCGGCTCTCCTATCGTGATATGCACCTGTCCTTTTTTCTGCATAATTCCGGTGATGATACTTTGGAAATCCTCGTTGGGAGCTTTGTGATAGGGCGCATCTTTCGAGAGAAAAAGTTCACGTGTTTTCATCCAATCGCAAGGCTCGATTTGATAGGAAATCGCAACAGGGATGATGTTCAATTCCGCAATAGATGCCAGAACATCTTCTGTTCCGCTCATTGCAAACATTTTGATGAGTGCGGGGTCTGTAACGTCTAAGCCGTCCTTGGTTCGACCGTTGCGTTGCGCAATCCAAATCGATTCGTGCTTGTTCACAATCGTGTTGCGCAGATACTTTGAGAACACCAGCGATCGTTGCAAAGTTTCACGGATGCTCGCTCCTCGAATCACTTTCACCATCTTGCTCGAACGCCAAACATCAATAAAAAACTGCGTAGGCATCAAGTTATCGCCAATGCAAATCTCGGTTGTATTGAAACCGTTCTCCATCAGTACGATTTGAAACAATGTGGAATCCAAAACAATGTCGCGATGATTCATCACAAAGATATGATTTTTTGTGGTGTCGATATGCTCCAATCCTTCAATCGTTATGCCTTGTGTGGTTTGTTTAACGATTTTCTGAAAGGCTTTTGTCGCAAGAAGTCTTTGAAATTCATCCTGCGTTTCGATGCTTCGAATCATATCTCGAAACTCGGTCAGTTTCATCTCCGGAAACAGAAATGGAGCAATGTTTGTAATTTCGTGAGAATCCGCTATACGTCGCATCGCTTCGGGAATTTCATCGTTGTAATACGGTCTGATTTCGTCAAATTCGGGGTCTAAAACAGGTGTGTGCATTGTTTATAAAATTTCTAAAATGCTGTCCATACGGGCAGTTCAGGTATAAATTGATACGTTTGTTTTTCAAAATTTAAGGAACAAAAATAGTTTTCAATGCCGTTTGTTACCATCAGATAATTCACTTGCAAAGTCATATTGTAGCGAGCGATTTGGTCAAAAACGTCTTGATTGATTTTCACGGAAGGGGCTTTGCATTCCACGATTAGAGCGGGTTTCCCGTGTGTGTCGAACACCACCAAATCTGTTCGTTTGGGGAGATTATTCACTTTTAGTGCCGTTTCCACAGCAATACTCGACAGAGGCACACACAGGGTTTCATTCAAATACACAATCGTCATCTGCCGAACTTTTTCTTCATCGGTACAAGCAACGTATTTCTTTCGAATGCGGTCTAATATCTCAAGTTTGCCTTGTGTGGTTTTTCTTGTTGTGAATTGCTGCATTGATTGATTGTTGATTTTATTCGTCATTGCGGGCTTGCCCCGCAATCTCCTTGCTATTGTCCGCAGGCTTGCGCCTACGGTTAATCATATATCGTCCTACGGACGTAATTTCATTTTGGATTGACCTTTTTGCTTTAACGAGCATAAAACTTTTGTAGCAGAACAAACATCTCTTCCTGCGCTTTGCTAAACGTTTCGCAATAAATAGCCTCGTTTTTATTACCGATATGATTGCCCATGACCAAATAGCGTTTTTGTTTCTCATCGTATTGAAACATAAAATAATGTTCCACACCGTCTTGAATAATATATGATTTTTCAGGCTGTAAAACATTCAAAAACGCAAGAATAGATTTGTTTATATCTGCATTCGACACTGTATCTTTTTCCGAACGGACAAAATACGTCTTCTCAGAGTTCACGTCCAAACAGGAGATATTTCCTATTGGTTTGTCAACATTTGAGGGCTCCACGATGTTCAATTCGACAAACGTTTTTTGAGAAAACGCCGAAGTTCCTACAAACAGTGCAATGCAGATGAGCGGTAGTGTGATGATGTTTTTCATAATGATGTGTTTTAATTGTTTTTTACAAAGATACGAAAAAAAAACGATACTCGCAAGGGGTTGGCGAAAGGTTGGGCGAGGCGTGCCTCGCCCCTACTAATCACTATTCGCTAATCTCTAATCACTAATTTTCGAATTTCCCCAACCCAAAGCACAAACGATGTTACAACAATCACAATCCCCCAATCTGCAAGTTTCAAGGGCACAACGTTGAACATCTCGCCTCCTATCGTTACGATTAACCATTGTCCTACAAGAATAACAAAGGCAACCGCAAGAAATCCCTTGCTCTTGCCCAATGTGGATAACGCAGATTTACCGGTCATAAACGCTTTAGCGTTAAACATATTCCAAAATTGCAACAACACAAATATCGTAAAAAACAACGACAATTCATAAGGCGAAAGTCCGTTGCCTTTGCTGAAATCGAAGAAACTTCTGCCGAAATCCACAAAACTGAATTGCGAAAGTGCAGTAATGTCGGCGTGTTTGAAGTATTGCAACAAACCAAGCAACAATACGACAAAGAAAATCCCAACACTAACAATACTTTTCGCCATTTTTTTGTTGATGATATGGTCGGATGTTTGACGTGGTTTGTCGTTCATCACTTTCGGATTGGGCGGAAGCGATGCCAACGCCAATGCGGCAAAGGTGTCCATAATCAGATTTACCCAAAGCATTTGCGTAACCGTGAGCGGCGATTCTGTTCCGAGAAAGGCACCTATCAGCACAATCAAACAGGCTACAACATTGATGGTTAGTTGAAATAAAATGAAACGTCGAATGTTTTGATACAGCGAACGTCCCCACAAAACAGCACGGGAAATACTGCTGAACGAGTTATCTAAAATCGTGATGTCGCTCGCCTCTTTTGCTACGGAAGTGCCATCACCCATCGACAAGCCTACTTGCGCAGCATTCAGCGCAGGTGCATCGTTCGTTCCATCGCCGGTAACAGCAACAACCTGATTTTTGGTTTGTAAGAGTTGAACCAAACGTTGTTTATCCATCGGACGTGCACGGGAAAGAATTTTCAAACCCACAACACGTTCCAACAAAGTTTTATCATCCATCGCAGCAAATTCTGCACCTGTCAGATGGTGCATCTCAGACTCATTTTCTTTCCACAAACCAATCTGACGACCGATTTCTTTTGCTGTTCCGGGCGTATCTCCGGTAACGATTTTTACTCCTATACCGGCGTGCAAACAAGATTTTACCGCATCGGGAACATCGCTACGCAAAGGGTCTGAAATCGCTACAATCCCTACGAAAGTAAGATTCGCATTCTGCAATTTGCCTTCGTGAATAAACGTTGTATCGTCCGTTTCATCAATGATTTGATACGCAAAACCCAATGTACGCATCGCTTTGTTTTGATATTCGAGGAGTTGCGTATGTATTTCGGCTTTTTCAACGGGAATGGTCTTGCACAAATCCAACACAATTTCGGGAGCACCTTTCACATACAACACCTTTTTGCACAACAAGGGCGAATGAACAATGGTTGCCATATACTTGCGTTCGGTCGAAAACGTGAGCTGTTCAACAATTTCCGCATCTTCACGCAAAGGTAAATAGTTCACTTCTTTGTCGTGTAACCACAGCAACAATGCACCTTCCGTGGGATTCCCCAAAACCTTGACTTTGGATTTCTCCGAATAGTCGAGATAGGCAGTTGAATTTACGGCGATACCTTCGTGAATGATATTCACATCATTCTCATAATCATAAAATTTACAATCCCAAACTCGCATTTGGTTTTGCGTGAGTGTTCCGGTTTTATCGGTGCAAATCACGGTTGTTGCGCCCATTGTTTCGCAGGCATGCATCTTCCGAACAAGGTTGTTTGTGGAAAGCATTCGTTTCATACTTAAAGCCAAACTCAACGTAATCGCCATTGGCAAACCTTCCGGAACGGCGACAACGATAAGGGTTACAGCAATCATTACCGTATTCAGTACATAGCCGCCGAACGCAATCCAATCCGTAATTTGCAATCCTCCAACCTCAACGAAATATCCCACCAAACGCCCGATAATGATGAACGCTGCAATCGCATAACTTGCTTTGGTAATTAAATCTGCCAACTTATTCAGTTGTTGATTCAGCGGTGTTTCCACGCTATTGTCGATTTGTGCACCTTCGTAAACTTTTCCGTATTCGGTGGCATCGCCCACGTTCAGCACACGCATAATACCGTGTCCATCGGCAACGGTAGTGCCTTTCATCGCATAATTCGAGGGATAAGTGGCATCCGCATTGAAATGTGCAGGATTTGTGGTTTTCTTGATAACAGGCTCGCCCGTGAGCGCAGATTCGTTGATTTGTAAGGAAATCGCCTCTAATAATTCGCCATCGGCAGGAACTTCTTCGCCTGCTTCCAAAATCACAATATCGTCCACAACAACCTCTTTCTTCGTGATTTGGCAAATGTTTCCGTTGCGGATGACTTTTACCAAGGTATCGTCATTGACTTTGTTCAGAATATCAAATTTTTTATTTGCACTCAACTCAAAGCAAAATCCGACAACCGTTGCCAACAGAATGGCAACCAAAATGCCCGCAGGTTCAAGGAAGATGCTTGTTGTGGCGTGCCCTGCGAGATATTCGTAGCACGCCACTCCAACGGATAAAGCCAATGCGATTAAGAGAATAACAATAATCGGGTCGGTAAATTTTTCCAGAAATTGTGTCCATAAAGACTCTTTTTCCGGAGGTGTAAGAATGTTTTCTCCGTGTTTCTCACGGCTTTCAAGCACAAGAGCATCGGTCAAACCGATGTGATGATGATTTTGTTGCATACTATTTTTTATTCCGGCACAAAATTATTCCCATTCAATCGTTGCGGGCGGTTTTGCGGTGATGTCATAAACCACACGGTTGATTCCAACGATGTTTTTTGTGATTTTTTCCGATGCGGCTTCCAACACTTCGTAGGGAACTCGTGCAGCTTTCGCAGTCATCGCATCTTTGGTCAACACGGCACGCAACGCCAGCGTGTATTCGTAGCTGCGTTTTCCGTCACGGATGCCCACACTTTTCATATTCGTAAGCACTGCAAAATATTGCCAAATATCCAATTTCGCATTTTCCACTTCGGAACGGAAAATAAGGTCGGCATCACGCAAAATATCCAATTTTTCTTTCGTGATTTCCCCGATCACTCGCACTCCTAATCCCGGTCCGGGGAAAGGTTGACGATTAACCATTTTTTCGGGAAGTCCAAGTCCAAAGCCCACTTCACGCACTTCATTCTTATACAAATCTTTCAAAGGTTCAATCAATCCGCCAAATTCAATCACGCTCGGAAGTCCGCCCACATTGTGATGGCTCTTGATAACATCATCTTTGCTTTTTCCACTTTCAAGAATGTCGGGATAAATCGTTCCTTGTGCGAGAAAATCAACAGCACCGTTTTTCTTTCCAAACTCTTCAAAAACGCGAATAAAGGTTTCACCGATAATTTTGCGTTTTTGTTCGGGGTCAGTAACGCCTTTCAGATTTGTGAGGAAGGTTTCCTCCGCATCTATTTTCACGAGGTTCAGTCCCATGCCGTCTTTGAATACCGACATAATTTCTTCCGGTTCGTTTTTGCGCATCAAACCGTGGTCAACGAATACGCAAGTCAGTTGTTTGCCGATGGCTTTGTGTAGCAGTGCGGCACAAACGGCGGAGTCTACGCCTCCGCTCAATGCGAGAAGGACGGTCTTGTTGCCTACTGTCTCGCGGATTTCCTGAATGGATTGTTCGATGAAGTTCTCTTTCATTGTTCAATTGTTTTTTTTTATTTTGCCCTTATGGGTTTTCATATATAATTGCACCTCACCGTATAACACCATTCTATTCACTACTTAACCATAGTGGTATAATTCGGTGTTTCTTTCGTAACGGTAATATCGTGCGGGTGGCTTTCCACCAGCGACGCAGAGGTGATTTTGGTAAATTTCGCATTGTGGCGCAGGTCGTTGATCGTTCCAACTCCGCAGTAGCCCATTCCTGAGCGCAATCCTCCGATGAGTTGATACACGATTTCCGAGAGTTTTCCACGATAAGGCACACGTCCTTCCACGCCTTCGGGAACGAATTTGGTGGATTCCGATTGGAAATAACGGTCTTTACTTCCCGCAGCCATCGCTGCAAGAGAACCCATTCCACGATAGGATTTAAACTTTCGTCCGTTGAAGATAATGGTTTCACCAGGACTTTCTTCCGTACCGGCAACCAGCGATCCAATCATAACGGAGAATCCTCCGGCAGCCAATGCTTTTACCACATCACCTGAGTAGCGTAATCCACCATCAGCGATCAAAGGAACGCCCGTACCAGCTATAGCTTTAGCAACATCGTACACAGCAGAAAGCTGAGGCACTCCGACACCAGCCACCACACGTGTTGTACAAATAGAGCCCGGTCCGATACCGACTTTTACGCCATCAGC
>QMCD01001340.1_pt1 | contig 15118 bp, 17 predicted proteins | sample 1821841 | NCBI WGS metagenome assembly QMCD01 (sample SAMN01991225, study PRJNA193472) | Termite gut metagenome, whole genome shotgun sequencing project. | isolation source: worker | host: Macrotermes natalensis | reverse complement strand
GTGTAAGTTTTGTCTGTTAACTCAACTTTACCACAATTGTTTACCTATTTGCTTCCTTTTTCCTTCTCGCTGTAACTCTTCTATTGTAATCCTACAATGCAACACACATTTCAAATAATATTTCCCTTGACTTTGCCGCCATTTATGGTATAATTTTTAACGTTGACTTTTCGATAAATTCGAAAATATCATCCTTGCTCCCCGGAAATATTAACCGCGGGGCCATTAGTCCAGAAGGAGGTGCTATACAATGGCAGAAGGACTGAATCGTTATGAAACGGTTATCGTGCTTTCGGCAAAGCTGGGAGACGACGGTAACGCGGCGCTCATCGAGAGATTCAAGGACCGCATTGCAAGGCACGGCACGATTGAAAGCGTGGACGATTGGGGCAAGCGCAGGCTCGCTTACCTGATCAACAAAGAGGCAGAGGGCTATTACACCCTCATCAACTTTGAAAGCACGCCCGATTTCATCGCCGAGCTTGACAGAAGGTATCAGATTACAGACGGTGTTCTGCGCTCTGTTATCATTAAGAAGGACCCGAGACTCGAAGAGGCCGAAAAAGCGGCTAAGGCACGCAGAGAGGCAGAGTCGCAAAGTGCAGCGGAGACGTCTGTGGACGTTGAGGCAATTGCGGCGGAGGCTGTTCTCGACGCAAAGGCTGACCTGCAGGACGAGGCCGAGGCTATCGCCGTCGCCGAGGAAAAGGTCGCCGAAAGCAAGGAAGTGCAGGCAGATGTAATTGATTCTCTTGTGGACGTTGCCGAGGAAGAAACCGCGAAAGCGGATGCTTCGCCCGAAGAGAAGGCGGACGCGAAAGAGTAATTGTAGCGAAAGTGAGGCTATCAATGTTAAATGTAGCTGTAATCATGGGAAGAATCGTCGCAGACCCGGAGCTTCGGCACACGCCGAACGGGGTGGCAGTGACGACGTTCACACTTGCCGTAGACCGCTCATACACGCCCAAAGACGGCGGTGAAAAGCAAACTGATTTCATCGACGTGGTGGCATGGAGAGGCACGGCCGAGTTCGTTTGCAAATACTTTTCCAAGGGCAGAATGATTGCGGTTCACGGCTCGATTCAGACGCGCTCTTACACAGACAAAGAGGGCAACAAGCGCAAGGCGTTTGAGATTGTGGCAAGTGACGTCAACTTTGCCGATTCAAAGCGCGACGGCGCAGCGGGCGGCAATTTCGACAACACGCAGAAGCCCGCGGCGTTCAGTGAGCCGGCATCCGCGTATTCCAGCGGAAGCAACGAAGATTTTGAAGAGATTTTGGGCGACGATGATTTGCCGTTCTGAATCCACGAGTAAAAATTATAAAGGAGAAAAACCATGGCAGAGAGATACGAAAGAGACAATCGCCGCGGCGGCCCGTTCAAGGGACGCAAGAAGGTGTGCAGCTTTTGTGTTGACAGGGCGGAATATATTGATTACAAAGACGTGCAGAAGCTTCGCCGCTTCATTTCCGAAAGAGGAAAGATTCTTCCGAGGCGCGTTACGGGCACCTGCGCACGTCACCAGCGTGAGCTGACCACCGCTATCAAACGCGCGCGTCATCTCGCACTCCTCCCCTACACAAGCGATTAAGGGCAGTTGATAATGGATAGTTGATAGTGAATAGTTGTTGTGGCGCCTGCGGCGCAATTATAAAGGGCAAAGTCTCTCAAAAAAGGAGTACTTTGTCCTTTAACTATCAATTATCCACTATCCGCGTTGTGTGTCGCTACGCTCACTCACAACTGCCCTTATCGGGTTGACTTTAATCTGTTCTGCATATAGAATAGATATAGTTTTGAATTGAGAATAGTTGAGGAATACTATGGATTTTGCTTTCATCATATCTAATCCGCTGGTAAACGTGGGCGTGGTCTCATGGGCGATAGCGCAGATTATCAAGGCACTGATAGAATTTTTGAAGCATGGCAGGTTCAGCCGTGAACGTCTCTCCGGTGCGGGCGGGATGCCCAGCTCTCACGCGGCCGTTACCAGTGCCGTGTGTTTGATGTCTTTTCTTGAATACGGCTTCACCTCCCCTATTTTCGCGCTTTCGTTTATTATTATGTTCATCGTGATTTACGACTCAACCGGCGTCCGCTGGGCTGCCGGGCTTCACGCAAAGGCCATAAACAATATTGTGGATTATCTCGGCGAGGAGCCGGACGAAGACAGAAGCACTGAGATGCGCGAAACGCTTAAGGGAATGATTCCGAAGCTCAATGAATCTCTCGGGCACAGGGTGATTGAGGTTATTTGCGGAGTTGCACTGGGCTGCGTGGTTGCACTTCTTTTCCATCATGTTTTCAGCATGTGACAATACACCATATTAGCTAATAAAGGGCTGCTAAATCTCTGCGATTTGGTAGTCTTTTCTCTTGAAATAATGTGGTTGGTTTAGTATAATAAGGAACATATTTTGTAAAAAGGAGAAGCACAATGAAAAAAATCATTTCAGTTATACTTATCATGGTTCTGAGCGTTTCTTTCTTCGCTTCATGCAGCCCTTATACGCTTGAGCAATTCGTGGAAGAAGCCAAGCCCTCTATTCAGGAGATTTCCGATTCTCTCGGCGAGCAGATGTCAATGGAGATTCTCGCCAGAGACGGCAAGTTCGTTTATCAGTTCTTCTATCATATTCCGCTTGACATGAGCAATGAAGACGCCAAGGCGGCTCTTGATTCCGAGCTTGAGAACGGCAAGGCCACTTACATCGACATTGCCAAGCAGATGAACGATGCCGGCCTTAAGGATTCTACCGTTGTGGTAGAGTACATTGACATGAACGGCGAGGTCATCACATCTGTGGAGTTCACTGCGGATATGGCCGAGGCGGCAAGTGCGGCATAAGTAAGACTGAAATCCCCTTTACGGGGATTTTCTTCTACCCAAATATGAACGAGAGGTATTATCTTTTGGATTTGAAACAGGAAATTGAGCGCAGGCGAACATTCGCGATAATCTCACACCCGGATGCCGGAAAGACGACGCTTACAGAAAAGTTCTTGCTGTATGGCGGGGCGATTCAGCAGGCGGGCGCCGTCAAGGGCAAGAAGAACAGCCGCCACGCGGTGTCAGATTGGATGGAGATTGAAAAGCAGAGGGGCATCTCGGTGACTTCCTCCGTCATGCAGTTTCAGTATGACGGCTTCTGCATAAATATCCTTGATACCCCGGGGCATCAGGATTTCTCTGAGGACACATACAGAACGCTGATGGCGGCGGATTCCGCCGTGATGGTGATTGACGCCTCAAAGGGCGTTGAGGAGCAGACGAGGAAGCTGTTTAAGGTCTGCGTAATGAGGGATATTCCGATTTTCACGTTCATCAATAAGATGGACAGAGAGGCGCGCAGCCCATATGATCTGCTTGATGAAATTGAGAAGGAGCTGGGCATTGGCACTTATCCGATGAACTGGCCTATTGGCTCCGGCTTTGATTTCAAGGGTGTGTATGACAGGGAGAGCGAGGAGATTCTCACCTTCACGCCGAATGCCGGGCAGCAGGTCGATTCACAGCGTGTGGGCATATCCGATGCGGGGCTTGAAAGCCGGCTTGGAGAATATCTCTACTCCACATTGAAGGATGATGTGGAGCTTCTGGACGGCGCCGGTTATGAATTTGATATTGACAAGGTGCGGCACGGCAAGCTATCGCCGGTCTTTTTCGGCTCGGCGCTGACGAACTTCGGTGTGGAATTCTTCTTGGAGAAGTTTTTGAAGCTTACGACGCACCCTCTTCCCAGAGAGACGGATACGGGCGGCATTGATCCGTTTGATTCGCGGTTTTCGGCGTTTGTGTTCAAGATTCAGGCGAATATGAACCGGGCGCACAGAGATAGAATCGCGTTTATACGTATATGCAGCGGGGAATTTGAAAAGGGTATGGATATTGAGCATGTTCAGACAGGACGGAAAATCAAGCTTCCCCAGCCGCAGCAGATGATGGCGGAGAGCCGTGAAATTGTGGACGAGGCCTTCGCCGGGGATATAATCGGTGTGTTTGACCCCGGGATATTCTCTATCGGCGACACGCTTTGCTCGCCCGACATGAAGGTACGCTTTGAGGGGATTCCCACATTCGCGCCGGAGTTCTTTTCGCTTGTGCGGCAGAAGGACACGATGAAGCGCAAGCAGTTCGTAAAGGGTGCGACGCAGATTGCGCAGGAGGGCGCTATCCAGATTTTTCAGGAGCTTTCCGCCGGAATGGAGGAAATCATCGTGGGCGTGGTCGGCACGTTGCAGTTCGATGTCTTCAAATATCGCATGGAGAATGAGTACAATGTGGAGATTATCATGAACTCCTTGCCGTATTCGTTCATCAGGTGGATTGACAACCGCGAGATTGACGTAAAGGGCTTGAATCTGACCTCTGGCACGCGCCGAGTGCAGGATTTGAAGGGCAACTACCTCCTGCTGTTCACAAACGAATGGAGCATAGGATGGGCGCTGGAGCATAACGAGGGCTTGCAGCTCTCGGAATTCAGCAGGAATTGAGGTAAACATGAACGAGATTAAAATGATTGTCACGGATATGGACGGCACTTTGTTGACCTCTGAAAAGAAGATTTCCGATTTCACGAAATCTGTTTTGAAGCGCAAGCAAAGCGAGGATGTTATCATCGCTTATGCCACGGCTCGGCCATACAGATTTATCGTCCCGTTTTTTGACGGCTTCACCCCCGATGCGGTTTCTGCGCACAACGGCGCTGTGATTTATCATGGCGGCAAGGTGATTGCGCGGCACGGGATTTCGCCGGCTGAAAGCATGCAGATTGTTGCTAATCTGCGTGAAATGTTCGGGAATGTGAGCATTTCAATGGAGCTCGACGATAAAATATACACGAACGGCTATTTGCTGCCCGAATGGGATGAACCCTGCAGCATTGAGACTGATTTTTCAGACCTCCCTAATATTCCGGCCGACAAAATAATTGTGTACAAGGATATTATTGACCGCGCGGCGACTGACAGAGGCTTCCTCACAGAGAACACATATTTGCAGGTGATTGAGGGCATAATGGGCGCGGTGCTGCATAAGGACGCGACGAAGCTGAATTCCATGCGGGATTTCAGCAGGATTTTCGGCATACCTATGGAGAATATCGCGTGCTTCGGCGACGACCTCAACGATATGGATATGCTTGAGCATGCCGGCATAGGCGTCGCGATGGGCAACGCGCTTGAAGAGGTGAAGGCCAGGGCGGATTATGTATGCGGAAGAAACGATGAAGACGGATTAGGGCAATGGATAATGGATAATGGACAGTCAAGACTGTAGTGTCGAAATAAGCAAAAATATTGCGCGGAAGAATGTTTAGCCCTCGTGGGGAACAAATCTTCCGCGCTTCTTAATTATTCAAAGCTTCTTATGCACTTAATTGTCAATTATCCATTTCCCTTATAGTGTTTGGCTATGGCTTTTGCGCGTTCACGGAATTCATCGGCTATCTTTTGCGGCGAGAGGATTTTCACATCTGTGCCGAAGTTGAAAAGCCATGAGTAAAACACGGGGCTCACGGCGACCTTGACGTTGACCTTGAAGCGGTCTTTGTCGGCTTTGGAAATAAAAACCTTTCCGCCGAACCTGTCAATCACCACGCCGAGGAGATCCGCGGAGAATTCAAGCGTGACGTCACACTCTTCCCCGCCGAACATACCGAAGGTCTTCTTCGCGTAGCTTGCGATATTGAAGCCCTTCATTTTCCTGTCTGCGCCGCGTTTTTCATCTAAAACCGTGGGCGTATCCATCTTATCCACACGGTAATGCTTGACCTTATCGGCGGCTTCGTCATAGGCAACGAGATAATAGTTCTCGTCGTCCCATGTGAGCGCATAGGGGCTAACGACATACTTCTCCCCTGCGCGCCGATATTCCTTTTTGACTTTATCCTTGCCGCTGCCGAGCTTCCAGTCGAAATAGGCAAAAGCGATTTTATTCTCGGAGAGAATCGCTGAATGGATGATGTCTGTGATATAGTATATGTTCTCATTGACAGTTTTCACTCTGTCAGAGACAAGCACCTCGCGCTGGAGGTCTTTGGCCTGATTTTCGCTGCACAGCTTTTCAAGCTTGCGGATTAGTTCAACCGTCTTTTTCGGCGTGATAAACTTAGCGCACTGGACGGAATCAACAAGCAGCTTGAGCTCGGGCATTTGGAAATCGCGTTCTGCGATATAATAACCGAAGCCACCGCCCTCTCTCGTAGTCTCTATATCCAGCCCGAAGGCCGTGAGCGTCTCGATGTCGTCATAGAGGCTCTTCCTCTCGGCCGTGAAGCCGTAATCAAGAAGCTCTTTCGTGATGGCCGAAAGCGAGAGGGCGTGATTTTCATCGGTTTTTTCAAGAAGAATCTTCATGACGTAAAGGGGCCTTGCTTTTTTATTCGCTATACCCTGCATTTTGCCCTCCTATTCCTCCGGCCCTGTGCTGACGATGAGCGTTATCTGGGAGCCGAATTCCACGGAATCCCCCGCCGCGTAGTCCTTATAAGCGATAACTGAGCCGAGTGCGATGTCATTGCTGCTTTGGTCTTCCTTGATGATTATGAAGCCGTTTTCCTCCAAAACCTGCGAGAGCTCGACGAACGTCATGCCGCTGATTTCAGGAAGCGTGCGCATGGCGCTTCCGCGGCTGACCGTGACGACGATTGTGTTATCCTCCGGGAAAGGCTCGCCCGCCATCGGGTTCTGGCTGATTATATTCCCCTGCGAAACAGTGGAGCTGAATTCGTTCGCCACCACATTGATTTTGAAGCTATACCGACCGCTTGCCACCCTCTCCTGCCACTCATCTATGCTCTCGCCGAGCATATCGGGCACGCCCGCGGTGACGCTTGAGCTGGCCTCGCTTGTGAAAAGCGCGAAAATATCATCGAAGCTCATGTTGGAATCCCTGAGCCAAACTGACGCGATGATAATCAGCGCCACCAGCGTGATGACGCAGGTGCCTATCAGCCATACAAACGGCGGCAGGCCTCTATTTTGCGGGCTTCTTGATTCCATTGAGGGGAGCCTTCTGATTGCACCGGTGTTGATGGCCTCCGTGTAGCTCTGCGTCGGCGCTTCAAACTGCGCGCGCAGGCTCTCAAACGTGGAAACCCTGTTTTCCTGCTTGACCTGAAGCGAATTGGCGAGCGCGGAGATAGCATAGGGAGGGATATCCGCCAAATGCTCTTTGGAAATCATGAGGCGCTCGTCACGCAGGCGCTTAGGCGCCTCCGCCGGCAGCTGACCGCACAGGGCGAACATCAGCGTTGCACCGAAGCCGTAGACATCGGTGATTTCACTGCAAACACCGTTCTTACTATATTGCTCCAGAGCCGCCGCGCCGGGAGAAAGCTCTTCAATCAGCGGCGTGCCGACATGGCGTATGGCGGGAATGCAGAAGCCAGTTATAAGCAGGCTGCCGTCAGACGTGACACGGATGGTTTCCGGGGAGATGCCGAGATGTGAGATGCCGAGCGAATTCATAAGGCCCAGCGCGGTGAGAATCGGCTGGAAAACATGGTGAGCCTGATTCCAGTTCATACTGCCGTTAGCTGTTACATAGTTCCGAAGCGAGATGGTCTGATTGTATTCATACACGACATATGCCGTGAGGTTTTCTTCAAAAATTGCGTTAATCGTCGCCACGACAGAGATTTCCTTCATTCTGCTGACATTCTTTGAAAGATTGATGAAATCACTGAGATAACGGCTGAAAGCCGCCTCATGGCCGGACATCGCGTGGACGGAGTTATCCTCCTCGCGCCGTGATATTGAAACGGGGAAAAACTCGCGTACCTCAACGATTTTCCGCTTTGAGCTGTCAAAGGCGGCATAGGTTATCCCCTCGCCGTTCATGGATTTGGCTCTGCCAATCACATATCTTTCATCAAGAAGGGTTTCATAGGGTAAAGCTTCTGATGCCTGTGCTTTCCGGTTATCATAGCCGCAGTGAGGGCAAAGCGAATCAGCCTCTGCCGGTATATCAGCAAAGCAGTTCACGCACAGCCTATTCGCCAAGCTTCTCACCTCCTCAAAAATCACATATTATTGTATCACAGATAAGGGAAGTTGACAATTGATAACGTAAAAGAGCAGCTGACAGCGGAGAGTGGATAGTCAAACGTAAATAACTATATCTCACCACTACTCAATATCAACTGCTCCATACAGAAAACAAATTCAGATTAACCTTCACTCTGCGGCAAGCACCGCACGAGCGGCTTTTTCAGGTCGGAAAAACTCGCCGAACTCAAGGAAAACCGAGCACGCAACAAGGAAAAAGCTTCTTGCCAGCGTCAGCGACCAGTCGTTGAGGCCGAGAAGATAATCACTGTAAGATTCCGTAGTTGCGGAGGTAGCGACGTTCACCATAATCACAAAGAGAGCCGTCACCGACACCGCAAGCATCACAACGGTTTTGCTTGTGATTACCCTCGCAGCGAAAAGCACTAGGATAATCAGCATCACGATGCAGAATATCCCCTGCGCATATAAAACCCCCGTGAAACGGGAAAACTTCTGCTCTGTGTGCCTGAGGCCCGAGAAAAACGGGAAGCTTTCATACAGAAGCGAGGTGAAAAATAAGATTATACCCGTAAGCGCTAAATCCCGCTTTCGTGAAAGCAGCATGCAAACAAACGCGGCGGCGTACAGCAGAAGCACAAAAACTGCACCTGCAGTGTCGCCGAGATTCCCCGTGAATGCCGCCATCTCTCTATTGAAGAAGGAGAAAAGCTTTGCTGTAATCCCCGCACAGAGCATGCAGATAATCACTCTGTGAGTCGCTTCGTTTATTAAGTGTGTAGATTCGTTTTGATTCTTCATTATGCCTTGCCTACCGAGCCGAACAGCTCGAGTTTTTCTTTGACCGTGGCTTTAATCGCCTCATAGCCCGGGTTGAGAAGCTTTCTCGGGTCAAAGCCCTTGCCCTCTCTGTCTTTGCCGGCTTCGATGTACTTGCGCGTGGCCTCGGCAAAAGAGAGCTGGCACTCTGTGTTGACGTTTATCTTGGAGACGCCGAGCGAAATGGATTCTTTTATCATATCTGCGGGTATGCCTGTGCCGCCGTGAAGAACAAGCGGCATTGTGCCCGTGAGCTCCTGAATCTTCGCGAGAACCTCAAAATTGAGACCCGTCCAGTTTGGCGGATAGACGCCGTGGATATTGCCTATGCCCGCGGCGAGCATCGTCACGCCGAGGTCTGCAATCTTTTTGCACTCTTCGGGGTCTGCGACCTCTCCGCCGCCGATAACGCCGTCTTCCTCGCCGCCGATTGAGCCGACCTCGGCCTCGACCGAAACGCCCTTAGCGTAGGCCAGAGCGACGATTTCTTTCGTCTTCTCGATATTCTCCTCAATGCCGTAATGCGAGCCGTCAAACATGATGGATGAGAAGCCGTCGGCGAGCGCCTGCTTGGCGCCTTCATATGAACCGTGGTCAAGATGAAGTGCGACGGGAACTGTAATGCCGAGAGTTTTCATCATTGCGGTGGTCATGGCTGTGACTGTGTTGAAGCCGCACATATACTTGCCTGCGCCCTCAGAAACGCCGAGAATGATGGGAGACTGAAGCTCCTGAACCGTCGTGAGGACGGCCTTGGTCCATTCAAGATTATTGATGTTAATCTGGGCGACAGCATACTTTCCCGCCTTCGCCTTTGTGAGCATTTCCTGCGCAGAAACTAATTTGATGTCAGACATGTTAACCCTCCAGAATTTTTATGTCCTAATTATAGTTGATTAGCAGTAAAAATGCAATGGAGAATTACTTCGATGCGAAGAAATTGCTTGCATTATTGCAGGCGGGCATATATAATATTGTTAAGAAGCTAAACAATCATCTTCGAGAGGTTAGTATATGGCAAAAGAAAAGTTCCGCGTCTCAGGGATGTCATGCGCGGCATGCTCCGCTCATGTTGAGAAGGCTGTGCGTGCGGTTAAAGGCGTGCAGAGTGCCGACGTCAGCCTGCTGACGAACAGCATGGTCGTAGAATATGACAGCAGTGTGAGCGAAAATGATATTATTAAGGCTGTGAAAAAGAGCGGGTACGGCGCTTCTTCCGCCGAGAGCAAGAGTGATTCCGGCGAAGATACCGGCGGCTCGGCTTCTGATGAGATAAAATCGCTGAAGCTGCGCTTTATCGTCTCGCTTTGCTCTCTTGTGCCGCTGATGTATGTTGCGATGTATCATATGCTAAATATGTGGTTCGGGCTTCCGATACCGCCTTTTATGATGGAGTTCTTCCATGGCAGCGAGAATGCGCTGACCTTCTGCCTTGTACAGCTTCTGCTTCTCCTCCCCATCATATTTGCAAATCAAAAGTATTTCACGCGCGGATATAAAAGTCTCTTCCGCGGCGCGCCGAACATGGACACGCTGATAGCACTCGGCTCTTCGGCAGCGGTATTTTATGGAATTTTCGCAATGTTCAGAATCGGTTACGGACTCGGGCACGGAGATATGGAGCTTGTGGCGCGATACAGCATGGACGTATACTTTGAATCCGCCGGCACGATTCTCACATTGATTACGCTCGGCAAATTCTTTGAGGCGCGCTCAAAGGGGCGCACAGGCGACGCTATACGCAGGCTTGTGAATCTCACGCCCAAGACGGCGACTGTCCGCCGCGGCGAGGAGGAAATCGAGGTGCTTGTAAGCGACATCGAGGTTGGCGATACCGTCATCGTGAAGCCGGGTGTGGCTATACCCGTGGACGGCGTGATAACGAGCGGCGGCGGCAGCGTTGATGAGTCCGCAATCACCGGAGAGAGCCTTCCGGCAGAAAAGAACATCGGAGACGCCGTTATCTCCGCAACCATGAATTTGAGCGGATACATCGAGCTTGAGGCGCGGAAGGTCGGTGACGACACGACAATCGCACAAATTGTAAAGCTGGTCGAGGTGGCCGCTTCAAGCAAGGCACCTATTTCACGCCTCGCCGATAAAATCTCCGGCTTATTTGTGCCGATAGTCATCGCGATTGCGGTAATCTCCGCTGTAGTTTGGTTAATCGTCGGGCAGAGTGCGGAGTTTGCACTTTCCGTCGGCATAGCAGTGCTGGTCATCTCCTGCCCGTGCGCACTGGGGCTTGCGACACCCGTGGCGATTATGGTGGGCACGGGAAAGGCCGCTGAGAGCGGCGTGCTGATTAAATCCGGCGAGGCGCTGGAAATTGCGCATTCGGTGGACACGGTTGTGCTTGACAAGACGGGCACGATAACCGAGGGCAAGCCCAAGGTTACTGATGTTATTCCATTAGGCATAAAAGAACCCGAGCTATTGGCTATTGCTTACTCACTTGAAAAGCAAAGCGAGCACCCGCTTGCCGCCACGATTGTGACCTATGCGCAGGAAAACAACGCGGCTGAATTGGCAGCGAGTGATTTTAAGGCGGAGTTCGGCAAAGGCGTTTCTGCAAAGGTTGACGGCAAAGCGTATTTCGCCGGGAATTTGGCATACATGAAATCCATAGGAGAATCTATCGGAATAGATACTCAAAGTGCTTCCGAGACAGTTGAGAGCTTTGCTGCCGAAGGCAAAACACCACTGTTTTTTTCTGACGGCAATAAGCTTCTCGGCGTGATTGCCGTCTCGGACACAGTGAAGCCGACCAGCGTGGAGGCAATCAGGCGTTTTCATAAGCTGAATATACGCACCGTCATGCTCACGGGAGACAACAGGCGAACTGCTGAGGCCATCAGGAAACAGGTGGGTATATCTGAAGCCATTTCAGAGGTGCTGCCGCAGGATAAGGAACAAAAAATCGCCGAGCTTCAGGCCGCGGGGCACAGGGTCGCGATGATTGGCGACGGGATAAATGATTCGCCCGCCCTGATGAGAGCTGACGTGGGCATCGCGATCGGCGCGGGCTCTGACATAGCCATTGAGAGCGCGGACATAGTGCTTGTGAAGAGCGATTTACTTGACGCAGTGACGGCGATTCGGCTTAGCAAGGCCGTAATCCGCAATATCAAGCAGAATCTTTTTTGGGCGTTCATCTACAATATTATCGGCATTCCGATAGCAGCGGGCGTGTTTTTCGCAGCGTTTGCGCTGAAGCTGGACCCGATGATAGGCGCGGTGGCAATGAGTCTGAGCAGTGTGTTCGTCGTGACAAACGCATTGAGATTAAAGCTTTTTAGGGCTTAGAAGGAGGGCATATGATTTATCTTGTCAGGCAGGGAGAGACAGACTGGAATTTATTCGGCAGGTGCAACGGGAGCACCGAGACTTTTTTGAATCAGACAGGCATTAAGCAAGCTGAGGCACAGGCAGAAAGCTTGAAAGACATCATGTTTGACGCGTGCTTTTGCAGCCCGATGATTAGAACCCGCCAGACCTGTGAGCTTATCTATAAAGGCGAAATAAGCTTTGACGGCAGGCTTACGGAGATGCTTTGCGGCGAATTTGAGGGCATGGAGGAAAACACGGAAATGTGGAAGGAATTCTTCCGTGCGGCGGCAACCGGCAGCAGAGGCGTGGAAAAGCTTAATGATTTCATGGCGCGCTGCTTTGAGTTCTGCGATTTTGTCTGTAAGAGCTACGCCGGGAGGAATGTTCTGATTGTAACCCATGCCGCGAATATTCGCGCGATTGTTTACTGTTTCCTCGGCAAGCCGGAAAATTATGATTTCACCAAAACGCCGATAAAAAGCGGTGAGTTGATTACATTTGAGAACTAACACGCATTAAAAAGACACGAAAGAGAGCTTACTTCAAGGAGCAAACCTCTTTCGTGCCTTTTGATTGAGAATATCTTTAATGTCTCTTCGCGGTCAGCTCAGTGACTTCGATTTTTATCACTGCTGTTTTCTCTACTGCTTTAGTGTCTATTTCAGCGTAATCCCTGCCTGTTATGCATTTGAGCATAACACGCAGAGCATGGGTCTTTTCCTCGATGTCTTCCAGAATTGCGGCTTTTCCCAAGCCGATAACGCTTTCATATTTATACGTCACGGCACAAGCGTTCTCGTTTTCGATGAGCTCATGGGCGCCGTCCATTTCAAAGCAAACATTCGGGTTTTTCCTGAGCAAATCTATCTTCTTGCCCTCTTGAGCACCATGAACATATATCGTAACGCTCTCCCCTGTTACTTCATAGCCGAAGTTCAGCGGAACGATATACGGCGAGCCGGCGTCAATCATTGCAAGGCGCAGAACCTCATATTTCTCAATTATGGCAAGCTTGTCGTTAAAATCCGCGATTTCGCGGTCTTTTCTTCTCATTTTATCCCCTCCTTTGGGGAAGTATAGCATAATTGGCAGTCAGCGTCAAATTGCGTCAACTGATGATTGCTTTCAAGACTTTCATATGCTAAAATATATGGCAGAATTGACTACTTAGAAGATGAGGAGAAAAATGAGGAAATTACTAAGTGCAGCGCTTATATGTCTTATATTGCTATGTATGTCTGCTTGCTCAAGTGATGGTGATGTATCGGCAGACGAGGCCGTATTGAATGAAATCAAGCCGATTGTGTTAACGGACGAGCAAAATGAGGTTCTATCCATGCTCACGAATGCGAGGCAGGAGATTATGCTCTTTGATTACGCGACAGATGAGGAGTATGAGAGCTTGGAGTTCTGGGTGGAAGCCTATAAGGGCGGAAAGCTCGTGAGCCACCCTTCTAACCTTCTGCTCGAGGGTAATAAGCGACTTATGAGCGGGCGCTTCTCTGCTTCGATTACGCGCAGCAACGCGGGATATTGCTGGTCGCTGACCAACAGCATTGACGGCGGTCTGAGCATGCATTACGGTGAAACCGTGGGTGAGGACTATGCCTCGCTCTCAAGGGCTTTCGGCCCGATTCTCTCCGCCGAAAAAATAGAGCGCGGCAAGGAGATTCTTCTCTATGCCTCGATTCACTCCGTCTCGGATATAGCGGTGGTTGATAATATTCAGCGGTATTTGAGCGAGCCGGAGCTTTTGAATGACTGCCCGTTTTACTATTTTATCAAGTGCAGATTTGACTGAAACAAGGTGAAAACGTGAAGGATGGTTTTAACAAAACGGTTTACGATATTGTCTCGCGGATTCCCGCCGGCAAGGTCGTGACCTACGGGCAGATTGCGATGATGGCGGGCAGCCCGCGTGCGTCGCGGATTGTTGGAGCGGTGATGGCGAGAGCCGAGGGGCTTAGCTTGCCGTGCCACAGAGTGATTTACGGCGACGGATCTCTCTGCAAGGGAGAAGAGTTCGGCGGAAAAATGACCCAGCGCAATATGCTGGAGGCAGAAGGCGTCGTTTTTAAGCCCGATGGCAAGGTGGATTTGAGAAGGTCCAGGTGGAGCGGGAAATAATAAACTGAAATACAAAAGGGATACATACAATGTATCCCTTTTGCGGTGAATATTTATTTGCTATAACCAACGCTGAAAATGTAAAGATTGTACCCCAAAATTGCTATGACTATGCAATGGAATATGCTAATCATTTTTTGTCTTATGTTAAGCATAGTGTTTATTTTCCAAATAAAAAAGCAGCTGATACGGATAACTATCAATTATCCACTATCAACTGCCTTTTTGAGGGGTCTGCGTATTGCGCCGCAATCCGCCACGACCCGCCGGCTTACGCCGTCTTGTGGTGGGCCTTCACAGACTCGAACTGTGGACCTACCGGTTATGAGCCGGTTGCTCTAACCAACTGAGCTAAAGGCCCTTATAAGTAAATTCAACCGCCGCTAATTCAATAACGGCGGCCAGATGGCTCCCCCTGTTGGACTTGAACCAACGACCCTGCGGTTAACAGCCGCATGCTCTACCGACTGAGCTAAGGAGGAATATATGCGGAGTAGAGTATATTTGGTGACCCGTGGGGGAATCGAACCCCCGTCGCCGCCGTGAGAGGGCGGAATCTTAACCGCTTGACCAACGGGCCGTGTAGGGCAGTTGATAGTTGGAAATTGATAGTTAGCAGTGAAGCAATATTCACCTGTTACTATATATTCAATACCGCCAGCTTGGTACACCATCGGGGACTCGAACCCCGGACACCCTGATTAAGAGTCAGGTGCTCTACCAGCTGAGCTAATGGTGCAAATATATGCACCCTAAAAACTGAATAAAGGATAAGCGAAAAGAGAGAGAGATTCAAGATGAATCAAATTAAGTAAAAGACAAATGAAAAC
>QMCD01002378.1_pt1 | contig 15119 bp, 10 predicted proteins | sample 1821841 | NCBI WGS metagenome assembly QMCD01 (sample SAMN01991225, study PRJNA193472) | Termite gut metagenome, whole genome shotgun sequencing project. | isolation source: worker | host: Macrotermes natalensis | reverse complement strand
CGTCAATCAGGGTGCGGAGGTTGGCGAGCGCCTGCGGAATGCTTTGCAGGAATAGGGCTTTATGTTCAAAAAGTCCGCGATAGCCGTAAGTGCCGAGGTTTTGCAGTCCTTTGAAAAAAGCGAAAGTATATACCTGCCGGGTGAATGCCTGCCGGTCAACGTTGGTTAATTTTTCCAATGCGTTGAGGTAATGCCGTAGCAGCGTAGCGCGGGTGTTGTCGTCGAAATTAGCGCGCGCCTGAAACAGAAAGGAAGCCACATCGTAAGCCGGCGGACCGCAGCGCCCTCCCTGGAAGTCGATGAACCGCACTTTGCCGTCGGGCGTTACCATGACATTGCGGCTTTGAAAATCGCGGTACATGAAAAACAACCCATCGGCTTGCAACAAGGTGCCGGCCAGCGTTTCAAAATCATCTTCCAGCCGTTTTTCGTCAAAGTCGATTTTTGTCAGTTTTAAAAAATTATACTTGAAATAATTTAAATCCCAGAAAATGGAGCGGCGGTCGAAATGTTCAGCCGGGTAACAACAAGCGTAGTCGAAGCCTTGCAGCCCTTTCACCTGCATGAAAGCCAGCTGTTCCATGGCTTGCTGCAGCAGGACGGGCGCTTCGGGCGTGTTCAGCAGGCTGTAGAGCGAGGTGTCGCCCAGGTCTTCCTGCAGGTAATGCAGTCCGTCGGTGGCCACGGCGTAAATTGCCGGCACGGGTACGCCGTTGTGTGCGCACACACGGGCTATTTCCACGAAGGCTTTATTTTCCGGCAGACTGTTGCCATAGGTAGCCACCGCCTGCTTCCCGCCGCCGCTAATGCGGAAATAGCGCCGGTTGGAGCCGGCTTGCGGCAATGCCATAATATTTTCGGCCGGGGAACCTGCCCAGTGTTCAAATAAATTCTTTATTATTTCTTCGCTATGTAACACTTTAAAAAACTTTTTTGACGATTTCTGCGATATTGGTGGTGCGTCCCATGGAGTAGAAATGGATGACGGGGAGGCCTGCTTTTTTAAGGCCTGCCGCCTGCATTGCCGCCCATTCGGTGCCCACTTCCCTGACGGCGGCGTTGTCGGCGCATTGCTCCACCTCTTTTACAAGTTCAGACGGAAGATCAACGTGGAACGTCTGCGGCAGAATGGTGAGGTGCGATTTCGTTGTCAGCGGCTTGATGCCCGGCACGATGGGCACGGTGATGCCCGCTTTGCGCACACGGGCAATGAAGTCGAGAATGCGGGCGTTATCGAAACTCATCTGCGTTACGATATAGTCGGCGCCCGCGTCTACTTTGCGTTTCAGCGCTTCGATATCGGCATCGAGGTTGGGACTTTCGGCATGTTTTTCGGGATAACCGGCCACGCCGATACAAAAATCGGTGTGTTGCTGGCCGTCGCCGTCAATAAACTTTCCGCGGTTCATGCCGGCAATCTGCGCCACAAGGCCGTCGGCGTGGGAATGGCCTTGCGGGTGAGGCTTGAAACGGCGCTCGCCGTGGGGTGCGTCGCCCCTAAGCGCCAGCACGTTGTGCATATCCAGAAAATCCATGTCGATGAGTGCGTCCTCAATATCGTAGCGCGACAGGTCGCCGCAGATGATATGGGGCACCGTCTCAATGCCGTAACGTTTGACTATGGCGGCAGATATACCCACTGTGCCGGGGCGTTGCCTGATAATATGCCGTTCCAGCAGTCCGTCGGGACGCTCGGTGTAGCGTGTGTCCTCGCGGTGGAAGGTGACGTTGATATAGGCCGGATCGAGGGGCGCCAGGGTGTCGATAGCGTCGAAAATGTTGGCCGTGCCCTCGCCTTTCAGTGGAGGCAACAGTTCGAAAGTAAAGCGCGTCCTGTTCTCGCTTGCCGCGCGGTGGATGATGTCTATTATTTTCATTCTTTAATGATCAGCTTCTTGATTTCTTCGGTTGGTTTTTTGCGGCGCCGGGCGTACTCCGCTATTTGCTCTTCCGTGAGCGTGCCGAGGGTAAAATATTCGGCATCGGCGTCGGCTACCATGAGGCCGCAAAGCGCTTCGCCCGGCTCAATCATGTAGTTGCCGGTCAGGCGCATTCCTGTCGTTTGTTGTACGCCTAACAGCGTGAAAACTTCTTCTTTGAGCGAATGGTCGGGGGTGGCGGGATAGCCGAATGCAAAGCGCCGGCCACGGTATTTTCCGCGCATGGCGTCCTGCGGCGGAATTTCGCCTTGTTGATAGCCCCACGCCTCACGGCGGATCAATTCGTGCACCGACTCGGCAAAGGCTTCGGTGAGCCGGTCGGCCAGCAGCTTGGCCATAATGGCGTTGTAGTTATCTCCTTCGGCGCGTAGTTTTTCGGTGAACGCACTAAGTCCGACTCCGGCCGTGAGGGCGAAGGCGCCGATGTAGTCCTGAGCCTTGTTCGTAACGTAGTCCGCCACCGAGGGATTGGTGCTTTTCCCCGTGGCCTGGCTGCGGAGCTGAGGCAGGCGCACCTCGCGACCTTCCGTTCCGGTCACCACAATATCGTCGCCGGCGCCGGGACCTTCATTTTCGCGACCGCGCCGCGCCGGAAAAATGCCTGCTACACCTTCTAAACGAAGGATATGCGCTGATTTTATACGTTGAAGCATTTTCTCCGCATCTTCGCGGAGTTGCTGTTTCTGCTCGTTGCCGCGCACTTGCCATGCGGCATAAAACATAGACCAATTGATATACGGCTCCACATCGGCGATGGAATAGCCGGTGAAAACCATTTGACCCAAGCGTTGGGGTGCAGTAATGGTATCGGCTTTTTTGATATGCGCATTGCGGCGTGCCTCGTCCAATGGCAGCGCATGCTGACCGGCAGCTGCGGTGACGTTGTGCAGCTCCCGCTCGATCTGCTGCTGTTCGCGAATGCCGGCAATAAATTTTTCGGCGTCGGAGCCGGTGAGGGAAGCCATGATGCGTACATTTTCGGAAGCATCGCGCGCATGTACCACCACGCCGTCATATTCGGGAGCAATCTTCACCGCAGTATGTAACCGCGAAGTGGTGGCCCCGCCAATCAGCACCGGAATTTGCATGCCGCGCCTTTGGAGTTCGCGTACCACGCGGATCATCTCGTCGAGTGAAGGCGTGATTAATCCGCTTAACCCTATGGCATCTACGTTATTACGCTGTGCCTCGTCGGCAATTTTTTCGGCTTCTACCATCACGCCGAGGTCAATCACCTCCCATCCGGCGGTGGAAGCTACCACCCCAACAATGTTTTTGCCGATGTCGTGAACGTCGCCGCGCACCGTGGCGAGCAGCAGTTTACCGGTCGATTTTGCAGCGGCTTTACTGCCGGCTATGTATGGATTTAGCGCATCAACGGCGCGCCTCATCACCCGTGCGCTCTTTACTACTTGCGGCAGAAACATTTTCCCCGCGCCGAACAACTGTCCCACTTCACCCATTGCAGGCATCAGCAAATTATCTATCACCAATAGGGGACTGCCTAGTTTGTTGAAGGCTTCGACAGCATCGGCGGCTATGTGTTCGTCCATGCCTTTCAGCACGGCGTACGCAATACGCTCCTCTACGGAATTTTCACGCCATCTGTCCTTTTGCGTTGTCCGTGTTGCCGCATCGCCTGCCGTTCCTGCCGCTTTCAATTCTTCGGCATAGGCAGACAGTCGTTCGGTGGCGTCCGGACGGCGATTTAGCACAACATCTTCGGCCAATTCCAGCAAACGAGGGGCTATTTCGCTATAAATTTGTATCATGCCGGCATTCACAATGCCCATGTCGAGCCCTGCGCGGGCGGCATGGTAGAGGAACACTGAGTGCATGGCCTCACGCACTGCATTGTTGCCCCGGAACGAGAACGAAAGGTTACTCACTCCCGCCGAGATGCGCGCATAGGGCAGATGGGTCTTTATCCAGCGCGCCGCTTCGATGAAATCAACACCGTAGTTATCGTGCTCCGCAATGCCTGTGGCAATGGCCAGTACATTGGGGTCGAAAATGATGTCTTCCGGCGGAAAACCATTATCCGTTAACAGTTTGTAGGCGCGGGCCGCCACTTCGATTTTACGTTCCAACGTGTCGGCCTGTCCTTTTTCGTCGAACAGCATCACCACCGCTGCTGCGCCGTAACGCCGCACCAGTGCTGCCCGTCGTAACAATTCGCTTTCACCCTCTTTCAGTGAAATTGAATTGACAATACTTTTACCCTGGGCGCACTGCAAACCGGCTTCAAGCACTTCCCACGAGGAGGAGTCGATCATCAGCGGCACGCGCGCCAATTCGGGTTCGGCAGCGGCCATTAACAAAAACCGGCGCATGGCGCTCGCGCCGTCAATCATGCCGTCGTCCATGCAAACGTCTACCACCTGGGCGCCTTGCATCACCTGTTCGCGGGCTATACCAATTGCTTCTTCGTACTTGTCCTCGCGAATGAGGCGTGCAAACTTGGCCGAACCTGCCACATTCGCCCGCTCACCAATGTTGATAAAATTGCTTTCCGGGGTTATGGCCAGGGGTTCCAGACCGCTCAACACCGTTGTGTGGCGGCGCTCTCCACCTTGTTCAGGCAAGGGGCGGGGAGTATATCGCGCGGCAATTGCCGCCACTAACCGCGTATGTTCAGGCGTGGTGCCGCAACAGCCACCCACAATGTTGACTATGCCGCGGCGCAGGAATTCTTCGATATCGGCGGCGAACATCGCCGGAGTTTCGTCGTAGCCGCCCGACAAATTGGGCAGTCCGGCGTTGGGATGGGTGGAGATACGGCATTGCGCCGCCTCGGACAGCCGCTCTAAATAGGGGAGCATCTGCCGTGCACCGAACGCACAGTTTAATCCGATGGAAAGCAGGTTTCCGTGGGCTAAAGAGGCATAGAAGGCTTCGATCGTCTGTCCCGACAGCGTGCGCCCCGAGGTGTCGGCAATAGTGCCGGACGCCATGACGGGAATTTCTGCGTCAGGCCCGCCGGAGGCCTTTCGTTCGCCGTTCAGCCGTGAGATGGCGAAAAGCGCTGCCTTGGCATTTAATGTGTCAAAAATTGTCTCGACCAGCAACACGTCCGTGCCGCCGTCGACCAGTCCCCGTGCCTGCTCGTAATATGCTTCGGCCAGTTCGGTGAAAGTGACGTCGCGCGCGGCAGGGTCGTCGGCGTTTGCTGCCAGCGCTGCCGTGCGATTGGTAGGCCCCATTGAGCCGGCCACAAAACGAGGCTTGCCGGACGTAAATTTATCGGCTGCCGCACGTGCTAAAGCCGCCGCCGTGCGATTTAATTCATACACAAACTCTTGCAGGCCGTAATCGGCCATTGAGATCGCATTGGCGTTGAAGCTGTCGGTAGAAATAATGTCGGCGCCCGCTTCGAGATAGGCTTCATGGATGCCCGAAATAACATCGGGGCGCGTCAGTACCAGCACATCATTGCACCCTTTTAGCGGCACATTCCACGCCGCAAACCGTCCGCCGCGAAAGTCGTCCTCATTCAACCCGTGGCGTTGCACCATTGTGCCCATCGCTCCGTCTAACACCAAAATGCGCTGCGAAAGCGCGTTGTATATCGAATACCTCTCCATAATTCAACAAAGGTATGAAAAAATTAATAAATTTGCTTCAAGTCGAAATACATTAAACGTGTATTTTCATTTTTGTCCTTGTCGGAGATGAAATGAAATTGATTTTTTACATAGAAATCGAAAGCGGTGTTGTAGGCATCCACCGTAAGGAAGCGGCATCCGATATCATTGCCGGCGGCTAAAAAGGCTTTAATGCCGTCTAAGATAAATTTTCCTATGCCCTGCCTTTCGTAAGCATTGGCCACGGCTAAGCGTCCTATTTTTACAGCCGGGTAATTTTTATGGCGTTTCGGATTGGGAATCCTGTTTTTACGATTGAAACGGTTCCAGAAACTTTTTTCCTGAACATCTGCGGTATCAAATACAACTTTATCATTGAGCAGACAGAAATACCCCACTGTTTGTTTCTCATATTCAAGAATATAAGTAATAGCCATACGTTCATCATGATAATGTAAAGCATCATCTTTCAGAAAGTTATTCAAATCAACATCACTGCAATGAAATGCTTTGATTTCCATTGCAAGGCACAGCTTTGTCGTGGATAAGCCGTTAAAATTAATCATGTAGAAGGTCAGGTTTTAAACACACCCATCTTCTGAAAAAGTTTCAACGCATGCATCATCCGGTCAACGTCTTCTTTTGGTAAAGGCCTTACGTCCTTCATTCGTTGCTCGAAGCGCCGTGCATCTTTGCCGGTCAGTACGGGGGTGTCTTTAATGGGTGTCGCCATGGTGATGGTTTTAGTTTAAAAGATACAATACAAAGATACGGATTTTAATTGATTCTGCAAATTTTTTTCCGTTTTTCTTAAAAAATGCGTATCTTAGCTTTTTATTTGATAACAAAATTATAGACTATGAAATTATTATTGATCAGCAACTCCACCAATGCCGGGGAGGGTTATTTGGAATATTGCAAGCAAAATATTGTTGATTTTCTGAAGGCCGGCAAGGTGACTAAAGTACTGTTTGTGCCGTTTGCCGCGGTGACGTTCAGTTATGACGACTATCAGAAAAAGGTGCAGGATAAGCTGGCCCCGCTCGGTATTGAAGTCGACAGTGTTCATCGCCATGCCGATGCTAAAAAGGCGGTGGCTGAAGCGCAGGCTATTGTGGTGGGCGGCGGCAATACTTTCCACCTGCTGAAAAACGTGCAGGAACTGGGATTGATAGAGGCCATACGTGAACGGGTGAAAGCCGGAGCGCCGTATGTGGGCTGGAGCGCCGGGTCTAATTTGACCTGTCCCACCATTTGCACCACCAACGATATGCCTATTGTGGAACCGCAAAGTTTTGCCGCACTGCAATTAATTCCTTTCCAGATTAATCCCCATTACCTCGACGCGCATCCTACGGGACATGCCGGGGAAACGCGCGAACAACGCATAGAAGAATATTTAGCCGCCAATCCCGGCCGTTATGTGGCGGGCTTGCGCGAAGCTTGCATGTTTTATGTAGAAGGCAACAGCCTGCGCTTGCAGGGCGAACGTCCGCTCCGCGTATTCAAAAAAGGCCAGGAACCTAAGGAATACAAAGCCGGGGAGGATATTAGCTTCTTAATGAAATAGAACGCGGATAAAGATTGCTTCGTCATTTCATTCCTCGCAATGACGGCGGATTAATACAGATATTTAATTTTTAACGCTTAACTTATGCAGTTTGTCACCCGTCACCCATCACCCATCATTGCGAAGAGGCCGCAAGGCCAAGCCTGTCTCGAGCGAAGCGAAGGGAACACAAATCCATCACCCGTCACTCATCACCGTCATTGCGAGGAGGAACGACGAAGCAAACTCATTACTATTGTTACCCTTTACCTTTTCACCTTTCTACCTTTGACTGCCGCTGCCTGGGGCGCTTCCGGCCATCGGATTATCGGCGAGGTGGCCGAGAGTAAGTTAACATCGAAAACCAAAAAGAAAGTAGAGGCCTTGTTTGGCAATAGCAGTCTGGCCATGATGTCGAACTGGGGCGATTTTGTGCGCTCCGACAGCGCCTACAGCGAAGCAACGGACTGGCATTACACCAACCTTGACAGCGGATTGACCCGTGTGGCTTTTGATACGCTGGCCGTAAAGCAAGATGCCGGTGAAAATATACATCGCGTAATAACACTCACCGCCCACCTGAAACAACACCCCAACGATACGAATAGCTTGAAAATGCTGGTGCACTTGGTGGAAGACATGCACTGTCCCATGCACTTGGGACGTGCCGGCGACTTGGGTGGCAACCGTATCCGCATCAGGTGGCTTGGCAGGAGCATCAGTCTGCATAGCTTGTGGGACGACCCCTTTGTCGACTTTCAAAAACTTAGCTATACAGAATTTGCCACCCATTTGAAACGGGTTCGCCCTTTGAAAAAAGTAGTGTTTAAAGGGGATGAGGCCACTATTCTCGACTGGGCTTGGGAAACGTATCAAACTACCGGCATAGTGTATGCCTCACAGCCTGATACGGGCAAACCTTATGGCTATAACTTTAAATACGTGTCGCTATTGGAAAAACGATTGGTCACGGCGGCGGAACATCTGGCCGCTATTTTAAACTATATCTACAATTGATGGTAAAGAGGCAATATCTTGCGTCTCTACAATAAACGGAAAACAATAAAAACCATAATATATGTACGGAAAAATCCAACAACACTTATCGGCCGAATTGCAAAACATACGCAATGCCGGACTGTACAAGGAAGAACGTGTGATCACGTCGTCACAACAGGCGCAAATCCGGGTAAACACCGGAAAAGAGGTGCTGAATTTCTGCGCCAATAATTATCTGGGCTTATCTAATCATCCGCGGGTGATTAAAGCGGCGCAACAGGCCATGGACAGCCATGGCTACGGCATGTCGAGCGTGCGCTTTATTTGCGGTACGCAGGATATGCACAAGGAACTCGAAGCTGCCATTTCGCGTTATTTCAAAACGGAAGATACCATTCTTTATGCCGCCTGCTTTGATGCCAACGGCGGGGTGTTTGAACCTTTATTCGATGAAAATGATGCGATCATTTCCGATGCGCTGAACCACGCTTCGATTATCGACGGTGTGCGTTTATGCAAGGCGCAGCGCTACCGTTATGCCAATGCCGACATGAATGAACTGGAAGAATGCCTGAAAAAAGCGCAGGCGCAACGCCACCGTATCATTGTTACCGACGGCGTATTTTCTATGGACGGCAATGTGGCGCCAATGGATAAAATTTGTGATCTGGCGGAGAAATATGACGCCCTCGTGATGGTAGATGAATGCCACTCGGCAGGCGTGGTGGGCGCTACAGGACACGGAGTGAGCGAACATTTCAATACGTATGGCCGCATAGATATTTACACCGGCACCTTAGGCAAAGCCTTTGGCGGCGCTATCGGCGGGTTCACCACCGGCCGGAAAGAAATTATTGCCATGCTGCGCCAGCGTTCGCGCCCTTACCTGTTCTCGAATTCTATTCCGCCCGCTGTGGTGGGCGCCAGCCTCGAAGTGTTTAAAATGTTGGATGAAAGTAACGCCTTGCACGATAAACAGCAGGACAACGTGCGTTATTTCCGCGATAAAATGACGGCCGCCGGCTTCGATATCAAACCTACGCAGAGCGCTATCTGTGCGGTGATGCTGTATGACGCCAAACTCTCGCAGGATTTTGCTAACCGCATGCTCGAAGAAGGCATCTATGTGGTGGGCTTCTACTATCCGGTGGTGCCGCAGGGACAGGCGCGCATTCGTGTGCAGCTGTCGGCCGCCCATGAAAAAGCGCATCTCGACAAGGCCATCGCTGCTTTTGTGAAGGTAGGAAAGGAACTCAAAGTAATTAAGTGACTAAGAGACTAAGTAATTAGGAGTATTCTTAGTCACTTAATCACCTTTGTTGCATTAACTTTTAAAACTTAATTCTATGACTAGAAAATTGACAGCTGAATTTTTCGGCACTTTTTGGCTCGTATTGGGCGGTTGCGGAACGGCAGTATTGGCAGGTTCGCAGGTTGGCTGGTTAGGCGTATCTTTGGCCTTCGGCTTAACGGTATTAACGATGGCTTTTGCCATTGGACACATTTCGGGTTGTCACCTGAACCCCGCGGTAACCCTGGGGTTATGGGCAGGCGGGAAATTTGAGGCGAAAGCCATTCTTCCTTACATTATTTCTCAGGTGTTAGGGGGTATTTTGGCGGCAGCCATTCTTTATTTTATTGTTACCGGCAGCGGCAAAGAAATCGGTGGTTTCGCGGCCAACGGCTATGGTGAAAATTCACCCGCAGGATTCGGCCTGTGCTCGGCGCTCCTCACCGAAATTGTGATGACTTTCATGTTCCTGTTCATCATCCTTGGTGCTACCGACGAGCGGGCACCCAAAGGCTTTGCGCCCATTGCCATTGGTTTAGGCCTTGCATTGATTCACCTGATCAGCATTCCCGTGACCAACACTTCGGTGAACCCTGCCCGCAGCACGTCGCAGGCTTTGTTTGTGGGCGGCGTGGCCCTGCAACAGTTGTGGCTGTTCTGGGTAGCTCCCATCGCAGGCGCCATCCTGGCCGGTACGCTGTATAAGTGGTTGAAGAAGTAGGAAGAAAGTGACTAAGTGATTAAGAGACGAGAGACTAAGAGATTAAGAGATTAAGAGATTAGGAGATTAAGAAAATCGCCTAACGCTTTACTCTTCACGCTTTACGCTTTTTTGCTTATTCAAAAAAATGTTGTACCTTTGCTGTCGGTTCTGCTCAACCACTTTGACCACCCTTTGTTTTGAACTTTAAATTGTTTTTATTTGTACAGCCTTTATGGTACATGTTAGCCCGGTGTCCCGCACATTTGAAAAAGACTTGAATGCAAATTTTCAGGTCGTTGATGCATTAGAAAAGTCTACCAATGACCGGTTTCACCAAAATAATATTCGGTGGGAAAAGTCAGATGCTGAATTTCAGTTGTTGCGGCAAAGTATTGAACATTTGGATGAAAAAGTAGAACGCCTGGACAAAAAAGTGGACAAACAAGGTAGCATGATGATGATGTGGGTAATGGGCTTCGGCTTTGTAGTACTTTCTACCCTGATCACCGTTTTTGGCCTTATGAACAGCCATTGATCAGCGCCAATAATTCTTTAGCGTGTATACCCTTAATCACCTAAAGAAATATCAATAGCCACTGCAACACCCGGTATATACTGCCGGCGGTGGTGGCTTGTTTTGAATCGTTCAATTTATTTTGCCGGATTAAAAAAATGTTGTATCTTCGCTGTCGGTTCTGCACCACTTTGACCACCCTTTGTTTTGAACTTTAAATTGTTTTTATTTGTACAACCTTTATGGTACATGTTAGCCCGGTGTCCCGCACCTTTGAAAAAGACTTGAATGCAAATTTTCAGACTGTTACTGCATTAGAAAAGTCTACCAATGACCGGTTCCATCAAAATGACCTCCGGTGGGAAAAATCAAAATCAGATGCCGAATTTCTGTTATTGCGCAGTGATATTAAACGTTTAGATGAGAAAATTGGTATGATGATGTGGGTAATGGGCTTCGGCTTTGTAGCACTTTCTACCCTGATCACCGTTTTCGGCCTCATGAATAGCCATTAATCAGCGCCAACAACTCGTCGACATATTCCCGCGTGTTGCTGAGGCGGGGCACTTTGTTTTGTCCGCCAAGCTTGCCGCGCTTCCCCATCCATTGGTAGAAAGTGCCGGCCGGAGCGCTGTGCAGTTGCAGCCGGCGCAGGGTAGTGTTATTGGAGCGCTTGGCTTCATAGTCGGAATTTTCGGTGCAGAGCGCCGTATCCAGTATATCGGCAAAGTTTTCGAGACCGCCCGGCGGAGTAGCAAATTCAATGATCCACTCGTGGGCGCCTTTGGCCGAATTGTCCATAAATATGGGCGCTACGGTATAATCGGTAATGGTGGCGCCGGTTTGCGCACAGGCCTTGTGCAGTGCATTTTCGGCATTGTCGACAATCAGTTCTTCACCAAAAACATTAATATATTGCTTGGTGCGGCCGGTGATTTTTATTTTATGCGGTTGCAGCGAAGTGAACATCACGGTGTCGCCTATGAGGTAGCGCCACAGTCCGCCCGACGTGGTGATGACCATAGCGTAATTAACGCCTGTTTGCACCGAATATATTGTTTCGGGCGTATAATGTCCGTCGCGAGCTTGCCGGAGCTTATCCAACGGAATAAATTCATAAAACACATCATTGCCCGGTATGAGTAGCATTGAGGGGTCGGCAGGGTCGTCCTGGAAAGCGAAAAAGCCTTCCGAAGCGTTGTAGATATCCATGTAGTGCATGTTGTCCGACGGAATTAATTCGCGATATTGTTCGCGGTAAGGCGCAAAGCTAATCCCGCCGTGCATGAATAATTCCAGATTGGGCCATATTTCCAACAAATTATTTTTACCGGCCACTTCCAGGATTTTTTTCATCAACACTAAGTTCCACGAAGGAACGCCGGCAAAGGAAGTAACGTTTTGCCGGATGGCTTTTTGGGCGATTTTTTCTACTTTCACGGCAAAATCGGCAATCAGCGCAATGTTGCGACCGGGTATGCGTTTAAATTCGGAATACCACGGCGAATTTTGTATGAGCACGGCGGAAAGGTCGCCATAGCGCACCGCTTCGGCGTTTTGTTCGTCGGGACGGTGACTGCCGCCAAGTGTCAGCGATTTTCCGTCGAGGAACTTGGATTGAGGATAATTGTGCAGGTAGGTGGCAATTAAATCTTTGGAACTGTTGTAATGACAGTGGTGTAGCACTTCCCGGCTCACCGGAATAAACTTGCTTTTTCCGGCCGTGGTGCCGCTCGATTTGGCGAACCAGTGCACCGGCGTGTTCCACAACACATTGCTCTCGCCTTTCCGCATCCTGTCGATGTAAGGAACGAGCCGGTCATATTCGGAAACAGGCACCAGGCGCTGGAAATCTTCAACATCGCGAATCGTATTGAACCGGTGTTCACGGCCAAAGGCGGTTTGCTTTCCGGCGTACAACAAGCGTTTAAATACCCGCCATTGCGCATCCCAGGGACGAAAACGGTAGTCGTCGATTTTTTTCAACCGGCTACCGGTAAACTGTTGAAATAATTTTGTAATCATACTATACGGGAGTATAGTGCAAATTTACGAATTTTTTTCGAATTATTGCACCGCCACATATCCTGAGGTTTCCGTCCAGGCATTATTCCTCAGGTAGCGCACTTTGTAGAAGTAAATGCCCGGCTTTACCGGGTTGCCGTCGCGCGTAGCATCCCAGCCTTTACCGCGGTGAATAAGTTGTCCGTGGCGGTTATAAATCTCCACCTCCATGCCGGTTAAGAAAATGTTATTGGTGACCGATTTGGGGATCAACATATTCGGCGCCCAAAATATGCGCTCCAGCTCATAGTCGGCCGAAGCCGTGCAAGCATGGACATCTTCCAGGCGCACCCTTATCCGGTAGGTGTCGTAGTCGTCCATGGGCACTTCCGGCGTTCCGCTGAGCACACCTGCCGACGAGAAGGTCAGTCCGTCGGGCAAGGCGCCTGTGTAGCTAAACAACACCGGGGTGTAAGCCTTATCATAAGCCAGCGCCTCTTCGTAGTATTTCTTGTTGCGGAAGGGCGGCAATTGCCCCGTAAGCAGTTTCAGCTCGTCCCATACGGTCAGGGTGAAGACCGCCGTATCTACTCCGCATTCGTTGGTCGCCGTGACGGTATAGGCGCCGGTCGCTGTGGCGGAAAAATGCGTGGGGGTATTCCACTGCAAGGCCCCCTCCGAGGCCAGGACCTGCGCAGGTAAATCAACTTCCGTATCATAACAGACGGCCATATCGGCAGTTTCTACAAACGGATAGGCTACGCTGCGGGTGGTCAGTGAGGCGGTGTTCACGCAGGAATGTTCATCGATGCCCGTGACGGTGTATACGCCGGGTACGGATGTAGTGATTTCATTGCCCCTTGCACCGGTGCTCCAGGTGTAGGATGCCGCGCCGGTGGCCGTGTAGGTGTTCGGCGTGTCGCCGCATATTACGGTGCTGCCCTTGATGGCCACATTGGGCAGGGCATGCACGGTGAGTAGGTAGCGTTCTATACTGTCGCAGCCAAACTGCGTTCTCATCGACTTGTCCTTCACTCCGGCTGCGGTAAATGTCATGCCTGCCCATGTGTAAGGCAGGGCGTCAGCACAAATCTCCTGAGAAAATTCAACGTAATAAGTGGGATTAACAGTTAGGGTGAAGGTCACCGTACTGTCGCAACCGTTAACTGTGGCGAGCGTTTTTGTCCACACGTGCACACCAACAGTGTTGGCGGTTTCACCCTGCCAAGTGTAAGGTAATTGATCAGCGCAAATAGTGGCGCCGTCTGTAATGCCTGTGTAGGTGGGGTTGACGGTTAAAGTAAATGTCACCACGCTGTCGCAACCGTTAATGGTGGTCAGGGTTTTTGTCCACACATGCACACCAACAGTGTTGGCGGTTTCACCCTGCCAGGTGTAAGGCAATTGATTATAGCAAATAACATCACCGTCCTGCACCGCGTAGGTAGGATTAACGGTTAACGTGAAAGTTACCACGCTGTCGCAACCGTTAATGGTAGTCAGGGTTTTGGTCTTAGCGCCGGCGCCGGTAAAAGTTTCACTTTCCCAAACGTAAGGCAGTGCATCATCGCAAATGGTGGCGCCGTCCTGCACCGAATAAGTAGGATTAACTTTTAACGTGAAAGTCACCACGCTGTCGCAGCCGTTAATGGTAGTCAGGGTCTTGGTCTTAGCGCCGGCAGCGGTAAAGGTTTCTCCTTCCCAAACATAAGGCAGCGCATCGTCGCAAATAGTATCACCATCCGTAATGCCTGTGTAGGTGGGGTTGATGGTTAATGTGAAGGTCACCACGCTGTCACAACCATTAATGGTGGTTAGGGTTTTGGTCTTAGCGCCGGCAAGGGTAAATGTTTCACTTTCCCAAACATAAGGCAGTGCATTATCGCAAATAGTAGCGCCGTCCTGCACCGAGTAAGTAGGATTAACGGTTAACGTGAAAGTCACCACGCTGTCGCAACCGTTAATGGTAGTCAGGGTTTTGGTCTTAGCGCCGGCGCCGGTAAAGGTTTCACTTTCCCAAACATAAGGCAGTGCATCATCGCAAATAGTAGCGCCGTCCTGCACCGAATAAGTAGGATTAACTTTTAAAGTAAATGTCACCGTACTGTCGCAGCCGTTAATGGTAGTCAGGGTTTTGGTCTTAGCGCCGGCAGCGGTAAAGGTTTCTCCTTCCCAAACGTAAGGCAGTGCATCGTCGCAAATAACATCACCATCCGTAATGCCTGTGTAGGTGGGGTTGATGGTTAATGTGAAAGTCACTGTGCTGTCGCAACCGTTAATGGTGGTCAGGGTTTTGGTCTTAGCGCCGGCAGCGGTAAAGGTTTCCCCTTCCCAAACATAAGGCAGTGCATCGTCGCAAATAATATCACCATCCGTAATGCCTGTGTAAGTAGGATTAGTCGCGACCGTTTCATTGGTGGTAGCGGTACATCCGTTAGCATTTTTCACCGTCAGGTAGATGGTTTGATCACTGCCGGTCATGGTAGGTGACCAGGTGTTGGCCGTAGCGGTGGGTGTACAGGTGCCTGAAGTGCT